>Ga0310691_10000465_pt1 | contig 76243 bp, 53 predicted proteins | sample 176DNAGHGlowgp2_FD_203887 | JGI IMG/M metagenome (GOLD analysis project Ga0310691, IMG submission 203887) | Sheep rumen microbial communities from Palmerston North, Manawatu-Wanganui, New Zealand - 1766 DNA GHGlow gp2 (v2) (version 2) | ecosystem: Host-associated > Mammals > Digestive system >...
AGCGTGTGAACGCACAGACAGCGAAGGGCATCATCATCAAGAACGGTCGCAAGTATGTGAAGTAAGTGATTAGTTGCAAGTTTCAGGTTTCAAGATTCAGGTTTGCAAATGTTCTTGAAACTTGTAATCTGAAACCTGAAACCAAATAAAGGGAGGCATCCGATGGATTCGGATGCCTCCTTTTTCAATTTTTTTTAAATAAGTTTATGGTTTTTGATTACAATATTACATTATGTGCGTCTTTTAAGCAGAATTCTATATATACATGTATAATAACTTAAAGCCTATTTTATGAGTAAGAATCATTTATTAGCTATGATGAAGACATGTCTGTTATTTTCAGCAGGTGTGCTTTTAGCTTCATGTGCGCAGGATGGTTTTGACGACGAGTCATTCAATGGTACGTATTCTGGTTACCAGATGACGGCTCCAGATGCCTCTTCTGTTGTGGTCAAAGCTAGTTCCGACAAATTGTCGCAGACCATTACTTGGGATGCCGTCAGTGGTGCGGGTACTTACACCGTTAGTGTTTTCCAAGGTGACACTAAAGATGGTTGCAACAATGTTGTTGTGCAGGACCGTGTCACGAAGGTAAACTATATCACGGTTCCTCGTATTAACAAGACCTACTATCGTGCAACGATTAAGGTGAATGACAATATTCCAGAAGGCAATACCGCTCCAGCAGAGACGACAGAGTATATGTGGAATACCTATACGATAGAAATGGGTACCATTCCTGCTGGTAGCGATTTGAACGAATGGTTCAAGGAAAACCCCATTCCAGTTAGTTATGCTGCATCTGATATTACCTATCGTCTAGAGGATGGTATGGAGTATACTATGTCTGACACGTTGCAATTGGGAAATAATATTGTCACTTTCCGTCCTGTCAGTGAGACGGGCCGTGCTAAGATCAAGTTCAATGGCAAACGTGCCGGTTTTGAGACCTCTTTGGGCCTGACGTTACGGGAACTTGATTTTGACTGTGCTGGTTCTAATGCAGCTTTCATTGCCATGAGCAAAAAGCCCGCTATTGAACCTCTTATTGTTAATGCCTGGGGTGCAGACTATAAATTCTATTGTTCTACAGAACCCATTTCTGTCCTTAATTGTAACATTGACAATTTGGAATCATTCTTCTTCTGGGACAATAAGGTTGAGTGTTGGTTCCCGACAACAGTATTGGTTGACAACTGCTTAGTTCACCTCACTACAACAACGACCAGTGATTTCGGTACTAATAGCAATACTGGCTATTTCTGGACTAACAAAGGTGCAGGCTATATCAAGGATTTGACGATAAGGAATTCGACGTTCTATAACACAGGTGAGAAGGATGGCAAATACTTCGTTCAGTATGGTGGTTTTGGTTGGTCACAAACACAACCTTCACTAGGTTGGGAGGACAATACCATTTCTTATGAGAACTGCACATTCTATAATGTATGTACAGGAGGACAGTGGGGTAACTATAATGGTACAGCTGGCAAGACAACCTCTTTCTGGAATATGACCAATTGTATTTTCTATAACTGCTCTACTTCAGGTGTTGCACGTCGTTTCTTGGCTGGTAAACAGAATCAGACCACAGCAACATTCTTAAACAATACCTATATGAAGGCAGATGGCACATTCGACAATCCCGCTAATTACGACAACTCAGGAACTGATATTCAGGAAGACCCGAAGTTTGCAGATCCCGCTAATGGAGATTTCCATATCAGTGGTGCTACGCAGGTGGCACGTGGAACTGGTGACCCTCGTTGGCTCCCTTAAGTATAATCAACAACTAAAGCGCAATTATTATGAATAAGACTATAAAAACTTTTCTGCTGGGAGTGGCAATGTTGTGTGCACTGCCTATGATGGCCCAGAACAAAGTGGTGACGGGTACGGTCATAGACGAACTTGGTGAACCTGTTATCGGTGCTACCGTTCGTGTGGAGGGAACCAAGACAGCAACTGTTACTGACTTTGATGGTAACTATAAGATTGAAGTTCCCGAGAAGGGAAAGATTGTTATCTCGTATATCGGATATAAAGATATGGTGACGACCGGTGGTCAGGTGAAGCTGGAAACTGAAAGCAACGACCTTGAAGAAGTGGTGGTTGTGGGTTATGGCACACAGAAGAAGGCGCACTTGACTGGTTCTGTTGGTACTGTTGATATGAATGATGTGCAGGACCTCGCAGGCGGTAGTCTCGGTTCCACACTGAGCGGACTTGTTAATGGTCTATCAGTTGCTGGTGGCGATGCCCGTCCTGGTGAGCGTGCAGAGTTGTACGTTCGTGATGCCCGTTCGCTGGCTTCTTTAAAGGGTAATGTAGATACCAATACCTCACCTGAGCCTTTGTACGTTATTGATGGTTACATTTATCCTAATGATGTAAAGATGGGTAACATTCGTCAGAATCCGGGTGCTGAGGCTTTTAGCAATTTGGATCCATCTGAAGTGGAGAGTATCTCTGTCTTGAAGGATGCAGCAGCAGCAGTTTATGGTGCCCGTGCGGCTAACGGTGTCATTCTTGTGACCACGAAAAAAGGTAAGCAGGGTGCTCCCCGTATCTCTTATAATGGTAGTTTCGGTATTGCCGACGAGATATCTCGTCCTTCTATGTTGAGTGCTTATGATTTCGGGCGTCTGGTGAATATTGTCAATGCTCGCAACCCGAAGAACGCCTCTTTGGATAATACTACTCAGCTCTTTCAGGCGGATGAACTGGAGGCTATGAAGAACCTGAACTACGATCTGTTGGACAAGTATTGGAAGACCGGTTACACCCAGAAGCACAATGTAAATGTAAGTGGTGCTACTGATAATGTGAACTACTTTGCATCTGTAGGTTACTTTAAGCAGGATGGTAATATGGGTAATTTGGATTATGACCGTTGGAATTATCGTGCAGGTGTTGACGTAAAGATTAGCAAGTGGCTGTCTGCTAATTTGAATGTCAGTGGTGACTATGGCAAGAAGAACTCTCCTTATGTGTCTGTAGGTGGTTCTGGAACAGAAGACTATCAGAGACTTTTGACTCGTCCTTATTATCTTCCTGAGTATGTCAATGGCCATGCTTTGTACCCCTATGGTATTAGTAATACATCTGATGGTAACAACCTCAGAACCTATCATTATGACATCCTTCAGAATCATGGTGACTTTACCAAAAATATGGATTCTAATGCCACTATCAATGGTCGTGTCGCTTATGACTTCGGATGGAGTAATATCTTGAAGGGCTTGAAAGTCAGTTTTTCTTATGCCAAGAGTATCAGTACCAGCAAGACCAATCAGTATGGTTCAACATATGATATTTATGAAATGAGTCACCGTTATGGTAGCGGTATGCACCTTTATACTCCCACAAGTGGTGATACTGATTACGATTATCTGGCTGAGAGTAATTTCAACCAGCGAACTCAGAACAATGGTGACTTCCTGAGTCGTCAGATGATTCGTACGGATAACTATCAGGTTAACCTTACGTTCCAGTATAACCGCAAGTTTGGTCAACACGATGTCAGCGGTTTGTTCTCTATTGAAAAGTCGGAGACAGAGAGTGAGTTTAATTTCTCTAAGGCAACAGCGCCTTATGAGTTCACCAACTATCAGTATTCAGGTGTGAATAAAGACGCGACGCAAAAAGATGTAAACTTCAGTCGTTCTGAAGCAGGTATGCTGTCATATATCTGGCGTTTGAACTATGCATATAGTGATAAGTATTTGGTAGAATTCCTGCTCCGTTCTGATGCTTCTACAAAGTTCGCCCCGAAGAACTATTGGGGAACATTCCCGACGTTCAGCTTGGGTTGGGTAGTTAGCGAGGAGTCTTTCTTCCAGAATGCCACCTGGCTTAAGTGGATTGACTTCTTGAAAGTTCGTGCTTCATATGGTATTACCGGCCGTGATAATATTGCTCCATGGCAGTGGCAGGCTACCTACAATCTGGATGCCAACAAGGGTTCTGTATTTGGAACAGGAATAAGCAATGATGCAGGTGGTCGTATCACGATGAACAAGAACTCTGCAACCTATAATGAAGACGTACATTGGAGCAAGTCTTATAAGACTAACGTGGGTCTTGACTTACGCTTCCTCAATCAGCGACTTAGTGTAGGCTTTGACTATTATTACGAGCGTAACCGTGATATTTTGTTGAACTATACCAATCTGATTCCTTCAATCGTGGGTAACCAGAGTGCTCCTTACAACTATGGTAGTATGGATAACTGGGGATGGGAACTCAGCATTGGATGGCGCGATAAGATTGGAAAGGACTTTAAGTATCATGTTAATTTGAATACTGGGTTTAATGATAACAAAGTCAATGAGCAGGCGTGGGCTACTAGCGACTACTATAAGGCAATCCGTCCGGGCGACCGCACAGATGCAGGCCTTTGGGGTTACCAATGCTTAGGAATGTTCCGCACTTATCATGACATCGATGCTTATTTCGACACCTACATGAAGAAAGAGGATGGTACTTATGGTAAGTATCTTGGAATGGAGAAGAAAGACGTTCATCCTGGTATGCTAATCTACAAGGATATCCGTGGTGCCTATAATCAGGAAACTGGCGAATATGCGGGACCTGACCATGAGATTACGGCTGAGGATGAGGTTCAATTGAGTAAACGTGGCTCTAATATTTATGGCTTTACCATTAATGCTGGAGCAGAGTGGAAGGGTATCCAGCTGACCATGCAGTTTGGTGCTAACTGGGGCTCATATACAACGGTTAGCAGCAAGGCTTTGAGCTATTCTGATGACTTTACCAACATGCCGTCTTTCTGGAATCCTGACGATGTCTTCGTTTACGATGATATCTACGATGGTCAGGGAAATGTGATTCAGAGGGCTAATCGTTATGCAAGTCTTCCTAATCCGGGCTTCAGTATCAACAGTGCTGCCTCTTCGTTCTGGCGCATCAGCGCAGCACGTATTACTTTGAACCGACTGACACTGGCTTATAGCCTGCCCAAGGCTTGGTTTAAGAGTATTGGCATTCAGAGTGCCCGTATTAACGTGACAGGTCAGAACCTAATCAACTTCTATAACGATAATCCTGATAAGTACTTCAACCCGATGGCTGGAAATTATGGAGGTTATCCTAACTTGCGTAAGTGGACGATTGGTGTGAACCTTGGTTTCTAATCTATTATTTCAATTTTAAAGGAAAACAATTATGAAAAATAGAATAAAATATTTCGTATTCCTGTTGTTTGGAGCTTCTGCTCTTGCTTCTTGTAGCGACGCGTTCTTGGAAGAGAAACAAAATTATGACGCAACGGGTCAGGATGTATATAATTACTATGTTGGTGCAAAGGGTCGTATCAATGACCTTTATGGTTGGTGTCTGCCAAACGTCAACAATTTGAATTGGCAGTATCCTTCTGTGGGAAGAAACGATGCAGCAGGTGGATCAACAGAGGAATATACAGGATTCTCTGTCTTCGTAGATGGAGATAATGCACCTATGCAATCAGCTACGACTACTAATCAAGTGGAGGATTATTTTGGTGGTGATAACTTGGACAACGTTCAGCAAGCTGTCTATGGTGCTATTCGTAACATCAATAATGCCATAGAGGGAATAGAAGCAGGTACGCTGTCACAGGAACAGAAGAATGAACTCTTAGGGCAAGCTTACTTCTTCCGTGCATGGACATATTATAAAATGGTTAAGTGGTATGGTGGTGTACCCATTGTGGATAAGGTGCTTGAACCTTCCTCGGCTTCATTTACACCTCGTTCTAGTGCCAAAGCATGTTTTGACTTCATCGTTGAGGATTTGAATAAATCTGCCGAGTTGCTTAAGCCGTTTACCGGCAATGGTGGTTGGGAAGGTTCAGAAAATTATGGTCGTATAACTTCTGGAACGGCTCTGGCTTTAAAAGGGCGTGTACTGACTTTGTGGTGTAGTCCTTTGTTCAACCGTGCTAAGGATTCTGAGCGTTTCAAGGCTGCTTATGAGACGATGAAGGCTGATATGGCTACTATTAATGCTTGTGGCTATGGGCTCTATGGAGAGGGTAATCCTGGTGTCAATGCCTCTTCGTTTGCTAAAATGTTTGCTGATGTTAACAAGAATCCTGAAGCAGTATTTGTTACATTATATAATACGGTAACTGATTTCTCCGGTTATGGTGATGCTGTAAAGCACAACCGCTGGGAGCGTGATATTCGCCCGGGCAATACCGGTGGAGGTGGCTATAGCGCCTCTCAGATGATGGTTGACCTCTTCCCAATGTCTGATGGTAAGATTCCTGCCACCTATACATCTTACAGCAAACTGCCAACTTCTTCTATAACGTATGAGCACGAATATCCCTTTATGAATCGTGATCCTCGTTTCTATCGTACGTTTGCCTTCCCTGGTGTACGTTGGGCTTATAAAACTGGAGGTTATGGAGATGCAACCGCCATGGATCCGCATAACCCTTCTTATAATAAGGGAACAGACTATGTGCTGTGGAACTATAACTGGTTTTATGGTGGTGACATCTTGGATGAGAATAATGGTAGCTATCGTGGTGCAGACAACATTAGCAAAGCTGCAGGTGTGATGGTTCGTAAGAAGTCTGACGATGCCGATGTGAATGATGCTGTTTATGACTACCGTCCTGATGGACAGGGTGCAAAGAATGGTGGTTATGCTGTTCCATTCTGCTCTGCGGCTCCATTGATGGAATTACGTTATGCAGAAGTGTTGCTTAACTTGGCTGAGGTGGCTTGTTTTGCTGGTCATATTGATGAATCTTACGCCATTCTGAAGCGTATCCGTCAGCGTGCAGGTTATACCGGGGATTGTGGTTTGGTTGTTTCTTCTGATGAGGCTACGTGCATGAGTGCTATCCTTTACGAGCGTCAGATTGAGTTCGCTTATGAAGGAAAACGTTTTGATGACATGCGTCGCTGGATGCTCTTCGATGGTGGTGCAGAATTGCCTCAGGGTGCTCCTGATTCATGGAAACCTACAGGTTGGGGTGGTAACACTTGTACTTGGCTTGGATTCAAACCGTTCAATGGTCAGCGTCGTGAGAGTTTCATGTATCAGGTGAATAGTGATAATATTGGAGGGTATAACGCTTCTTCTGATCGCCAGGACTATGACAAGGATCCCTTGCTGGAGTACCTGAATGCAAATAACTATGAGCGTCCTGCTGGAGTTGACTTACGTTTAGACCTGACTCAGCAACTTGAGGACCTGAAGACGTGGTATAAGACGTATTTGGTTTATACCCAGCGACCTGGCGATAATCGCAATAGCGATTATACTTTGCGCTACATTAAGTTCCTGCCGAAGTACTATTTCCTTGGTTTCACTCAGGGTGTTTCAGCTCACAACCAGGGACTGTTACAGACCATAGGTTGGGAAGACTATAATAGTGGTAGTTCACTGGGTACCTTCGATCCATTGGCAGAATAATTCTGATTACCTATAAAAGGGCGGGCGCATCACACAATGATGTGCCCGCTTTTACGTTTTATATAGGTAGTTACATCCTTAGCACGCAAACGTCTTTATGATATGAAACAGCGTTTTTTCTTTTCTGCTTTGGTGGTCTTTATGACCATAGTCGCTTGGGCAGCCCCCAAACCGAAACCTGTGTTGTATGTACCGATGGACTATTCCACTTGTGGCTATCGGGCATCCGAACTGCCCATTCCTGATGTGAAGAACGTGGTGTATGTAGATCAGGCCGCTGACTTGCAACGGGCCATCGACTACGTTTCGGCGATGAAACCGGAGAAAAGGGGAGCCATCCTCATAGCTGAAGGCACCTATTACCTGGATCAGCCGCTGCGTATCAGTGCGTCGGGCATTGTGCTCCGGGGCATGGGCAAGGGGAAGACGGTTCTGGTGAAGCGGGGCTTTGACCGTGGCGCGGCCATCTATGTGGAGGGTAAGGCCAAGGCTGAAAAGCCTCATTTCATCGTTGACAAACAACGGAATATCCATCAGGTTGACGACGGACTGATAGCAATTACGGATCAGATGGTGAAGGCCGGAGCTACCTCTTTTTCGGTGGAATCCACCAAAGGCCTGCAAGCCGGTAGCCGCATCCGCATCCTGCGACCTTCCACTTGGGAATGGATTTGCGGTTTGAAGATGGATGACTTTGGTGGCTCGCTTGACTATACGGGCTGGAAACCCACCGATATCGATATTGAATGGGAACGCGTCATTACCGCCATTGACGGCAACCGCCTGACGATTGATGCTCCTGTCACCTGCACGATGACTTCCAGTCAAGGAGGTGGCTATGTTATCAACGACTACAATAAAGGCGAAATTACCGAGGTTGGTATTGAAAACCTCTCGATGGAATCGACCAAAAACGATTGGAATCCCAAGGATGAGGACCATTGCTGGGATGCTGTCTTTATGGAAAACGTGCGCGATTGTTGGGTGCGGCGTGTGGATTTCAAGTACTTTGCCGGTTCAGCCGTCAATCTCCAGAAGCATACCTCTCGTATTACCGTTGAAGATTGCATTGCCTCGGAACCCGTTTCCGAAATCGGCGGCTGGCGGCGACAGGTGTTCTTGACGCGTGGTCAGCAATGTCTTTTCCAGCGTTGTGTCTCCCGTCAGGGTATCCACGACTTTGCTGCGGGCTATTGTGCAGCCGGTCCTAATGCCTTTGTGCAATGCGAAGGCGAACAGTCTCTGGGATTCAGCGGTTCCATCGGTAGTTGGGCTTGTGGATTGCTATTTGACGTCGTTAATATCGACGGCCATGACCTGGTGTTCAAGAACCTGGAACAGTATCAGACCGGCACCGGTTGGAATACCGCCAACTCCATGCTTTGGCAGTGTACGGCCAGCACCCTCTGGTGCTATTCGCCCGATTCACTCAACCGGAGCAGTGCCAATGGTTGCTGGGGAACCATGACTGGTGATGGCAACTGGACCTCTCCCAATAATCATGTCAACCCCCGTAGTCTCTTTTATCATCAATTGGAAGAAAGGATTTCCGATAAGTCCGGAAAAACTGGAAAGTCCGGAAATTTGGGTTATATCCTCCCCATTGCAGGCGAAGCATCTACCTCGCCTACAGTTGAAGAGGCTATGGCTTTGGCTAAAGAATCCTTGGAAAATCCCCGCGTGACGATGGAGATGTGGATGGACAGCATTCCCTATACGGCATCTCTCAGTCCCAAAGGGTTAAAGACTGCCAGTGCTTTCCCCCGAACCACCGTTGTTTCTCATCCTGTGGTTTCGGCTGACGTTAGCGGAGCCGGAGTGCTTGAGATTGACGGCAAGGCTATAGTGGGCAACCGTTATGCCATCCCTTGGTGGAGCGGTAGGGTGAAAGACAACTTTACGCTGCAGGGAGCCAGGCCTGCTGTCACCCGTTTCGTCCCAGGACGAGAAGGTACGGGCTGGACCGACCGCATTGATTCCGTTGCCCTTTTCTTGCAAAAGGACCATTATGCCATGCTCGACCATCACTACGGACTTTGGTACGACTTGCGTCGAACCGATCACGAACGAATCCGTCGTGCTGACGGCGATGTGTGGGCACCTTTCTATGAACAGCCTTTTGCCCGTTGCGGTGAGGGCACGGCATGGGATGGACTCTCCCGATATGACCTTACAAAGCCTAACCAATGGTATTGGCAACGCCTGCGTGAATTTGCCGATAAGACCGATGAAATGGGTATTTTCTTATTTCATCAGCACTATTTCCAGCACAATATCCTGGAGGCTGGCGCCCATTGGGTGGATTGCCCGTGGCGACCGGTCAACAACGTGAACCGCACGAGCTTTCCCGAACCTGTTCCTTTTGCGGGAGACAAGCGTATCTTCATGGCCGAACAGTTCTACAACGAGGAAGATCCCGCCCTGCGCCCGCTTCACCGCCAATATATCCGCATGTGTCTGGAGCAGATGAAAGACCAGCCCAATGTGGTCCATCTCATCAGCGATGAATACACGGGTCCGCTGCATTTCACCCGTTTCTGGCTCCAGACCATTGCCGAGTGGGAACAGGAGACGGGCCGCCATCCCCTCGTAGCCCTCAGTTGCACGAAGGATGCGCAGGATGCTATTCTTGCTGATCCCGTATTAAATAAGGTGGTTGATATCATCGACATCCGCTACTGGCACTATCATGAGAAGGGCGTTTGGGCTCCTGAGGCAGGAAAGAATATGGCTCCGCGCCAGTGGATGCGTAAGTTCCCGGTAGGGAAGACCGGCGGCGATGAGGCTTACAAGGCTGTGCGCGAGTATCGCGACCGCTATCCCGAAAAGGCCGTCACCTTCTATTCCCAGCAGTATCCCCAGTACGGATGGGCCGTCCTGATGGGTGGCGGATCGCTTGCGAACGTTCAGATTGCCAATGAGCAGTTGCGGCGCGACCTGACCATGATGAGGCCGATGGACGGAAAAGACTGCCGTTTGATAGGCAATCAGGCGTGTGGCTACCTCATTTATACTACTGGCGGCAATCCGTCGGTCACCTTGGCTCCCGGAACCTATGCCGTCTATACCGTTGACGAGCAGACTGGCGAAGTGAAAATATCGATGAAATCGGTAAAAATTACTTCCGTGTACGTACCCAAATATTCCATAGAATGGCTTCAGCGGAGATAGCGAGGAACTGGAATAATTGATTAAAATCAAGGGAAAAATCAGATTTTTTCATTTAAAAATCTATTTTTCCCTTTTTTTTGTTACATTTACTTTTATCTTTGCAACCAGAAACAAACAACAATCTACTATTACAAATCGAAAAAGTTTTATGATAAACTTTACCTATCTTTACGATAAGCATATCGACAACCTTTTCGCTTTCGGTTCGCGGTTCTCTTCGGATCGTGAGATGATCAAGGATTGTATCCAGGATGTGTTTGTCAAACTCTATACCAAGAAAGATAACCTCGACAACGTGGAGAACATCGACAGCTATCTCTACGTGTCGCTCCGCAACCGCATCAACGACGAATATCGCCGCAACCTGCGCCTTTGCGACAAGGAAATCAACGATACCGATATGAAGAAGGTGGCCGAGGCCGATGCCTTTGCCCACGAGAAACAGGAACGCCAGCAGGTGCTTTCAGCTACGGTGGAACGCTTCTTCGACAAGCTTTCCCCCCGCCAGCAGCAGATTATCAACCTCTATTATATAGAGCAGCGTAAGTATGATGACATCTGCCGCATCATGGGCATCAACTATCAGAGTGTGCGCAACCTGATGCACCGCAGCATCATGCGCCTGCGCTCACTGGCAGAGGCGGTGGATGTGGCTGTTTGAAAATAGGATGTAATTAATTCAATAAATGATGGTTACACGTTGCCTCGGTCAGCGTCTTTATCATAAAGAAGACCAATGGCAAGCAAAAATATCATCAAAAAGGCAAAACGGGCTGTAGAGCGCTATGTGTGCAAGGTGCAGCCGCTCTCGAAGGCCGAGAAGGACGAGCTGAAGATGCGTATCCAGATGGCCATTCAAGAGTATAATCAAGCACTACGATAGAATTTTTTTTTAGGTTAATAATAAGTTGTAAGTAAGTGGTTATGTAGGTGGGCTGCCAGCGGGCAGCCCTTTTTTTGCGTCAGTCAGATGACAAGAAAAGTTTTCCAGTTTTTGCTATCACTGCTATCACTGAAATCCACAAATACCTGATTAACTGAAAGTTGCAGCAGAAAATACAGTGATAGCACAGGTGATAGCAGTGATAGCAAAAATGACTCGTCCTGAAAAAAGTTGATGGTTAAACTAATAAAATCCTGATATAGGTTGTCAAGTTATTACTCATACTGATCCTGATTTTTCGCTTTGAAAAAAGGCAATTATTAAAATGCAGACCCTTATTACTCGTTGTGGGATTTCATGGGAATTGGGTGGTGGCTGATGGTGCGCTAAAATACTGCGAAGGCTTCGCAGCAGTACTGCGGAAGCTTCGCAGTAATACTGCCAATGGGTTGCAGGAGTATTGCAACTGGTTCGCACTTTTGCGAGAAACAACAGCTTGTTTTGCGAGAGATAAAAGCGCGTATGCGAAAAACAGAGTGTTTAGGGGCGTTTTTTTCAGCAGAAGGCGTTTTGCTATCACTGCTATCACCTGTGCTATCACTAAAAATTTGCCTGCAACTTATTGTAAACCAATTATTTGCTAATTTTAGTGATAGCAGTGATAGCAAAAACAGGGAAAACTTTTCTTACGTGTATTATGTGAACGGGGAACCGACCCCGTAATCTACTTGATAAACGTGAACGGGGTTCACATCACAGTCCCCTGTTCACTGAGTATGTCTGTGCAATATATGCGAAAAAACCGTAAACTTCCAACGACTTCGTTTGGTTTCAGATAAAAATATGTATCTTTGTCCCGATATGAGAAAAAAGGTATTCTTTTTGGTGCTGATTGCGGGCTTGGGCTTGATGAGCGGTAGGGCACAAGAGTCCCTGCAGATGCCGAAGGCGCTGAAGGCAGGCGATACGATAGCCATTATTTCGCCGTCGAGCACACCCTCGAAAGAGGTGGTGGAACGGGGATGTGATGCGCTGCGCCGTTGGGGATATGTGCCTGTAGTGGGCAGACATGCGATGAATAGCTGGCATGGTTTTGCGGGCACGGCCGAAGAACGGGCTGAAGATTTGCTTTGGGCGCTCAGGGATTCTACGGTGAAAGCCATCATGTGCAGCCGTGGTGGCGACGGGGCCGTGCAGGTGTTGCAGCGAATCCCATTGCAGGAGTTTGCCAGTCATCCCAAATGGATTATCGGCTTTAGTGATGCTACGGCGCTTCATAGTGCGGCGGTTTCGGCAGGCGTGATGAGTATCCACGGCACGATGTGCGAGGGCATCGCAGCGCGGCATGAGGATGATCCGGTTATTGTTGCCATGCGGCAGATACTGCAAGGGCGGTTGCCCGTGTATTCGGCGGCTCATCATCGGCTGGATCAGACGGGTGAGGCCACGGGAATACTTGTGGGCGGCAATATGAGCGTGTTCTGCGGACTGGCGGGTTCCGACTATGATTTCCTGAACCGTGCTGACGAAGGGCTACGGGTAGGCGAACCTAGTTCGGGGATGGGGCTGATTCTTTTCATCGAAGATACGGGGGAAGGGATGAGCAAGGTGGACCGTATGCTCCACCAGATAGAGATCAGGGGTGTGCTGCCACGGCTGAAGGGCATCGTGGTGGGGCATTTCTCGAAATACAAGGAGGGGGAATACGGCTTCGAAACCATGTACGACATGCTTCACGAATACCTGAAAGATTATGACGTTCCGGTGTGTTACGACTTTCCCATCGGTCATCACAGCGGCAAGAATTATCCGCTGGTGGAGGGTTGCCGGGTAAGGCTGAAGGTGACGGCCGACGGAACACAGCTGGATTTCCGTTAATTAAAAAATGTAATTTATTTTGCAGCGTGGCTGAAAATGCTTACTTTTGCGGCTATGAATGGAATTGCTTTAGGATTGCTCATCCCGCTGATGGGCACGGTGGTGGGTTCCGGCTTCGTGTTTCTGATGCGCAAGGAGATGCCTCAGCGGCTGCAGAAGTGGCTGCTGGGCTTTGCTTCGGGAGTAATGGTGGCGGCCTCGGTGTGGTCGCTGCTTATTCCGAGTATGGAGATGCAGGAGGATGCTGGACAGATGGCGGTGGCGCCTGCCGCGGTGGGTTTCCTGCTGGGTATGGGTTTTCTGCTCTGTCTTGACTATATCACACCTCACCTCCATCTGGGCGATGACCATCCTGAAGGTCCCCGTTCGCGACTTTCGCGCACGGCGATGCTCACGCTGGCCGTGACACTTCATAACCTGCCCGAAGGTATGGCCGTGGGCGTAGTATTGGCTGGTGCGCTGCAGGCCGGCACGGGTATCACGGCGGCTTCGGCCCTGGCCCTTTCGCTGGGTATTGCCATCCAGAATGTTCCTGAGGGTGCCATCATCTCGATGCCTATGCGGGCGGAGGGCAATTCGCGCTGGCGCTCGTTTGTGATTGGGGCGCTGAGCGGTGTGGTGGAGCCTATCGGGGGATTGCTGGTTATTCTGCTGGCTGGGTTTATGACTCCGATACTTCCCTATATGCTTTCGTTTGCAGCTGGAGCCATGATGTATGTGGTCATCGAAGAACTTATCCCCGAGAGTGCCGAGGGCGCGCATAGCAATCTGGGCACCATCGGCTTTGCCGTGGGCTTTGCGCTGATGATGGTGCTGGATGTGGTGTTGGGGTAAGGATGACGGATTAAGAAATAAAGGTGAGGGTCTGGAAAAAATGTTTAGGAAGATTACGGAAGAGGCATCTCTCTATGACCACTTGGAACGAAAATCCACATCGGAGATTCTCGTTGAGATGAACCGTGAGGACCAACGGGTGGCAACGGCCGTGAAGGAGTCTATTCCGCAGGTGGAATGCCTGGTGGATAGTATCTTTCCGCGGATGAAGTCGGGTGGCCGGGTGTTTTATGTGGGTGCCGGCACCAGCGGGCGTTTAGGCGTGCTGGATGCTTCAGAGATTCCACCCACCTACGGACTGCGGGATGTCTTTATTGCGGTGATAGCCGGTGGCGACAAAGCTTTGCGAACAGCCGTGGAAAAGGCTGAAGACATCGAGGAGGCTGGTTGGAACGACTTACTGGCGTATCATCCTGACGTGAACGACACGGTGATAGGCATTGCCGCTTCAGGTACTACGCCTTATGTGGTTGGGGCATTGAAAGAGGCTCGGAATCATGGACTGCTTACGGCCTGCATCACGAGCAATCCCGACTCTCCCGTGACGCAATTGGCGAATATAGCCGTGGTGACGGTAGTCGGTCCGGAATATGTCACGGGCAGTTCTCGTATGAAGTCAGGCACGGCCACCAAACTCGTGCTCAACATGCTGTCGACGACCTTGATGATTAAGCTGGGGCGTGTGGAAGGTAATCGGATGGTCAACTTGCAGCCCACCAACCGAAAACTGACGGAGCGCAGTATTCGTATGTTGATGGAAAGACTGAATGTTACTGAGGAGAAGGCCCGGCAATTGCTGCTGCAATATGGCACGGTGAAAGCGGTTCTTGAATGTAGAATGTAGAGTGTAGAATGTAGAGTTATGATTACATTTGAAACTTGGAACTTGAAACCTGAAACTTGAAATATGAGTATGATTCATTTGCGGGATATCCATAAGACCTATCAGGGCGCTCAGCCGCTGCACGTGCTGAAAGGTATCTCGCTCGACATAGAGGAAGGGGAGTTCGTGAGCATCATGGGTGCTTCGGGCTCCGGCAAATCCACGTTGCTGAATATTCTCGGCATTCTGGACAACTACGACGAGGGAGAATACCAGCTGGCCGGTACGCTTATCAAGGATCTGAGTGAGACGCGTGCCGCTGAATACCGCAACCGCATGATAGGCTTCATCTTCCAGAGTTTCAACCTGATTGGTTTCAAGACAGCCGTGGAGAATGTGGAACTGCCGCTTTTCTATCAGGGCGTGAGTCGCAGGAAGCGCCACCAGATGGCTTTGGAATATCTGGAACGCCTGGGACTGCTCGACTGGGCAGGTCATTATCCGAACGAACTGTCGGGAGGCCAGCGCCAGCGTGTGGCCATTGCCCGTGCGCTGATTACCCGTCCGCAGATTATCCTGGCCGATGAACCTACGGGAGCCCTTGACTCCAAGACTTCGGTGGAGGTGATGCAACTGCTGAAAGAACTCAACCGCGATGAAGGTATGACCATTGTGGTAGTGACTCATGAGAGTGGCGTGGCCAACGAGACGAATAAGATCGTGCATATTAAGGACGGCTTGATCGGGAACATTGAGGAGAATCTTGACCATAAGGCTTCACCCTTCGGTATCAATGGTATGATGAAATGAGAGATATCATCAACGAAATATGGAGTACGGCCAGGCGCAATAAGTTGCGTACCGCATTGACGGGCTTCGCCGTGGCATGGGGCATCTTCATGCTCATCGTGCTACTGGGGGCTGGCAATGGGCTCATTCATGCGCTGATGAAAAACAACGACCGCTTCATCGTAAACTCGATGGCCGTCTTCGGCGGTACTACCTCGAAACCTCACAAGGGCATGAAGGAGGGTCGCTATGTGCCGCTTAAGAATAAGGACATCGGCATCACAGAGACACAGTTTGCGGAGCATGTCGATGAGGTGGGAGCTCGGGTTTCGCAGCAGACCGTTATCAGCATGGGCGAGAACTATATCAGCACGCGGCTCTGTGGAGTCTATCCCAATCATCAGCAGATAGACAAGATAGACATGCTCTACGGCCGTTTTATCAATAATATTGACCTGAAAGAGAAACGCAAGGTGCTCGTGTTGGGCGACCAGCAGGCCAAGGAGCTGACCCGCGATGTGGCTTCGCTGGTGGGCAAGCATCTCAAGGTTGGGGCTTTCGCCTTTCAGGTGGTGGGAATCTACAAGGAATCGCAGAACGGCAATGCCGATGCCATGACGGCCTATTCCACGTTGGAAACCGTCTATGGCAAAAACAACCAGCCGGAGCGGATCGTCTTCTCTTTCCACGGACTGCCCACCATGGAGGCCAACGAGGATTTCGAGAAAGCCTATCGCATCAAGTTGAACAGGGAACATCAGGTGGCTGCCGACGATGAAAGCGCACTCTGGATATGGAACCGCTTTACGCAGAGTCTGCAGATGGAAACAGGTATGGACATCATCCGCACAGCCCTGTGGATTGTGGGACTCTTCACACTATTGAGCGGCATCGTGGGCGTATCGAACATCATGCTTATCACCGTGAAAGAGCGCACCCGTGAGTTCGGAATCCGCAAAGCCATCGGTGCCAAGCCGTGGTCAATCCTGAAACTTATCATCGTGGAGAGTGTTATCATCACCACATTCTTCGGTTATATCGGAATGGTACTCGGTGTGGCTGCCAACGAATACATGGATGCCACGTTGGGCCATGACGTCATTGACACGGGACTCTTCCAGACAACGATGTTTGTAAACCCGACGGTGGGTATCGACGTGTGTATCGAAGCCACGATGGTAATGGTCATAGCAGGTACCCTGGCAGGCCTCATCCCGGCATTGAAGGCCGCACGCATCCGTCCCATAGAAGCATTGAGAGCAGAATGAAGTTCGACATAGATACATATCGCGAGATTCTTGACACGCTGACACGCAACAAGAGCCGATCGTTCCTCACGGGGTTCGGCGTCTTCTGGGGTGTGTTCATGCTCGTGGCATTGATAGGCGGCGGCAAGGGACTGAAGGAGAAACTGAACAACAACTTCGAAGGCTTTGCCACGAATACAGGTATGATATGGAGTCAGCCAACCACCAAGGCCTATAAGGGTTTCCGCAAGGGCCGACAGTGGCAGATGGTCTATCAGGATGTGGACCGTTTGCGCCAGCGGGTTCCTGAACTGGAAGTTGTAACCCCCGTGCTTTTCTCCAATGGCGGCACGGCCTACTATGGCGACAAGAAGACCACCATTGCCGTGAATGGCACGATGCCGGAATACGCCAAAGTGAACTCGCCGAAGATATACTATGGGCGCTATCTGAACGACATGGATATTGCACAACATCGCAAGGTGTGTGTCATCGGCAAGAAAACCTACAAGGACCTGTTCGCCAGCGGTGAAGATCCCTGCGGCAAGAGCATCCGTATCGACTCCGTTTATTATCAGATCGTGGGTGTGGACTACAATGTAAGCGGCTCCATCAGCTTCGGTGCTGAAGAGGGAACCACCGTCATTCTGCCATTGACGCTGATGCAGCAGACCTATAACCGCGGCAACACGGTGGATATGATTGCCGTGACGGGAAGGCCGGGGGTGGTGATGAGCCAGCTCTCCGATCGCATTCGCACGACCATTGCCCGGGCTCATCTGGTGGATCCTACCGACGAAAAGGCCGTTACGGTCTTCAATACGGAAATCCTTTTCCAGTTGCTCGACAACCTCTTCAAGGGCGTGAACTTCCTGATCTGGCTTGTGGGACTGGGTACGCTGCTGGCCGGTGCAATCGGCGTGTCGAACATTATGATGGTCACCGTGCGCGAGCGTACCACCGAGATAGGTATCCGACGAGCCATCGGAGCCACACCGCGCACGATACTCTCGCAGATTATCTCCGAGAGTATCATCCTGACCGCCGTGGCTGGCATGAGTGGCATCCTGATTGCCGTGGGCATCCTGGAAATGCTGGAAAAGGCTAACACCGAGGACGACATCATCAGTGCCCATTTCCAGGTGGACTTTTGGACAGCCGTCCTGGCCGTAGTGGTCATCAGTGTGATGGGTGTTCTGGCAGGTCTGGCTCCCGCCTGGAGAGCCATGAGCATCAAGCCCGTGGATGCCATGAGAGATGAGTGAATTAGAGAATCTAGAAATACTAGAGATTCTAGAATAGCTAGAAAATATAATAAAAATAGATATGAAGAAGTACAGCAAACTGATTGTGGCGGCCATTGTGGCGCTGATTTTCATCGGAACCTTCGTGTTCCTTTGGCAGAAGTCGCAACCCGAAGAGGTGGTCTATAACGAGTTCGTGCCAAAGGTTGCCGATCTGCGTAAGACAACCATCGTGACGGGAAAGATTGAACCGCGCAACGAGGTGAACGTAAAACCGCAGGTCAGCGGTATCATCACGCAGCTGATGAAAGAGGCCGGTGACTATGTGCAGGCTGGTGAAATCATTGCCAAAGTGAAAGTGATTCCCGATATGGCACAACTCAGTTCGGCGGAGAGTCGCGTCCGTCTGGCCCAAATCAATCTTGCACAGGCCAGGATCGACTTCCAGCGTGAGGAGGAACTCTTCAAGAAAGACCTGGTAAGTGCCGATGAGTTTGACAAGAAAAAGCAAGCGCTCCGACAGGCCCAGCAGGAGAAGAATGCTGCCGACGATAACCTACAGGTGATACGCGACGGTGCCTCAAAGAGCAATGCCAAGGCTTCGAGCACGCTGGTGCGCTCTACCATCAGCGGCATTATCCTCGATATTCCCGTGAAGGTGGGTAACTCCGTCATCCTGAGCAATAACTTCAACGACGGTACCACCATCGCCAGTGTGGCCAATATGAACGACCTCATCTTCCGTGGCAATATCGACGAGACGGAAGTGGGACAACTCATACAGGGAATGCCGATGAAAATCACCGTCGGTGCACTGCAGGACCTTACCTTTGATGCAGCTTTGGAATATATCTCGCCGAAGGCTGTGGAGAGCAACGGTGCTAACCAGTTTGAAATCAAGGCTGCCGTGCGCGTGCTGAAAGGCTGCAAGATACGTTCTGGCTATAGTGCCAATGCCGAGATTGAACTGGCTAACGCCACGCAGGTAGTCACGGTACCTGAGAGTGCCATTGAATTCAAGGGCGACAGCACCTTTGTCTATGTGGTCAAGGGTGAGGGCAAGAACAAGACCTACGAGCACCGTCAGGTGACGACGGGTCTCAGCGACGGCATCAGTATTGAGATTAAGAAGGGTCTCAGCACAAAGGAAAAAGTGCGTGGCCCAAAGATTATAAAGGACGTTAAGGACGAACAAGAATAAGAATACGTATGAAACAGATCACTTATCCCACTTGGGGCACCTGCTCCAAGTTCATCAATTTCGAACTTGATGAAGACAATCGCTTGCATAATGTGCAGTTTCTGGGTGGTTGCGATGGCAACACCAAAGGCATCGGCCTCCTGGTGGAAGGCATGTATGCTGAGGATGTCATCAAGCGGCTGCGGGGTGTCACTTGCGGTTATAAGCGCACATCCTGCCCCGACCAGCTGGCTCAGGCCCTGGAGAAAGAGTTAAACAGAAATCAAGCGGCTCTGTAATCACAAAGCCGCTTGATGATTTTTATTCTGCCGGAGCTGCTGCGGGCTCCTGAGGTTTAGGAGCCGGAGCGGGTTCAGCAGGCTTTGGCTCAGCAGGTTTTGATTCCGGATAGCTGGGCTCCGCTGCAGGAATGATCGTAGTCTCGGTTCCTGCTGCCGGTGCGGCCGTTTCTTCCTTCGGTCCCTCTTCGCGGCGACGCGGCTTCTGAACTTTCGTAGTGTCTTTCTTTACGGGGATGGGATCGAGAGCTTTTCCTTCATAAGTGAGCATGTTGAGGCTTTCGGTGTTGAGCTGGTAGTTCATGGTCTGGAGCTTCTCGTCCTCAGAGTTCTTGCGGCGAGTGACGGCGGTGAAGAGGATGAATTTCTCATCCTTTGAGAGTTTGGCGGCAATGATTCCGCTTTGGTCGTCCATGTCGTCGTAGTAGATTTCAAGATTGGCATTTGAAGTTTCGGGCGTTACCTCCTCCAGCATCTTGCTTCGGGCATTGAAGCGCATCAGGTGGCCGCTCTTCAGGTAATAGAGCGAATGGCGCTCATCGTTGAAGCGGGCAATGACGTTTGCACCCTCTGGCATCACGGCAATGAAACTGTCGATGACCTCTGTAGTGCCCAGATCCTGCGAGAAGAAGCGGTGCTTGGGTCCCTGACTGCCTTCACATCCGATAATCAGTCCGAAAGCGAACGACACGATGGCGATGGTAGCCCAGATAGCGTATTTAAGGGCCTGCGGACTAAGACGCTGAATGTATTGTCCGATGCGGTCAGTCAGTGGTTTCAGTTTCTGAACCATTGGCTTCATCTTATCAGTAACGGGTCTCAGTTTCTCCTTAAGATCGTCGAATTGTTTCATTTTTGAGGTGTAAATAGTGAAATTTCGTTGCAAAGATAAAAATAATTCTTCACTCTCCGCTCTTCATTCTTCTTTTTTTCTTAATTTTGTGCTCAAATTCAATTATTTAGCAGCTTATGAATAAACAAATCTTAGTTTTGATGACTACTTTTTCTGTTATTTCCGCTCAGGCGCAGATCAAATATCCTGCTACACCGAAGGATCAAACCGTGGATGATTATTTCGGCGTGAAAGTGGCCGATTCTTACCGATGGCTCGAAAACGACACCTCGGCGGCAACGGCCCAATGGGTGGAGGCTGAGAACAAAGTGACCAATGCCTATCTGCAGAAGATTCCCTTCCGCGGCAAACTGCTGAAACGGCTTAAGGAAGTGAGCAATTATGAGAAAATAGGCACGCCTTTCAAGAGACACGGCCGTTGGTATGTGTATAAGAACAATGGGCTGCAGAACCAGAGTGTGCTCTACGTGATGGACAAGTTGGGCGGCGAGGAGCGAGTGTTTCTTGACCCGAACCGTCTTTCCGCTGACGGCACGGTGGCCCTCAAGGGCGTATGGTTCTCACATAATGGGAAATATGCGGCCTATGCCATTTCGCGCAGCGGCAGCGACTGGCAGGAATTCTATGTGATGGATGCCCAGACGGGCCAGTTGCTTCCCGACCATATAGAATGGGCAAAGTTCTCAGGGGCTGCCTGGCAGGGCGACGGTTTCTACTATTCAGCCTATGACGCTCCCATGGAAGGCAAGGAATTCTCAAATAAGAACGAGGGCCACAAGATCTATTACCATCGGATGGGCACCCCGCAGAGCGACGATGTGCTCTTCTATCAGAATCCGGCGCATCCCCTGCGCTTCTATGGCGTTGACGTGAACAAGGAGGAGACGATGATGTTCCTCTCGGAAAGCGGCGAGGATGCCGGCAACAACCTCTATGTGCGCGACCTTCGTGTGCCCGGTTCTCAGTTTATTCAGATGACCGACAACATGAAGTATGAATGTGGTTCGGTGAATACCGACGGCGACAAGATTTATATCTACACCAACTGGAATGCGCCGAAGAGTCAGGTGATGGTGGCCGATATCCACCGTCCGGGGATGAAAGACTGGAAGACATTCCTCCCCGAGGGTGACCATGTGATAGAAGACGTGAGCTTCATCGGGGGTCGGATGGTGGTGTGCTACACTGAGGATGCCTCCACCCATGCCTACGTTTACGACCTGAACGGCAAGCGCGAGCGTGAGATACGGCTGCCCGGCGTGGGTTCCGCAGGATTCAGCGGCCAGAAGGATGAGCCGGAATGTTTCTATTCCTTCTCGTCGTTCACCGTGCCCGGAACGGTCTATCGCTATGATTTTGAGCGCAATGAGAGCACCGTACAGTCGGCTCCGAAGGTGAACTTCCGGCTTAGCGACTATACCACGGAGCAACTTTTCTTCAAGAGCAAGGACGGCACGCGGGTTCCGATGTTCATCACCTACAAGAAAGGCCTGAAGCGCAACGGCAAGAATCCGGTGTTGCTCTATGGCTATGGCGGCTTCAATATTTCGCTGACGCCTTCGTTCTCGTCGGTGCGCATCCCGTTCCTGGAGAAAGGCGGCATCTACGCCATGGTGAATCTGCGTGGCGGATCGGAGTATGGCGAGGCGTGGCACGTGGCCGGAACGAAGATGCAGAAGCAGAACGTTTTCGACGATTTCATCGCGGCTGCCGAGTATCTGATTGCCCAGAAATACACTTCCTCACAACGGCTGGCCATTCAGGGCGGTTCCAACGGCGGACTGCTGGTGGGAGCCTGCATGACGCAAAGGCCCGATCTTTACCGTGTCTGTATCCCGCAGGTAGGCGTGATGGACATGTTGCGCTATCATAAGTTCACCATCGGATGGAACTGGGCCCCCGACTATGGCACCTCGGAAGATTCCCGCGAAATGTTCGAATACTTGCGCGGCTATTCTCCCTTGCACACGTTGAAGCCCGGCACCAGCTATCCGTCAACGCTCGTTACGACGGCTGATCACGACGACCGTGTGGTGCCTGCCCATTCGTTCAAGTTTGCCGCCACGCTTCAGGCCTGTCAGGCAGGCCCTTCGCCAGTGCTCATCCGTATTGATTCCAAGGCAGGCCACGGTGCGGGAAAGCCTTTGGCAAAGGTTCTTGAGGAACAAGCCGATATCTACGGCTTCCTGATGTACGAAATGGGTATGAAGTATTGAATGAAAAGACCGAGAACAAACTAATTTACTTTGTACTTCACGCAACCTTTGGAAACAATCCTTCCAAAGTCTGGAAGCGGAACAAAGTAAATTAGTTTGTTCTCAGCCTAAAGTATAATCCCTCCTCATTTGGTTATAGCCTGAAGTTCGCCCAAAGGGGATAATGGTCCGAAATCATGTAGGAAAGCTTCTGCTTGGTGAGCCCACGGTTCACCATCGCGGTATTCACGAAGTCGTAGTTGCCTGCCCCCATGAATTCGAGTGAGAGTTTCGGACGCTTCTTGTCGGCCGTATTAAACCAGGCTATCTGGTCGTAATACTTGCTTTCATCAAAAATAGAACGCGAGAGCATCTGCAACTCTTCGGGCACGTAGAGACCTTCTGAGAGGAAAGTCTTGTCGAGGAAATCGCCTCGTTTTTCAATATTGAAGTCACCGAGTACGATCAGGTTCTGGTCGTAGGCATTTATGTCGGAGGCCCATTCCGAAAGCCATTTGGCAATGCCGTGGATTTCGGATTCACGTTCCTTCGCCTCCTTGCCGTATTTGATGTGGACGGTAACGAGGATAAACGTCTTGTCGTTGGAACGGAAACTCACTGCATAGGGCGAGCGCACAAACTGTTCGCGAATCACCTTCTCGGGGTCGTTCACCCATTCGTTGGGAATCACGATTTCACCGGCCAGTCCGGAGAGGTTCACGCGTCGCGTGTCAAAGAGATAGGCCATGCGCTCATCGTTGCCTGAGTTGCTCTTGTTCGTGTCGGTGAGTATCATGGACCAGTGTTCGCCCAGCAGTTTCAGCGTATCGCGAAGAGCCCGCAGGTTGGCTTTCACTTCCTGCACGGCAATCACGTCGAAGCGGCTTAGGATCTCGGCAATGCAATAGATGCTGTGCAAGTCGCGGCGCGGAGAGTCTTTCTCATCGCTCCACCATTTGCGGGTTAGGTTTCCGAAGGCGCGGATATTCCAAGAGGCAATCAAGAGGTTACGGTCAAGTTCCTTTGAAGGAATCTTCTCATCAAGGTCGGCAGAAAGGATCGCGAGATTCTCCAGCACTTCTAAAGGTAAGGGATCGTAGATGGTAGCCATAATTTGAGATGTTCTTTAATGATTAACGTTGCAAATATATACAAAAGGCCGGAATTATGCAAGTAAATCTCCGATTAATGCCTTTTTTGGAAGGCGAAACGTTGATTGTGGAGATTATTTCGTATCTTTGCAAACGATGAAGAATCAGGCTTCGATAGACTTTGTAAGGCAAAACCGCGAAGGAGACATTCGTCAGCTGGCGTTGAAAGGTGCCGGCGGAAAAGATGTGGACCTCGCATGGGCGCTTGATCAAATCAGCGGATGGCAGACGGCACGAAGCAAGTTGCCGCAATGGGCCGCTACGGAGGGTTTGGTTTATCCTCCCCATCTCTCCATGGAGCAATGTTCGAGCGAGTTGACGGCGAAATACAAGGCGGAAGTGGTGGAGAGAGAAATAAAGAAAGCTTCCCCTACGGGGGGAGGCTTGGAGGGGACCCTCATCGACCTTACGGGAGGCTTCGGCGTGGATTTCTCTTATATGGCAAGAGGTTTCCGGCAAGCGGTCTATGTGGAACGCAATCCCCAGCTCTGCGAGATTGCCCGCCATAACATCCAATTGTTGGGATTAGCGAATGCCGGAGTCGTTTGCGGTGACGGTGTGGAATATCTTGAAAGCCTACCTTCACCTTTCAATCCACCATCACCCCTGACAATCTACCTCGATCCCGCCCGTCGTGACACCCACGGACAGAAGACCTATGCCATCAGCGACTGCACGCCCGACGTGGTAGCTCTGAAGGATTTGCTTTTGGAGAAAGCCAGCCTGGTGATGATAAAGCTCTCCCCAATGCTCGACTGGCATAAAGCCGTGGAGGATTTGGGGTCGGTCAGCGAGGTTCATATCGTCAGCGTGGACAATGAATGCAAGGAACTGCTGATGGTGCTTCGGGGAGCCGTAGGAAAGAATCCAGCGACAGGAGCCACAAAGGTTCGCTGCGTGAATCTTTTAAGCCGTGGAGGAATAGAAGAGTTTGACTTTGAAGATATCGGCTCTTCAGCTATTCAGTCGTCCCCTATAGGGGAGGTCAGGCGGGGGCTTTTTCTCTACGAGCCTAACGCCAGTCTGATGAAAGCCGGATGCTTCGCCGAACTGGCGGCGCGTTTCGGTGTCCATCCCATAGCGCCCAACAGCCACCTCTTTGTCTCGGAATCGCTGAAGGAAGATTTCCCAGGCCGTCGATTCCAGATAACGGCCGTATCGTCGATGAACCGAAAAACTCTGAAGGAACACCTCTGCGGAATCAGCAAGGCCAATATTGCCGTACGCAATTTTCCGTTGTCCGTAGCCGAATTGCGCAAGCGTCTGAAACTGGCCGACGGCGGTGATGTTTACCTTTTCGCCACCACTACGGGCGACAAAGAACATCTCTTGTTGTTCTCCAAAAAAGTTTAAAAACAAACGCTTTTTTAAGGGAACTGGCCGATTTTTCGTACCTTTGGCCTTTGGCCTAAGGTACTCGCGTTCGGAAAAACTCAAATAAATTTGGTTTTTCGCTCACTTAATCGTACCTTTGCAGTAATAATTTATTAATCACAAGCGAATGGCATCAGTAGAGATTAAAAAAGTAGAGTCCAAGAAGGATCTTACCACTTTCATAGACTTCCACTACGACCTTTATGCAGGTAACGAGTATGATGTGCCCAATCTGTACTCAGATGAATGCAACACATTCGACAAGGAGAAGAATGCGGCCTTTGAGTTTTGCGAGGCCGAATATTACCTGGCTTATAAAGAAGGCAAACTGGTAGGGCGTGTGGCCGCCATCATTAACAACCGTGCCAACGAGAAATGGCAGCGTAAGACGGTCCGCTTCGGATGGATCGACTTCGTGGACGACCTTGAGGTTTCGGCTGCATTGCTGAAAGCCGTGGAAGACTACGGACGCTCGAAGGGAATGACGGAGATTGTGGGACCCTTGGGATTTACCGACATGGATCCCGAAGGTATGCTCACCTGGGGCTACGATCAGTTGGGCACCATGGCCACTATCTATAACTACCCCTATTATCCTGAGCACATGGAGAAACTAGGCGGGTTTGTGAAAGACAACGACTACGTGGAATACAAGCTGATCGTGCCCAAGGAGGTTCCGGAGAAGTATATGAAGGTGGCCCGCGTGGTGGAAAGCCGCTATAACCTGCATACCATCAAGTTCACCCGCAAGATGGTCTATCAGGGTGGCTATGGCCAGAAGATGTTCGAACTGATCAATGAGAGTTTCAAGGACCTTTACGGCTATTCCGAAATGACACCGCGCCAGATACGCCAGTATCTCGATATGTGGATGCCCCTGGTTCATTTCGATTTTGTGACGGGTGTCGTTGACGGTAACAAGGACAACGAACTGGTCGGTATTGCCATCACCATCCCGTCGCTCTCGCATGCCGTGAAGAAATGCCGCCGCGGGCGCTTGCTTCCCTTCGGCTGGTGGCATGTGCTGCAAGCCTTGAAGTTCGGAAAGACAAACATAGTGGATTTGATGCTGATAGCCATCAAACCGGAATACAGAGCCAAGGGTGCCAATGCCCTGGCGTTCTCCGACCTGATTCCCATTTATCAGAAATATGGCATCGAATGGGGCGAGACGCAGGTGGAGATGGAAACCAACGATAAAGTACAAAGCCAGTGGGGACCCCTGAACCCTATCCATCACAAGAGCCGCCGCTGCTATAAAAAGGAGATTAGCAGATGATAGAGATTAAAAAAATCCTAGACAAAAAGGGACTGAAGAAGTTTATACAGTTCCGCTATGACTTATACCGCGACGATGACAACGATGTGCCTTATCTCTATGATGACGAGTTGTTCACGCTCAGCAGAGACAAGAATGCCTCGTTTGACGATTGCGAGGCCGATTATTTCATGGCCTATCGTGACGGAAAGCCTGTAGGTCGCGTGGCGGCCATTATCAACCATAAGGCTAATGAGCGCTGGAAGAAGAATGAAGTGCGCTTCGGATGGTTCGACTTCGTAGATGATGTCGAAGTGTCTAAAGCCTTGCTTCAAACGGTGGAAGAGTGGGGGCGTGAGCGCGGCATGGATTCGATGATTGGCCCGATGGGGTTTGCCGATACCGATCGCGAAGGCATGCTCATCGAAGGATTCGAAGAATATTCCACAGCCTATGCCAACTACAACTACGCCTATTATCCCCGCCACATCGAGCAGATAGGTGGATTTGTGAAAGACAACGACTGGGTGCAGTGCCAGGTAAAAGTGCCTGAGACAGTGCCCGAGAAGTTTGGCAAGATTGCAGAGATGGTAAGCCGACGCTATAACCTCAAGGTGCATAAGCTCTCCCGAAAAGAACTGATGAAGGAGGGCTATGGGCGCGAGGTCTTCCAGATGCTCAATATCTGCTATGGCAATCTCTATGGGTTCGCCTCCCTGGGCGAAAGGAAGGTTGACCAGCTCGTGGATCAGTATATCCGTATAGCCGACCTGAATCTGGTGAGCATCATCGTGGATGCCAGCCAGAATAACAAGATGGTTGGTTTCGGTATCACTTTCCCCTCGCTCTCCAAGGCACAACGCAAACTGAAGAACGGGCGCCTGTTTCCTTTCGGATGGATAGGCATGCTCGACGCTATCAAATGGCACCGGGCCGACACGGTCGATATGCTGCTCATCGGCGTATTGCCTGAATATCGGGCCAAGGGCGCCAATGCGCTTATCTTCAACGATCTTATCCAGCAGTATATCCGCTACGGATTCAAGTGGGCCGAAGCCATGCCGCAAATGGAAACCAACGAGCACATGCTGGGCCAGTGGCAATATATGGAAACCAACTATCACCGCCGCCTCCGCAGCTTTAAGAAAAACTTGAAACCTGAAACCAATATATATGGCAAAAGAAGATATTAATAATGAAAACATAACAGCGTACGACGCCTCCAGCATCCGCCATCTCTCCGACATTGAGCATATCCGCACCCGTCCCGGTATGTATATCGGCCGGCTGGGCGACGGCTCCCATTCCGAAGATGGTATCTATGTGCTGCTCAAGGAAGCCATTGACAACTCTATCGATGAGTTCCGCATGAACGAAGGCAAGCGCATCGAGATTGATATCGAGGACAACCTTCGGGTGACGCTGCGCGACTACGGACGTGGCATTCCGCAGGAGAAGATGATTGAGGCCGTCAGCCAGTTGAATACCGGCGGTAAATACGACTCGAAGGCGTTCAAGAAATCCGTGGGAATGAATGGTGTGGGCATCAAGGCCGTCAACTTCCTGAGTTCGCGCTTCGAGGTGCGTTCCTATCGCGACGGCAAAGTGCGCACGGCAAAGTTTGAGCGCGGTGAACTCATCTCCGACATAACCGAGGAAACTGCCGATGAGCGCGGCACCTATATCTTCTTTGAACCCGACGACACGCTGTTCAAAAACTACCGCTTCCATGATGATTTCGTGGAGACGATGCTGCGCAACTATACCTATCTTAATACGGGTCTGGCCATCATGTACAACGGGCGGCGCATTCTTTCGCGCAACGGTCTGAAAGACCTGCTCACCGATGCCATGACCACCGACCCCATGTATCCCATCATCCACATGAAGGGCGAGGACATCGAGATAGCCTTCACCCATTCCAACCAGTATGGCGAGGAGTACTATTCGTTCGTAAACGGACAGCACACCACGCAGGGCGGCACCCATCAGAGCGCATTCAAGGAGCACATTGCCAAGACCATCAAGGAGTTCTACAACAAGAACTTCGAATACGGCGATATCCGAAACGGCATCGTGGCGGCCATTGCCGTCAACGTGGAGGAACCGATGTTTGAGAGCCAGACCAAGATCAAGCTGGGCTCGCTGACGATGAGCCCCGACGGAGTGTCGGTGAATAAGTATGTGGGCGATTTCATCAAGCAGGAGGTGGACAACTTCCTTCATAAGAATCCCGACGTCGCCGAGACGATGTTGGAGAAGATTACCTCATCGGAACGGGAGCGGAAAGCCATGGCTGGCGTGACCAAACTGGCCCGAGAGCGTGCCAAGAAGGCAAATCTCCATAACCGCAAGCTGCGCGACTGCCGCATCCATTTCAGCGATGTCAAGAACGAGCGCAAGGAGGAATCCAGCATCTTCATCACCGAGGGCGATTCTGCCAGCGGAAGTATCACTAAGAGCCGCGACGTGAACACGCAGGCGGTATTCTCACTCCGCGGAAAACCCCTCAACACCTTTGGCCTTACCAAGAAGGTAGTCTATGAGAACGAGGAATTCAATCTCCTGCAGGCAGCCCTCGATATTGAGGACGGTCTCGACACACTCCGATATAATAAGGTCATCGTGGCCACGGATGCCGACGTGGATGGCATGCACATCCGCCTGCTGATTATCACCTTCTTCCTGCAGTTCTTCCCCGACCTGATTAAGAAAGGTCATGTATATGTGCTGCAGACGCCGCTCTTCCGCGTGCGCAACCGCCGCACGAAAATCAAGAACAAGAAAGTGATTGCCGCCGAGGATACCAAGATTGCCGAACAAGGCGGTAAGAAGAGTGACTTCATCACCCGCTACTGCTACAGCGAAGAAGAACGCCTGACAGCCATCAGCGAGCTGGGTCCCGACCCTGAAATCACCCGTTTCAAAGGTCTCGGAGAGATTTCACCCGACGAATTTGCCGGTTTCATCGGTCCTGATATCCGCTTGGAGCAGGTTACGCTCCACAAAACCGACCAGGTGCAGAAGCTCCTCGAATACTACATGGGCAAGAACACCATGGAGCGTCAGAACTTTATCATCGATAACCTCGTCATTGAGGAAGATCGTCCGGAAGAAGATGTTTATGATTAAATATACAAAAGAATGAAAAATATTTTATGGAACACAAAGACACAAAGGTACAAAGTATTTCCTATGTGGCTTCTTCTTTGTGTTTTTGTGTCTTTGTGTTCGGTTGAATCAAACGCACAATTCCGTATTAATTTAGGTGGCGGTTCACCGCTCCGCAAGCTCCAGATTGCCGAGATGGCCATCAATAACCTCTACGTGGATACCGTCAACGAGGAGAAACTCGTGGAAGATGCCATCCGCGGAATGCTCAAAGAGCTCGACCCGCATTCCACCTATGCCAACGCCAAAGAGGTGAAAGCCATGAACGAACCCCTGCAGGGCAACTTCGACGGCATTGGCGTGCAGTTTAATATGGTGGAAGACACGCTGCTGGTCATCCAGCCCACCACCAACGGCCCTTCCGAGAAAGTGGGCATCTTGGCAGGCGACCGCATCGTGACGGTCAATGACAGCAGCATCGCTGGCGTTAAAATGCCGAAGGAGGAGATCATGAAACGCCTCCGCGGGCCTCGTGGCACGAAGGTGAAGCTCGGCATCGTCCGCCGTGGCGTGAAGGAGATGCTCTATTTCACCGTGAAGCGCGACAAGATTCCCGTGAAGAGTATCGATGCCGTCTATATGATTCGCCCACAGGTGGGCTATATCCGTATCGGTAACTTCGGGGCCACCACGTATGCGGAATTCATGGAAGGCGTAGAGCGGCTTCAGCAGCAGGGCATGCGCGACCTGATTCTCGACCTGGAGGATAATGGCGGCGGCTATCTGCAGTCGGCTGTTCAGATAGCCAATGAATTCCTGCAGAAAAACGACCTGATCGTCTATACCGAAGGTCTGCGCACCCGCCGTCAGGAGTACAAGGCCGATGGCAAAGGCCGTCTGCTCTCAGGCAAGGTGATAGTACTCGTCAACGAACTGACGGCTTCTGCCGCAGAGATTGTCTCAGGAGCCATTCAGGATCAGGACCGCGGCACGATCGTGGGCCGCCGTTCTTTCGGTAAAGGCCTTGTGCAGCGTCCCGTGGATCTGCCCGACGGTTCCATGATACGGCTGACCATCGCCCACTACTACACGCCCGCCGGACGCTGCATCCAGAAACCTTATAAGAAAGGTGACCTCAAAGAATACGAAATGGACTTCGAAAACCGCTTGAAGCACGGCGAACTAACCAACCGCGACAGCATCCATTTTGCTGATTCCCTGAAATGTCTCACGCTCCGTAAGCAGCGCACCGTCTATGGCGGAGGTGGCATTATGCCCGACGAATTCGTGCCCCTCGACACCATGCAATACACCAGGTTCCACCGCCAGCTGGCAGCCAAGAGCATCATCATCAATGCCAATCTGAAATATATCGACAACAACCGCAAGCAGCTCAAGAAGCAATATCCCACCTTCGAGAGTTTCCGCGACGGCTTCCAGCTGCCCCAGAGCGTCATCGACGGCATTATGGCCGAAGCCACGAAGCAGAAGATAAAGCCCAAGGACGATGCCGAACTGCAGCGTACGCTGCCCTATCTGCGTCTGCAGATGAAAGCCTTGATAGCCCGCGACCTCTGGGATATGGACGAGTATTTCCAGCTGATGAACACGAAGAACCATATCGTTCAGCGTGCGCTTCAGTTGATATAAATAAAATCACCACAGAGACTTTTCTCTGTGGTGAAAGTATATTAGGATTAGGGTTTCGTGAGAAGACTCCCCGTTTACTCGTAGTACTGGATGGTGCGCTTCTGCTCTATTTCGCGGCCCATCATCTCGGTCTTGCGGCTAATCCAGTTGCCATGGTCGTCAAACTTGTAGTCGGTGTAGGGAGTGTTGATTTCCTGTCCCATCATGTCCATCGACATGGATGCGGGAACGCCTTTCTCGTTGTATTTGAAAACCTGTGTCATGCTACCCTGGCCGAAATCCATCTCCTGGCTCTTCACCCGGCCGTTCTCCCACTTGTAGGTGGTCGTAATCTTCATGTTGCCCTGCGGGGTCTCAATTTCTCTTTCTACTTTCTGCAGGTAGCCGTCGGCATCATAAACCTGGCCCGAGAGGCCTTCGGCCTGCATCTTGCCTTCCTGGGTGAAATTGACAACCTGCTCGCCGCGGCCCATCATTCCGGCCTGGGTGATGGATTTCACGGGACCTGTTGCTTCGTTCAGTTCAACGTCGTGGAACTTGGTCTGTGCCTGCATGGCAAACGGAATGGCCAACATGGCCATAAGCATGAATACTTTTTTCATTTTTGTCTGGTTTTAAAAGTTAATAATAAGTCTTCAGATGCTTATTAGACGTAACCAAACTGAAAAGGCTTAATCGGGGACGGAAAAAAGTTCAGAATTCGTAGCCGATGTTCAAGCCGAAGGTAACTCCGTTTTTATGGTTGCTCCAGCTGAGGTAGGCTCCGATGGGTCCGATGAGGCTGTTGTAGTAGTAGGCCCCCTGTACGCCCCAGATGGGTTTGTTCTTCAGCAGGTTGGCTATGCTGCTGTCGTGCTCGGCCACGTGCCCTTTGAGCAGTAGGTATCCTATGCTGCCCAGCCGTTGCTGGAATCGGATGCCGACGCCTGCGAGCTTTGACTGCATGAATTCGATGCGTGAGAATCCTGCGAATGGTATCTGATGCTCCGAATAGATGCCGTAGCGGTTGCCGCCCAGCATGTTGTATTCCCACACGGGGACGTCGCTGCCGAAGATCATGCGGCCGAAGATGACGGGCTGCATGTGGAGCGAATGGGTCAGGGGGAAAGTCATACGCCAGAGACCTGAGAGGGTGGAGAATCCGATGTGGTTGTTCCATTTCAGCAGGTTGTCGGAGAAATACCTGTATTCCAGTTCGAAGCGCGTTCCGCTGGTGGTGAAGTACCAGTTGTCTTCGGTGTTATAGTGCAGGCGTGCGTTATAGTTGAAGTAGTGGGTGTTTTCGCGTTCGAAGAAATAGAAGTAACTGTTGTCGTTGATCATCAGGTTGGAGAGGTGGTAGTATTTCCAGGCGGCTCCGATGTCGAACTGCAGGTTGCGGATGTCGAACTGGAAGAGTTTCAGCGTGATGGCATGGCTGTTGTAGGTCACGTCGTCGCTCTGGTGACCTTCTTTGTACATATAGATGTCGTTGTGCTGGAATTCGTAGGCCAGCGACATACGCTTGAACTTCCAGGGCTCCATATAGGCTTCCAGTTTCACTTTCGTGCGGAGTCCCAGGCGGAGTGTCAGGTTGATGCCTGGGTGGAACTTCATTCTCGACTGATAGTCGGCATAGGCTTGCAGGGCAGCCTGTTCTTCGAGGTCGAAACGTGCTGCGAGTCCCATGTTGATGGCTGGTTCGGGTTCTGCCCATTCCAGTCCTTTCTGCTTTTCTTCATGTAGGAGATGTTTGTCGTAGGTGAGGTATTGCGGATGGTAGTCTTGGGTCACGCCGATGCGCTGTTTCAGCGCCATCAGGTCATCCCAGCGGCTCATTCCAGTCTGTTCTCCGCGCACGATGAGCGAGTCGATGGCCTTGTTGGTGAAGCTCTGCGTGTCGTAGCCGTGGGTGTTGACGTTGATATGCAGGTCTGCCATCTGGAGGCATTCCTTCATGCGCTTGTTGCTGGCCACGAAGACCGACTGCAGCACGATGTCGCGGAAGGAGTTGAAGTCGTTGTTGATCTTGGCTTCGTCCTGCAGGGTGACGGCGATGATGATGTCGGCTCCCATGGCTTTGGCCACATCTACGGGCAGATTGTTCGACACGCCGCCATCTACGAGCACCATGCTGTCCTTTCTTACGGGCGAGAAGACTCCTGGAATGGCCATGCTGGCGCGGATGGCTTTGGCCAAATGGCCGCTGCGGAGCACGGTTTCCTCGTTTTTCATCAGGTTGAAAGCCACGCAGGCAAAAGGCCGTGGCAGCCTGTTGAAGTCGATGGAGTCGTGGTAGCCCGAGGTGAAGTGGTCGAGCATGCGGTCCACGTTGATGCCCTTGATGAATCCTCCGGCATACTTGTTGGCAGATTTGTCGAGCCATACCTTGTGGTCCAGGATGTAGATGCTCTGGTTCTCGCGCTCATCGAGCGAGGTGCGCTTATGGGCCACGCGGTCGCGGAGCACGTACCCCCAGTTGACGTCGCGGAAGATGCTGTCCATCAAGGCTGCATCGTATCCCATACTATAGAGTCCGCCCACGATGCTTCCTATCGAAGTGCCGGTGACGATGTCGATGGGTATTCCTGCCTTTTCCAGAACTTTGATTACGCCCACGTGGGCAGCGCCCTTGGCGCCACCGCCGGCAAGCACCAGTCCGACCTTCTTTCGGTGGGGTTCATCGTTGTGGGCCTTCACCGCGGTCGTGCAGGCTATGAGCAGGCTACAAGTCAGGATAATAAGTTTCTTCATTTCTTGTTGAGTTATTATTTTGTTTGCAAAAATAGCGATAAATCGGCAAGCCTCCAAATTATCCAATTATTTTTATCCGGTTCAGACAAGTTTTAGTACCTTTGCAGCCATGAAACACTTAGGCTTTCATCTGCTGGCCATCTTTACGATTGCCATTTGGGGCGTGACGTTTGTCAACACCAAGGTCTTGCTTCAACATGGGCTGCAGCCCATGGAGATATTCCTGCTGCGGTTCATCGTAGCCTATCTCTGCATCTGGATCATTTCGCCGCGCCGCCTGTGGAGTGAGTCGTGGCGAGACGAAGGCCTGTTCTTCATCCTCGGGCTGGTGGGCGGCACGATCTATTTCGTGGCCGAAAACACGGCTCTCGGACTGAGCTACGTGAACAACGTGTCATTCATCGTCTGTACGGCTCCGCTGATTACCACCTTCCTGGCCATTCTTTTCGTCCGTAGCATCAAGGCCACCTTTCCGCTGATTCTGGGCTCCCTGATAGCCCTGCTGGGCGTGGCGCTGGTCATCTACAACGGCCATTTCGTGCTGAAGCTGAATCCGCTGGGCGATTTCATGGCTCTGACGGCTGCCTTCAGCTGGGCCATCTATAGCCTGGTCATCAAGAAAGTGTCGCTCCGCTATAGTGCCACGTTCATCACCCGCAAGGTGTTTTTCTACGGCATCATTACCGTCGTGCCCATGTTCCTGCTGGTGCCATGGCAGTTTCCTGCCGCGGGATTCCTTAAGCCAGCCGTCTGGGGTAATCTGCTTTTCCTCTCGGTGGTGGCCTCGTTCCTGTGTTTCCTGTGGTGGAGTGTGGCCGTGAAGAAAATCGGCGCGCTCAGCACCAGCAACTACGTCTATCTGAATCCCGTTACCACGGTGCTGGCCTCGGCGCTATTCCTCAATGAGCCTATGACGATTATGGCCTGCGTCGGTAGTGCCCTCATTCTTCTGGGCGTTTACATAGCCAACCGTAAGTCCGTGGAAAGTTGAGATACCCACGAGCCGAGGGGATTATTTTTATTCATTAATTATTCTTTTTCGGCATCATGGTGGAACATAATCAGAAAATAATGCTTATCTTTGCAACCGGCAATAACTAATAAGGTTTAATATACATAATTATATGATCTCTTTTGAAAGTGACTACAACAACGGGGCGCATCCGCAGGTGATAGAGCGACTCGTGGAAACCAATGCCGAGCCTACGGCAACCTATGGATTTGATGTATATAGCGAACAAGCCAAGCAGAAGATACGCATGGCCTGCGGCACACCCGATGCCGAAATCTTCTTCCTGATGGGCGGCACGCAGACCAATGCCACCGTCATCGATGGCATGATGCGTTCCTACGAGGCCGTGGTCACCATCGATTCCGGCCATATCAACGTGCACGAAGCCACGGCCATCGAGGCTTCCGGCCATAAGGTGATAGCGCTGCCGGGCTACGATGGCAAACTGGCCGTGGCCGAACTGGACAACTTCATGCGCGCCTTCATGAACGATGGAAGCCGCGAGCATTGCGCCCAGCCGGGCATGGTCTATATCTCCTTCCCATCCGAATACGGCACGATCTATTCGCGCGACGAGATAGCCCGCCTCTATGCCGCCTGTCAGCAGTACGGGCTTCAGCTCTATATCGACGGTGCCCGTCTGGGTTATGCGCTGGCCTCTCCGGCCAACGACGTCACGCTGCCTTGGCTCGCCGCCCACTGCGATGCCTTCTACGTTGGCGGAACGAAGGTGGGAGCCCTCTGCGGAGAGGCCGTTGTCTTCCCGCGCGGCAATGCCCCGAAGAATTTCTTCTCCATTATCAAGCGTCATGGAGCGCTACTGGCCAAAGGTCGGCTGGTGGGTGTGCAGTTTGATGCGCTCTTCACCAACAACCTCTATTTCGACATTTCCGCCCATGCCATCCGCATGGCCATGCAGCTGAAGCAGCTTTTTATCGACCACGGCTATCCCTTCTTCCTGGATTCTCCCACCAATCAGCAGTTTGTGGTGATTCCCAACGGCAAGGTGCGCGAGCTGGAGCAGCAAGTGGAGTTCACCCATTGGGGTGCCACCGACAGCCACCACACCGTGTGCCGCTTTGTCACCTCCTGGTCCACCACCGAGGAAGACCTGCAGGCTCTGGCGCGCATCTTGGGCTGAAGCGTATCCTTTTAATACAAAAATAGAACAAAAACAAAAACAAAGAAAACCGCTTGATGATGTCACGAACTTCATCCTGAAGTTCTATTTCGTGTGGTGCCGTCCATTGGCTTGCAAACGAGTTTGCAGCCCCTGAACGGCACCTCACGAAAGTCCTTCAGACTATGTGCCATCATCAAGCGAAAACCTTAAAAACCTTTGCGATAATTTAACCTTAACTTTAACCTTAACCCTAACCTTAACTATCGGAAGTTTTTATTTAGTTGGCTACGGCGAGAACCAACAGTCACTGGCAAAGGGTGCTCTTAAACGCCGAAGAAATGGTTTTTAAGGTTTTTGCTTTACAGAAAAGCTGTTTTCAGCTGGTTTTCTTCTTTACCCCCCTATGTCTCCGCGCTGAAAATCGCACTAAAACTATTATTTTTTGCCTCATTTGCGACATATTTTGAAGACATTCGTCCGTTTTGTCGTGAATACGGGCGCCTGTCGCAACAACTGAACAAGAAATGAGGCACCTTTTGATTGCCACCTGAAAAATACACACTACTTTTGCATCGTCAAAACGACAACGTTTATCGAAAACGGAAACAATAACAATAACAATTAATAAAAAAAGTAACAATGAAAAAGATTATGACAATGGTTGTAGCCGCCATGCTGGCTACGGTAAGTGTAAACGCTCAGCAGGAAGTAGGTTCATTCACCATTCAGCCCCACATCGGCGGATCAGCCGGTATGATGACCAACGCCGACATTGCCCCCAAGGCAGTATCTGGAGCCAAGCCCGACAATACACCAAACGGTGGAAGTATGGCAGGTGTTGAATTCGAATACCAACTGGCCAAGAGTTTCAGTCTGGCAGCAGGCGTCAACTACATGCAAGCCGGAACAGCCTGGAAGGATATCAACCATGACGGTGTCAAGTTTAAGGACATGAAGGTAGAGACGAGCTATGTGACAGTTCCCGTGGTGGCCAACGTCTATCTCTGCAAAGGTCTCGCGCTGAAGAGCGGTGTTCAGTTCGCCTTCCTGATGGATGCCAAGTCCAAGTTTACGGCAGAGACTTCCAAGGGCGACGTTACCGCAAAGGTAGAGACCGACACCAGCTGCAAGGACCAGTTCAATAAGTTCGACGTGTCCATCCCCGTAGGTATCTCCTACGAGTTCAAGGTGCCCATCGTCATCGACCTTCGCTACAACATCGGTCTGCTGAAGGTCAACAAGGTTGACAACCTCTTCGGAAACAATGGCGACAGCCGGAGCCATACATGCACGCTGACCGTAGGCTACAAGTTCAAACTTTAAGGATAATATATGCGAAACACGAAAACGCAAGGCCCCCGCAAGGTCTTGCGTTTTTTATTCTGACGATTTGCGGATTCGCTGTTTGCGTTTGTAGCATTGCTTGAAGTCGCAAAGTCCGCAGGTGTAATCGAGATGTCGCACCTGGGGTCCCAGGCCGATGATGCCGCTGACGCTCTTGATGGGCACCATCAGGCTGCTCTCGGTGAGACTGACGCCGCAGGTATCGCCCTCGAAAAGCGGGAACAGCAGTTGCTGCTCGCTGACGTGCCAGCCGCAATAGCCGGGCGAGAAACGGTTGGTGTGGTGCCATCCCAGTTTATGGATGCTCTCTTGGAGCGACTGTTCCATGCAGTCGGCAGTCTTCTCGGCAATCACGCTGCCCAGGGCGTCGGCAATAAACACGCGCACCATGTCGCCCTGCTGTTTCAACCGCTCCTGGTATTCCTCAAATTCCGTTCCTGCCGTAGAGATGAACAGGGCGTAGGCCTCGGCGCCGCGAAGCTGCCGCTCAATAATCTTGCCGATGGCGAAAGGGGGCAATTGGCGCAGCACAAAGAAGCAGAACCGTGGCTTCAGGAAGGTTTTCACTTCGGCGAGAATGGCAAGGGTCTCGCTGACGGTAGCCTCGTCGGGCTCAGCTTCTCCATAGCCCATCTGCTCATAGACGTCAGAGGGGCTGATGTGGAGGTCGTCGTATCGCAGTTCATGCTTCGTCATCACCCTTCATTTCTCATTTTCTCATTTTCTCCATTTCTCATTTTCCTCATTCCACTCCTGCAGCGCCTCAAAGAAAGCATCAATATTATGGAGTGGGGTGTGGGGCGGCGTATCGCATCCGCTGGAGAGCACGAAGTTGGGGAACTTGCGGGTTCGGTCGAGCAGCGATTTCACGGTCTGTTTCATCTGCGCAGGCATGGCGTCTTTGAAGATGCTCACGGGGTCGATGTTGCCCATTCCGATGGCCGTGGGCGGTACGTCTTCCATTACTTCGCACATGGCGCACTTGTTGCCGAAATGATACATGGCGGCACCCGTGGCGACCATGGCCTTGGTGCAATGGCCCGTGTTGCCGCAGTTGTGGAGCACCACCGAGAATTCGGGTGTCTGCACCTTTTCAACGATGTATTTCACGTAGAGCGATGAGAAATCGACGCATTGCTCATTGCTCATCAGTCCGGCGGCTGGCTCTGCCATCACCACGCCGTTGGCACCCGTTTCGCGCAGGGCCAGACAGTATTTCAGGATAAACTCCGTGCATTTCGACAGCAGTTCGTGGGCGGCATCAGGCTCTTCGCAGATGAGCACCATGATGTCGCTCATGTCGTAGAGACGACCGGCAAGCGAGAAAGGACCGATGCACCCGGCAAAGAGCGGTCGGTCGCTGATCTGCTCGGCGGCCAGCAGGTTGGCTTTCAGGTACTCGGGGATGCGGCCGCTGGCGAGCGACGGTACTCTGAGGCGCCCGATGTCCTTCGTGTTGCTGAGCAGACGCCCCCTGACGGCCGGTACGGCAATATCGGAGAACTCAATCTCTGCGCCGAAGCATTCGGCCTCGGTGGTCAGGTCCATGATGGTGCAGGCGGCTGCTGAGGGATAGCGCTCGCAGAGGCGCATCACGGCTTCGTAGTGGATTTGTCCGTCGGAGACGGCTTCGCGCACGGTTCGCTTTCCGAGTTCTATCCCCGGGTGTGTCATGATGGGCACGGCTGCCACCTCCTTTTGCCGGATAATCTGTTCTATCCAGCGCTCCATGTTCATTTTCATGCGTTGAATTTTATTTTTAGACGTTAAATCATCAAAAATGTACTGCAAAGCGGAGTGAATTAATTATCTTTGCAAATTGAAGGGGGAAAGACCCTCAAAATCCCCCTTAGGAGGGGGACTTTCAATGAACGAAAAACCTATTAAAGCAATATACGGATGAAGAAACTATTTTCTATCGTGTTTTCCTTGGCGGCAGCCTTTACCACGGCCACCGCACAGTCGGGATATCCCATCAACCCTGTTCCCTTCACGGCCGTGAAAGTAACCGACGGCACTTTCTGGGGTCAACGCCTGCGGGCTGCCCGCGAAGTGACCGTGCCCTTGGCCTTCTCGAAATGTGAAAGCGAAGGGCGCTACAGAAATTTCGTGCAATGCCAAAACCCATCGCCCGACTATCCCCCTTCAGGATTTTCGTTTGATGACACCGACGTGTATAAGACCATCGAGGGTGCCAGCTATATGCTGATGACGATGCAGGACAAGAGGGAGCGGCAGCGACTCGTGGAGTATATGGACTCGGTGCTTACCTTCGTGGGCAAGGCCCAGGAGCCTGACGGCTATCTCTACACGCCGCGCACGATGAATCCCTGGCATCCCCACTCGTGGGCAGGCGACAAGCGATGGATGAGTGAGGAAGTGCTCTCGCACGAACTCTACAACCTCGGCCACATGGTGGATGCTGCCTGTGCGCATTATCAGGCCACGGGGAGCCGCAAGTTTCTCGATATTGCTGTGCGCTATGCCGACTGCGTCTGCCGCGAAGTAGGGCGGAAGACGGGGCAGGCCTGTGTGGTGCCTGGCCATCAGATTGCCGAGATGGCGCTGGCCCGTCTCTATGTGCTCATCCATTCCACGCCGGCGCTGAAGGACCTGATGCCTAAAGCGCAGCAGTATCTCGACGAGGCCAAGTTCTTCCTCGATGAGCGCGGCAAGACCACCATCAAGAATGTATATTCGCAGAGCGACAAGCCCGTGGTGGAACAGAAGGAAGCCTGGGGACATGCCGTGCGTGCGGGCTATATGTATGCCGGTATGGCCGACGTGGCTGCGCTGACGGGCGACTCGGCTTACCTGCGGGCCATCGATGCCATCTGGAAGAATATCGTGGAACGGAAATACTATCTCACGGGCGGCGTGGGTGCCCGCCATGCCGGAGAGGCCTTCGGTGCCGACTACGAACTGCCCAACCTGACGGCCTACAACGAGACGTGTGCAGCCATCGCGCAGGTGTATCTCAACTACCGCATGTTCCTGCTCCACGGCGATGCGAAGTATTTTGACTGCCTGGAGCGTACGCTTTACAACGGAGTGATCAGCGGTATGTCGATGGACGGCGGACGGTTCTTCTATCCTAATCCCTTGGAAAGCGACGGCCACTATGCCTTCAATGCCGACGGCAACACCACGCGCCAGCCTTGGTTCGGCTGTGCTTGCTGTCCGAGCAATATCTGCCGTTTCATCCCTTCGGTGCCCGGCTATGTGTATGCGGTGAAGGACGACCGTCTCTACGTGAACCTTTACTTGGGCAATACGGCCACCGTCGAAGTGAACGGAAAGCCTGTAATACTGGAGGAAACCACCCGCTATCCTTGGGACGGTGATATCCAGATGAAGGTCTTGAAGTCGAAGGCATCGAGTTTCAAGCTGATGCTCCGCATCCCGGGGTGGGTGCGCGGCGAGGTGGCTCCCGGCAATCTCTATCAGTATGCTGACGGGCGCCATCTGGGTTATACGGTTGAAGTGAACGGAAAGCCCGTGACCGCCAACCTCCAAAACGGCTACCTCGTTGTTGACCGCAAATGGAAGAAGGGCGATGTGGTGCGCCTGCATTTCGATATGGAGCCCCGACTGGTGAAAGCCAGCCAGCGCGTGGCCGACGACCGCGGCATGCTGGCCATAGAGCGCGGCCCGCTGGTGTATTGTGCTGAGGATAAGGATAATCCCGGTCATAATCTGCGTCATCTGCTGATTCGGAATTCCTGGACCGACTTTCAGGTTTCCGACTTCACTATTCAGAATACGGAATGTCAGGTGAAGGATTCTCCTGCCCGTCAGTTTGAGGTGAAAGCCTTGTCGCTGCAAGCCCAGGAAGCCTTCATCCAGAATGATGGTACGGTAGGCTCAAAACCTGTCGGACTACGCCTGATTCCCTATTATGCCTGGAACCATCGCGGCACTTCCCGCATGGCTGTCTGGATGGCCTACGAGCTGGGCGGACTGAGCGACTATCAGAACATAGAAAACAAGAAACAATCACACGGAGAACAGTAAGAACAAGATGGAAGGATATATCACAAAAGACTACGGTCAGCCCGTGAAACGCTACGTACAGACCATGGAGCTGAAAGATAACCCCGAACTGATCAGGAAGTATAAGGAAGCCCATAGCGAAGAGAAAGCCTGGCGCGAGATTCTCGACGGTATCCGTCAGGTGGGAATCTTAGAGATGGAGATCTATATTGCCGGGCCGCGGCTGGTGATGATCTGCGACACGCCACTCGACTTTCAATGGGATGAGGCCATGGCCCGGCTGGCCACATTGCCCCGCCAGCAGGAGTGGGAAGAATACGTGGCAGCCTTCCAGCAATGCGACGCAAAAGCCACGAGCGACCAGAAATGGCAGATGATGGAGCGGTTTTTCCGTCTTTGGTGAAAATTGGCAAATTAAAAACAGGTTTTATTTGCATTTGTGCTCACTAAATCGTATCTTTGCACCCAAATGCAAGAAGATTTCGACATCAGACAAGAACAGTTCTCTTCAGCCGAGAAAGACTTTGAGAATGCCCTGCGACCGCTCCGTTTCGCTGATTTCAGCGGGCAAAAGAAGGTGGTGGAGAATCTTGAGGTGTTTGTGGAAGCTGCCAAATATCGAGGTGAACCGCTCGACCATACACTGCTGCATGGTCCCCCGGGACTGGGAAAGACCACGCTCTCGAACATCATCGCCAACGAATTGGGCGTAGGATTCAAGATTACCTCAGGGCCTGTACTCGACAAGCCCGGCGATCTTGCTGGTATCCTGACTTCGCTGGAACCTAACGATGTGCTGTTTATCGATGAGATTCACCGTCTGTCGCCCGTCGTGGAGGAATATCTCTATTCGGCGATGGAGGACTATCGTATAGATATCATGATTGACAAGGGCCCTTCGGCCCGCAGCATTCAGATTGACCTGAACCCGTTTACCCTTGTGGGTGCCACCACGCGCAGCGGTATGCTGACGGCTCCGCTCCGTGCCCGCTTCGGCATCAACATGCATCTCGAATACTACGAGCCCGACGTGCTGAAGAAGATTATCCGCCGTTCGGCCTCCATCCTGCAAGTGCCCATCGACGATGATGCTGCCGTGGAGATTGCCCGCCGTTCGAGAGGAACGCCCCGTATTGCCAATGCCCTGTTGCGGCGTGTCAGGGATTTTGCCCAGGTGAAGGGCAACGGACGAATCGACCTGAAGATTGCACACGTGGCTCTCGAAGCCTTGAATATCGACCAGTTTGGACTCGATGAGATAGACAACAAGATTCTGCTCACCATCATCGACAAGTTCAAGGGCGGTCCTGTGGGTCTCACCACCATCGGAACGGCTATCGGCGAGGATGCCGGCACGATAGAGGATGTCTATGAACCGTTCCTGATCATGGAAGGTTTCATCAAGCGCACGCCTCGCGGCCGCATGGCTACCGAACTGGCTTACAAGCATTTCGGCCGTAACCCCTATAAAGGCAATATTATGGAGCCTACACTGTTTGAATGAAGAAAATCTCGTCATAACGATATAACGTAATAACGACATAACGAGAAAACATTAACCCCAAAACCTAAAGAATTATGAAGAAAATCGTATTTCTGTTCGCTATGATGCTGATGAGCATCAGCGGATTTGCTCAGGCAGACAAGATTATCAATAGTTATAAGGACAATGCCGGCATTCAGCTTATTGAGCTGAACAAGGCAATGCTCGAGATGGTGGCCAGCGCTGCCAAGACTGCTGAGGAAAAGGAAGCCTTGAAGAGCGTGGACAGCATGACCATGGGCATGATCGGCTCAGACGAATTGGCCAAGGAAATCTTGGAAAAGCTCAAAGTGCTGGAGAGCCAGGGCTATGGCAAGATGGATGTCAAGGAAGAGAAGGTGAATGCCACTGTTTACCTCAAGCAGGCCGACGGCATTATTTCCGAGATTCTGATGGTGGCCAATGCTGAAGGGCATAATGTACTGACGCTGATGAAGGGTAAGTTCAATGCCGAGCAGATGCAGTCGCTCATCAAAAAGTAACAGCCATGCGCATAGCGGCATTTACCGGCAGTTTTGATCCCTACACAATAGGACACGACGACATTGTGCGCCGTGCCCTTCCCCTGTTTGACTGCATCGTCATCGGTGTGGGCTACAACGAGCACAAGCAGTATATGCTGCCCGTCGAGGAGCGTTGTAGCCAGATACGGTCCTATTACAAGGACGAGCCCAAGGTGCAGGTGGAGGCTTACCGTGATCTCACGGTGGATTTCTGCCAGCGTATCGATGCCCAGTTCATCATCAAGGGCGTGCGTACCCTAAAGGATTTCGAGTACGAACAGGAAATGGCCGACATTAACCGCCAACTCAGCGGTGTGGAGACCATCCTCTTTCTGGCTGCTCCCGAACTTTCTCACATCAGCAGCAGCATGGTGCGTGAACTGGCTCATTTCGGTAAGGATATCACAGAGTTTTTGCCAAACGATAAAGGATGATAACATACAACTGCGAAGACATCAAAATGCCCAAGATCAAGAAACGTGAGACCACTGCATGGATAAGGCGTGTGGCTGCTTCGTATGGTCGGAAGGTGGGCGAAATAGGCTATCTTTTCTGCAACGATGAAAAGATTCTTGAAGTGAATCGCGAGTATCTCGGACATGATTATTTCACCGATATCATCACCTTCGACTATGATGAAGGCGATGAGATTAATGGTGACATCGTCATTTCGCTCGATACGGTTCGCACCAATGCAGAAACCTATCACAAGGACTACGACGAAGAGCTGCACCGCGTCATCATACACGGTGTGCTCCACCTCTGCGGCATCAACGACAAAGGACCCGGTGAACGGGAAATCATGGAAGCCGCAGAAAACCGTGCTTTAGCCATGCGCTAAAGCACGGTTTTTTTATTTTGTCACGGTGAAATAGTTGGAACGCAACGGTTGGGTATAGGGAGCATCGGTCAGCGTGACCGTGTCATGCAACTTGATATCAGCCGATGAGGCTCCAATCTTGATGACATATTTGCCTGGCGAAACAGTCCATTGGCCGAAACCGTTGGCTGCCTTGTTGGCCGTGTCGTAATGTCCCAGCTGCTGGGGTGAAAGGAGCATGGTCACGGTTCGAATCTCACCGGGACGCAGATGCACGCGAGTGAATCCTTGCAGTTGTATGGGTCGCAACGATTGCCCTGGGTTGGTAGGCGATACGTAGAGCTGCACAATCTCGTCGGCTGCCATCTTGCCCGTGTTCTTGACGTCGAATATCACCTGTATCTGTTTCCCCGAAGTAGGCACCTCCTTGTCGATTTGCAGATTGCTGTATTCAAAGTTTGTATAGGAAAGACCGTAGCCGAAAGGCCATGCGATGCGCGGATCAGTCTTTTCGGAATAATTGTAGCAGATGGGTTCGCGGATTTCCTCAGCAGGATAGCTGACACTTAGTTTTCCTGACGGCGATACCTTTCCATAGAGGATATCGGCCAGGGCATTACCGCCTTCCTCTCCCGGATACCATGCCTGGATAATGGCAGCACAACGGTCGGCGATGCTGCTGATGACCTGTGCGCGACCACCGAATACAATAAGGACGACGGGCTTGCCTGTATCGAGCAGTTGTTTCACGAAGGCCTCCTGTTGTCCCGGCAGCCGGAGGCTTGTGCGTTCGCGGTTTTCTCCGCAGAGGATGGCGTTTTCGCCCACGGCAGCAATGATGACATCACTCTTGCGGGCCATGTCGAGTGCCTCGCTGCGGTTGACGGTTTCACCGCTGTCAATCTTACGGTTCTGCAGGTAGATGAGGTATTTCACGCGGTCATCACCACTGTTCTCCACGATAGTCTCCACGTTTTCCGTCCAATCGCAGCCTCGGCTATAACTCAGCGTGAAGCCTTCGGGCTTGCGTTTCTCCAGTCCTTCGCGGAGTGTAACGATATGCGGATGCTCACCATCCTCGGTCTTTACCTGCCAGAAGTAGCGCATGCTGGGATAGGTGTAGTCGCCTGTCATGGCCCACATCTGATTGGCATTGGGCCCCGTGAGGGCAATATGCTGCGGCTTGCTCAGCGGCAGCACACCGTCGTTCTTGAGCAATACGACCGATTGCGTAGCCAGTTGGTAGGCCGTCTGCCGCTCTTCGGGTGTGTCGAGCGTGATGTGTTCCGTAGAACAGAGGTTGGGATTCTCGTCGAGCAGTCCTACACTGGCTTTATAGGTAAGCACGCGCTTCACGGCTTTCTCGAAATCCTCCTGGCTGACCAGTCCCTGATCGATGGCTTCCTGCAGATGGGCATAAGACGTGCCCTTGGGGAAATCCACGTCGTTGCCTGCATTCATAGCCGCTGCAGCCCGCTTCATGTCGCTGTCGAGTCCGGGTATCTGCTCGATGGAGGTATAGTCGCTCACCATCATGCCATCGAAGCCGAGATAAGTGCGGAGAATGCCGTCGATAATCTCTTTGTTGCAGACGCAGTTGGTGCCATGCACGGCATGATAGCCTGTCATCACCACCTTGCTGCCGCCTTCGCGGATCATCGTCTCGTGGGGCAGGAGGATTTCCTCCATGAGTTCCTTCTCTTCGGCATCGCCACCGCCTCCATAACCCAGGAAGTGCTTGCTACACGTGCCTACGCCCTCGCGAAGACCGCCAAACTGAAGTCCGCGAACGAAGGCCGTGCCGAGGGCAGCCGAGAGGTAGGCATCCTCGCCGTAGGATTCTTCCAGACGGTTGAAGGACGGATTGCGCACCACATCGACCATCGGCGAGAGCGAAAGCAAGCCTCCGATGCGGCGCAGCTGGCGACCCGTCTGCAGGGTTTTCTTCTCGGCCAGTTCGGTATTGAATGAGCAGGCCTGTCCTATCTGCTGCGGATAGATGGTGGCATCGCGTGTGGTGACACCCGTAAGCACCTCTTCATGGAAGAGCGCCGGTATGCCGTTAGGCGTGTTGTGGATGAGCCATTGCTGAATGGCGAGCACTTTGTCGCGGATGCTGTCGGCACAGGTAGATTCTTGACTGGCAAACTGTGAGAAGTGGCCGATGCCGTTGGGTATCAGTTTCCGGCATCGGGCGGTGTCGAGTTTCCCGTTTTCATCGAAGAGATCCTGCATCATCATGCCCCGCAATTGGGCAATGCGTTCCTCCTGACTCATCCGTTGGTAGAGATCATTCACTTTCTGGTCAATGCTGTCGGAAGTACAGCCGGCAACCGCCAGCACAAAGAGTAATGTGATAATAGTTTTTAAATTCCTCATAGGTAATAATGTAAATGGAATAAAACAAAGTGCACAAAGATACGAAAAAAAGACGAAAAATGCGGATTTATTTGGGATTTTTGTGGTTTATGCCTAATTTTGCGCCCCGATGAGAGACAATAGCGAAGAATTGTTCCCGATAGTTGACGATTCGGGAAACGTATTAGGAAAGGCCACGCGTGGTGAATGTCATAATGGCTCACGGCTGTTACATCCTGTGGTTCATCTGCATGTGTTTAACAGTCGTGGTGAGGTCTATCTGCAGCGCCGCCCTGAGTGGAAGGATATCCAACCTGGTAAATGGGATACGGCGGTAGGAGGGCATCTGGATTATGGCGAAACGCCTGAAGAGGCACTTCGGCGTGAAGTCAGAGAAGAACTGGGCATCACCGATTTCACACCAAAGCATATCGGACATTATGTCTTCGACAGCAAGCGGGAGTGCGAACTGGTTTACGTGAACAGTACCGTTTACGACGGCGAGATACATCCTTCTCAAGAAGAACTCGACGGCGGACGCTTCTGGACTATGGACGAAATCCGCCATGCGATGGGGCGTGACCTGTTGACTCCGAACTTCGAAAGCGAGTTCAAACGGTTCTTTCTTGAACCGTCAGACTGAACGGCATCATTACTCCATCTCTCGGATATGCTCATCGAAATCCTTCGCTCCGCCTTGTTCACCAAAGATTTTGCGGAGCAGGCGGACGCGGCTGTTGGTGACGGTTTGTGGAGAAGCCCCGATGAGAACGGCGATTTCTGACGGGTGGAAGCGCATTTTGATAAGCATGCAGATGTGCGTATCACGTTCCGAAAGAACACCGTTCTGATGGATGAAGCGGCTGAATCTCGGCACGTATTGTTCGGTAATCTCACTCAGTTCAGTCCAGTCTTCCAATTGCGGCTCCTTACCTTTATCGGCCAACCGATGGAATCGGTTAATCTTTACATTTGATTACATCCTCCCTGTTTTTTATGCTGTTTTCTTATCTGAGCAGTTCACCGATGCCTTGGAATACGCCGTCGAGTACGTCAATGATGTCGTCCGTGATATCGCGCACGCTCTTGGTTACTTCATCCAAAAGCGTGGATTTGTCCGTATCTCCCACAATTTTCAGGGCCACTTGAGAGAAGAAGTAGGGAGCAGCGGGTGTATGCGCCCAGCCGTCCACGTACTCTGTCTGTACGTCGGCCCCGTGGCGTTTCAGGAAACGTTCCATCCGCTGGGTACATAAGACGGGTACCACCTCGTCGGCTCTGGAGTGGAACAGATAGATATGCGTGTCGGGATTCGTTTTCCAGGTATCTATGAGCGAGTTCTTTTGATAATAGGTCATCATCTTGCGGCCCAGCGGGGTGCTTTCATCCATGATGGCGGGGTTGACGATGGCCGAGAGGCGCACGCCGTCGCGGGGATCTCCCGGTACGATGTCTTCCGGCGAAAGGCTCTCTATAATCATCTGGTTGATATCCGTGGTGGAATACTCCTTTGAGAGAATCCACTCTTCGTAATGGTCGGCCAGTGCGCCGCGGAACATGTCGTGGGGTTTCAGTCCCAGGCCTTCGGTTTCGTTGATGCCGCTCAGAATCAGGGGCAGCGCACAGGGATAGTAGGTCACTCCCGTCTGTTTCATGTCCTCATAGATACCCATGATGTCGTAAGGGCCGCCGCCGGCATAGGTATGCAGAATCTTCAGGCGGTCGCCGTAGCGGGTATCCACCAGCCGTTGCACGGCCATAGCCGTATGTCCTCCCTGCGAATAGCCCACGTTGAGCAGCCTGTTCTCATATTCATAGCCCATCAGGAAAAGCAGTCGCTTGGCTGCCAGGAGTCCGTCGATGGCACCCTGTGCCGTGATGTCGGGGTTCAGGTAAGCCTGCGGATGGTCTTCGGTGATGCCGAATCCATAGTTATCTACGGCCACAATGATATATTTGTGCGTGAAACCAATGGCCGCCTCGGCATCCAGGTCATAATCCCGTGAAGGGCATCCGTTCTTCTCGCTCGTAGTGGGGTGGTTGTAGAGGATGAGCCCGTTGCAATGGTTCTCCTTCGTCCAGATGGAGTGGCGCATGATGATGGCTCCCGAAAGGGTGGTGGGTGTACGTCCGTCGGGTCCCACGGAGGTGTAGGTATAGTTGAGTCTCACCAGCCGCATGTCCATCGCCGTTCGGTGGATGATGGTGGTATCGGTGATGGCTTCCTGTCCGTTCGCCGTATGCAGGAAGGCAAGAAAAAGCGCGAAAACTAAATTTCTCATTTTCTCATTTTCTCAATATCTCATTTTCTCATTCTCTCAATTTCTCAATTTCCCCAAGCCTCTTCAGCAGTTCCACTAATACTTTCCAGATATTTCCGATGGTGGAGATTTCCACGCGCTCGTTGGTGGAGTGGGGTTCCAGGATGCGAGGGCCGATGGGAATGATCTCAATGCCAGGGAATCGTTCCACGAAATAGCCCATCTCCATCACGAAGTGCATCTCTACCAGTCGCGGGCGGAAGCCGAGCACATCTTCGAAGGTCTGTTCCACCAGATGCATAAACTCGCTGTCGGTGCGTTCCTGCCAGGCAGGCGTTGACATTACAATCTCCGAACAACCTCCATTTTGGGCGATTTCATCGGCAATTTCTTTGCCGATACGTTCCATCTTCGTGTTGATGAACGAGCGGGTATGGGTAGTCACATGGAAGTGATCTTCCCGGGTGCGGATCACGCCGATGTTGTTGGAAGTCTCCACCGTGCCTTCCATCCGTTCACTCATCTTGATCACGCCGTAGGGTATCCTGCCGATTGCACGCATTAGGGCCATGACGGATGTGCGGCTGATGATGCTTTCAGGCTTTTCACATTCGCTGACACCCTCGGCGGGCAGTCCTTCGGCGGTGGTTTTCCCGATGATGACCGATGCCCTTGCAGGGATGGAGGCGTTGGCTTCGCCGGCGGTGATGTCGGCCACAACCATAGTGGGGTCTTCCTGGAACATCTTGTCGAGCAGGGCGCAGATTTCCTTCACCGCACTTTTCCTGCCCTTGTTGATATCTACACCCGAATGTCCGCCCGTGCTGCTCTGGATGCTCACCTTATAATAATGCAGGTTCTCAGGCGTTTGCTCCCTCTTCAGCGGCAGCCGATGATTCTGCAGATAGGCACCGGCGGCTCCTGTGGTGATGGTGTCATAGTCTTCCGAGTCGAGGTCAATCATTCTGCGGCCTTTGATAAAACCGGGCTTGATGTTGGCGGCACCCGTCATTCCGTCTTCCTCGTTGGTGGTGACAAAGAGCTCCAGCGGCCCATGCTCCAGACTGTCACTCTCCATCACGGCCAGAGCCATACAGAGCCCCATGCCATTGTCGGCTCCCAGCGATGTGCCGCGGGCTTTCATCCATCCGTTTTCATTGTATGATTCTATCGGGTCGGTCAGCGGGTTGAATGCCTTGCCTTCCTCTGCCACACATACCATGTCCATGTGGGCATGCATCACGGTGATGGGTGCCTGCTCCCGGCCCGGTGTGGCCGGTTTGCGGATCACGATGCAGTTATGGTCATCGCGCAGATAGTCGAAATGATGCTTTTCGGCAAACTCACAGAGCCAGTCGGCCACCTTCTCTTCATGCCATGACGGCCGTGGCACTTGATTCAGTTCATGGAAAAGACGGAAGATGTTTTCACTCATAGTTGTTTCCTCTAAATATATTTCGAATGCAAATATATAATAAATTCTTGAAACCTGAAACCTGAAACCTGAAACTTTTTATTATCTTTGCACCCATAAACCAATAATCGTTACTGAAGGAAATGAAAAAACTGCTCTTTTTAGTTCTAATTGTGGGTGTTGCCATCATTATGTCACTCACCAAACCCGACAAGAAGGCCCATAAAGAGGCCATGATGAAAGCTATAGCCGAATATGTGGACGATGAGGCTGAAGACCGCGGCTTTGGCAATAATGTGCTCACCAATCTCGGCAAGAGCGTGGTGCGTTCGGCTGCCAGCCTGGCCATCGACCTGAAACTCAAGCTCGATGACTACCTGGTGGTGAATACCACCCATATCCGTATGGACGGCAAGGATCAGATTCTTTCCCTTGGACTCTTCGGCAAAGTGATTACCTTCGATAAGGATATGCTCCGCGAGGCTTTGGAGAAAGGCGACAAGCTACAGCAGAAAGATCTTGACGACCCTGACGACAAGGAAGCGCTCCGCGAGGCCAAGAAAGCCGAGAAGGCAGCCCTGAAGGAAGCCAAGAAGCGCGAAAAAGCAGCCAAGAAAGAGGCTAAGCGCAAGGCCAAAGAAGCCGCAAAGGCCGCCAAGGCCGCTGAAAAGGAGGCTAAGCGTAAAGCCAAAGAAGCCGAAAAGGAAGCTAAGCGCAAGGCTAAAGAGGAGGCGGAAGAGTGAGTGCAACCTGGATTCTGCAACCTGCAACCTGCAACCTGAAACATTTATAATAACTATCTAATCATGAAAAGAAACCTCATGCTGACGGCCCTGATAGCCGTCATGACCCTCTTGAGCACTAATGCCAAGGCTGAAGTGGATCCCAATTTCTACATCTATCTATGTATTGGCCAGAGCAACATGGAAGGCCAGGGCACCATCGAAGACTGCGACCTCGCACCCAGTGAGCGTTTCCAGATGATGTCAACGCTCGACTGCGGCATCCGCAAACAGGGACAATGGTATCGCGCCGTGCCCCCATTGGCCCGTTGCGACACCCGTCTCTGTCCGGCCGATTACTTCGGCCGCACTATGGTAGCCAATCTCGACGAAGCCAAGCGCGTGGGCGTGGTGGTGGTAGCCATCGGCGGCATCAAGATTGACCTCTATGATCCCGACGGATGGCAGGCATACGTCAACTCGATGACCGAGAGCTGGCAGATCAATTCCGTCAATGCCTACGGCGGCAATCCGCTGGCCCGACTCATAGAATGTGCTAAGGAAGCACAGAAGAGCGGTGTCATCAAAGGCATCCTGCTGCATCAGGGAGAGAGCGATGCCTACAACGATGCGTGGATTCAGAAAGTGAAGAAGGTTTATGAGAACCTGCTCTCCGAACTCAACCTCAAGGCCGAAGACGTGCCTCTTATAGCAGGAGAAGTAGGCGGAGCCGACCAGAACGGCGGATGCGCCCATGCCAACCCTACCATCAACAAACTGCCCAAGACCATTCCCACAGCCCACGTCGTTTCATCCGTAGGCTGCACTTTGCAGAGCGACAACATACACTTCGACTCGCAGGGCTATCGCAAACTGGGCCGCCGCTACGCCAAGACCATGCTCGCCACGATGGGCATCGAAGCCGATATCGACGAGGACGAAGTGCCGCAGGTGGATTATTCAGAGCCTGTTATCATCACCGACCGTTTCACTAATTGTTGGAACCCAGCCGAGACCGTCACCACCGATGGCACTAATCTTATTTATAATGGTGTACAATGGGGCGGTGTAGCCTGCTGGCTGGGCAGTGCCGACTGGTCGGAATACGACAAGGTAGTATTCGAGTTTGCTGAGCCCACTCCAATCGCTACGCAGATTTTTATCCAAGGTCCAAGCAATAAGGAAATCGCCAAGGTATGGGTCAACGCCGGAGCCGATAAGGCCGAATGCCTCTTTGCCGGGCTCGATGTGAGCAACGTTGCCCAGATAGCCCTCCAGGCAGCAGCTGTCGGCACGATAAAGATCTCCCGCATCTACCTCCTGCGCAAAGCCCCCGCAGGCATTCATCAGCCAGAGACCTCTTCAAACGGTGAAGCCCGCCAGTGGTATCAGCTCAACGGTCAGCCCGCTCCCCAAGGTTTCAAGGGTATCGCCGTATCAAAAGGCAAAAAGGTGGTGCGCCCGTAACCAGAGTTTCCTCCTCAAATGAATCGTGCTCACAGGGTGATAGAACCCCTGTGCGCATGAAAGAAAAGTTTTCCTGTTTTTGCTATCACTGCTATCACTAAAATCAGTAACCACCTGAATGTCTGTGAGTTGTAACGCTGATTTTAGTGATAGCACAGGTGATAGCAGTGATAGCAAAAATTCCTTCCGCTGAAAAAATCGCCCCTAAACACTCAGTTTTTCGCATACGCGCTTTAATTTCTCGCAAAACACGCTGTCGTTTCTCGCAAAAGTGCGAACCAGTTGCAATACTCCTGTAACCCATTGGCAGTAGTACTGCGCATCATCCGCAGTACTACTGCGGAGGCTTCGCAGTAATTCAGCACACCATCAGCCACCACACAATTCCTAAGAAACTTCACGCCGAGTCATAATAGCTCGCAGAGGTTATATTCATTCTGAAAACTCCATGTACGCTGCATGAATAATCTCAAAAAAACGGGCTTTTTATCATAAAAATCAGGATTAACCATCAACTTTTTTCAGGATTTCGGCGTCTTGCTATCACTGCTATCACCTGTGCTATCACTAAAATTTTCTCGGCAACTTATTGTAAACCAATTGTTTGCCAATTTTAGTGATAGCAGTGATAGCAAGAACAGGAAAAAAATTTCTTGCGTGTATTATGTGAACGGGGAACCGACCCCGTAATCCCGCTTGATCACATCGACTATTGAGCCTGACTCCTCTCCGATAAGCAGGTGAACATGATTGCCATCAGGCAATAAGCAAAGCACAGGGGGACAGACCCCTTGTGAGCACATCGCAGCCCCAGCACTTTGTCGATAATCGGAGCCATATAACGGGAAAAAAGCTCTCTTACATGAAATATTCCTCCAAAAGGAGTGACTTTCTCAGATTTTATTTGTACCTTTGTCATGTCATTGATGATTTTGCTTGTCTTGAATTGCAGCACTAAGGTAAGTGAAAAATCTGACATGACAAAATCCTGGGCAACTTTTTGTTGCTCAGGAACTTATAAAAGCTATTAAACTAAAGTGCTGCGGAATCTAGGTATATGAAAATCAGATTGATTCTGGCAATCGCGGCTTTGGTGACTCTTCCGCAATTGGTGAAAGCGCAACCGGATGGTCAAAGGGGAAAAGACGTGAGGTTTCATCACGAACTGAACGTCAGCTTCGGATTAGGACCGAATATGACCGACCGTGTCTTTGACAATTTGAAGGCTCCCTATCTGGACAAATATCATCTTGAATATGAAGGGGAATGCTTCGATGTGATCGGAGAATCATTTCTGACGTTGAGTCTGCAGTACCATTATCGACTGAACAATCGCTGGGCGGTCGGCATCATGGCAGGTTGGGGACGCGCAACGGGAGGCTACGAGAATAGCAGCTACCAGGAAACCAATAGCCTCCTGACAGAGGAATCGTCAGATAGTCCTGCGCCATGGGGTGATGCGAAGGTTGGAATTTTCTATGTGATGCCATCAGTAAAACTCACGTGGAAACATTTCTCTCACTGTCAGTTTTATTCGCAAGTTGCGGCGGGTATGATGCGTCGTCACTCCAAGTACTCCGTCGCTGTGTATGATAGCGGCAATGCCGAGGCGGAGCCGAAAATGCTGGAAGAAACGGACGAGTTTGTGTGGCGCCCTTCCTATCAACTGACGGCCTTTGGCATCAATGTAGGAGGTGAAAGGCTGAACTTTTTCTCAGAGTTGGGCTACGGTTGTGCCGGAGTCTTTAACATGGGCTTCAGAATCAGCCTGTGAGCATGTGACCACATTACGGTTCCTGCGTTCACGGTTTGTGACATAGAAAGAATTCACGATTTTATCTATATATTTCTTTTGAAATAGAAAGATGTCGGATTTTTTATGTATTTGCACTCGAAGTAATTTTTACCTTTCTAAAATAACTGCTTATAAAAAACGACAAAATATCTTGTTCGCCTCATTTACAAGCACAGGGGGACAGACTCCTTGTGAGCACGGTATGGTGAAGAATTTGTATTCTTTAAAAAACTCCCATTTAATCGGGAATAAATCATTTTGTTTACTTTTGTTAAGTGGATTTTTTGGCGTATTGGTGGGAAAGTATTACCTTTGTCGGTCAATATAAAAACGAATTTAATAAAAACGTATGAAGAAGTATCTATTTACACTATCTGCATTGGCTCTGGTTCTTACCAGCTGCAACCCTCGAGTGGTGACTGAGATGCTGACCAACGAATGGCCTGCCACAACACCTGATTCGGTTTATGTGTTCGACAAGACGGATGTGATACCGTCTGAATCGCAGGAGATAGGCAAGGTGAAGGTTGTAGATACGGGGTTCACTACGAATGGCTCGTACAATACGGTGATGCAGCTGGCTATCAATGCTACGGCTGAGAAGGGCGGCAACGGCTTGGTCATTACGGAACACCGCTGGCCTGATTTGCATAGCACGATCCATCGCGTATGGGGTACGATGCTGCGCATTCCGGAATCGGCAATTGCTGAACGGGAGTCGCCCGACAGCATGGAGTATTCAGCGCTACAGCAGATTCTGCCCGAAGAGGAATATGCGGAATACATGGAGTATAAGGCCACGAAGCGTTACTATGAACAGCAGCAGAGGGAGCTGAAGGAACGGCTGAAACAGCAGCAGGAGGTTATCCGGCAGACGCCGCGCAACGTGATTCGCATAAGTGCCGGTCCGACTCTGATGACTTCGAAATATCTGGTGGAGAACCATCGATATAGGTATCGCGTGGGCGTTGACATCTGTGTGGATTATGACCATGTGTGGAAGTCGGGTCTGGGTTTCGGCATCAACTACCTGCACAACTATACGTCGTTTGACGAGGGTGTCAAATCGAGAATTGACTATGTGGGTCCCAGCCTTGTGCTTGCCTATGCTCGGACGAAGTCGTTCCGTTGTGACGTGGCTTGGGGCTTGGGTTATTGCCACTACAGCGATTCTTATGAAGGCTATTCTCTGACTCAGAACCGCGTGGGTCTCACGATGCGTTTAGGAGCAGAATGGAGAGTGGCCAAACACCTGGGTTTGGGTGCACAATTCAATGTGTTCAGCGTGCGGCTGAAGGAGCCTGAGGGTATGGAATTGGAGAAGAATGAGTTTTATGGCATTGAGCATATAGGCCTGCAGGGAGGTCTGCGTTATTATTTCTGAATGTAATATCAGGATTTGTTACCCTGAATAAAAAAGGCGGACCTGTGAGGCCCGCCTTTTATGATGGTTGTGGCTGGTTTAGAGATGAGTCTTGCCGGCCAGTGTGTCGTAGTTGTTGTTCAGGTCGCGCCAGTCCACCTTTGTGCTGGTGGGAATGCCGTTGATGTACTTCTCGATGTTGGTGTAGCCGTCACCGTTGCAGTCGCCGTTGGCATCGCTGGCATCGTTGGGATTCAGTCCGTTGGCCTTTTCCCATTCGTCGGGCATGCCGTCGCCGTCGGTATCCACGCGCGGTTCGCCTTTATATTCAGGATATCCGCCCATCTGACGAGGGTCGGTGATGATGCCCAGCTTATAGGAATCGTTGGGCAGACGGCGATATTTGAAGGTGCCCTGCTCGTTCTTCGATTTGTCGCTGAGGCCCCACATGTCGCCGTAGGGGTTGTCTTTCACCTTCTTCTCATACTTGTCCACGTAGTAGGCCTTGCCCGTGCGTACTTCCTCGATGATGCGCTGATCTACGATGTCGCGGCAGGGCATGGTGGCACCCACGTTGTCGAGCACCCAGTTGTAGGCCTGTTCTGCGCCCATAATCTTGATATAAGGCATCTCGAAAGGTTCGTCGGAGCGCATCAAGGCTTTCTCGGTAGCGTCCATTTCGCCGTCTTTATCGGCTGTCTGGATGCCGCCGTTCCAGTTGTCCTTGGTGATTTCGGGATAGCCCTCCATGATGTTGCCCGTGGCATAGACACGTCCGAACTGCTTGAAGGGGAAGAGACCCTCGGAGCGGCTTTCGCTCTTGATGATGCGATGGCCCACGGCTTCGTCTTTCGGGGTGAGGGGTCCGGGCTTGTAGTAGTTGTTGATGAAGTTCGACATGGTGGAGAACTCGCCGCCGTCGGCCGTGCGGTGTACCCAGTTGTAGAGCACGTTGTTGACGAAGTTGAACACGCCTCCCCATCCGATTGACGGGTTACGTCCGGTGTTGTCGGCCCAAAGGTTGCGCATGAAGGTGGAGTTCTCGCCGCCGATGGTGGAGCCGAAAGCGTGGTTCCAGGTGTCGAGTGCCTTTGCCGAGATGGTGTTCTGGATGGTGACGTTCACCGTGGGCGACTTGCGCTTGGGCTTGCCGTCGTTCATATCGAACATGTGGCGATAGAAGGAGATGTTCTCATCGCAGCCCCATTCGCAGGAACAGTGGTCGATCATGATGTTGCCCACGGGGTTTCCACCGAAGGAATCCTCACGGTTGAGCACACTGGTCTCACCGCGGCGGAAGCGCATGTGGCGCACAATCACGTCGTGGGTATCTACCTGGAACGACTCGCCTGCAATGCAGACGCCGTCGCCGGGAGCCGTCTGTCCGGCAATGGTGATATAAGGAGCACGCACATAGACGGGCGACTTCAGGCGGATGATGCCCGAAACGTTGAACACCACGATACGGGCACCGCCCTGTTCGCAAGCCCATCGGAACGAGCCGGGACCATCATCGTTGAGGTTGGTCACCACGAGCACCTTGCCGCCGCGTCCGCCCGGGGTGTACATACCACCGCCTTCAGCACCGGGGAATGCGGGAATCTTGGCTTGTTTCAAATCGTAGGGACGGCTGGCCCAGGGCACGTAGGGGCGACCTTTCTTGGCTTCCTCCACCACGATGGGGAATGCTTTCTCCCATGCCTTGTTGGCCTTCGTCTCCCATTCGGCCTTCATGTTCTTGATCTTCTCAGCGGCCTCGTCGGTCAGCTGTGGATACTGTGCATGCACGGGCTGCATGGCGAAGAGGGCCGCTGCAGCCGACATGATCAATACTTTCTTTTTCATAACTTTTTGTATTTGCATCTTGGTTTTATGGATATTCATTGTTTGTAACTAAATGACTCCCAGGGGGGCGGGTTGTAACCTGTATTGTCCGTGTTTTTCATTATTTTAATATATGCGAGGGGGGGAATTCCGTGCGGTACGACCGCACGGCACCGGACGGCATTGGCCTTTCGGGGGGGCGGCGGGCCTGGGGGGCATTTGGGCTGGGGGGCGCTTTCCTTTATAAAAAATAAGTACAAAGGGGAGGGTTGGGCGTCATATTGATACTATGATGAAAGTACGCGCTTTTTTATTGCTGCTGGTTTTGGCAGCCGCTGATGTCGCAAGCGCCCAACAGTATCAGGTGGGTGTTTGCGATTGGATGATTCTGAAACGTCAGAAACTGGGTGAATTTTCCCGCGCCCTTGAGATTGGTGCGGACGGTGTGGAACTCGACATGGGCGGCCTGGGCAAGCGGGAAGCCTTCGACAACCAATTGCGCGACCCCGGACAGGCTGCGCTTTTCCGCCATGTGGCCGATTCGCTGGGCGTGAAAATCGGAGCCATGGCTATGAGCGGGTTCTACGGACAGAGCCTGGCCAAGAAAGACACCTACAAGGCGTTGGCCGAAGACTGTTTCAACACGATGGACCTGATGGGCAGCGGCAACGTGGTTTTCCTGCCCCTTGGCGGCAGTGGCAACGACTGGACCACTGACAAGGCACTCCGAAAGGAAATCGTGAAGCGCTTGCACGAGTTGGGCGAGATGGCCAAGAGCCGCGGCAAGATTATCGGCATCGACACGCCCCTGGATGCCAAGGGCAACAAGAAACTGCTGAAGGAAATCAATTCGAAGGGTGTGAAAATATTCTATAAATGGCAGACCATCCTGGAGAACAAGTGGGACTTGCTGAAGGACATCAAGACCCTGGGCGCAAATAACATCTGCGCCATGCATGCCTCGAACACCGACGGCGTCTGCCTGCGCGACGACAAGCAGGTGGATGTGCCTGCCGTGAAGGCCCTGCTGGACCAGATGAAATGGTCGGGATGGCTCTTCGTGGAACGCTCGCGCGACACGACGATGGTCAGGAACGTGGTGGCTAACTATTCTAACAACGTGAACTACCTGAAAAGCATCTTCAACTCGCTGCCCGAACCGGAGGTGAAACTCAATGCCGACGGACGCGACCCGAAGTATGTGGAGACTATCCTGGGCCGGGCTCAGAAGGTGACCGATGAGTTCTCGCAGACCTATACCCCGATGGGACAGAACCTGCGCAACATCGTGGCCAACCGCTACTTCGAACTCAACGACATCTATGCCGAGCGCGACTCGCTGATGAAGATAGACAAGAAACTGGCCAACGCCCAGTGTGACTCGCGGCTCTACCGTTCGCACTTCGCCTTCGATGCCAGTCTGGCCAGGTATCTGGATGCCTCAAGGATTGAGCGCGTGAAGGACGTGATGACCTACAAAGTGGTGAAAGTGACCTACGATGCACAGTGCGACATGATTCCCACGCTGAAGGACGAAGAGAAACAGCAGATCCTGCTCTGGCTCAAGGAGGCCCGCGAACTGGCCATCGATGCCGAGAGCTCGAACAAGAAGCACGAGGTGTTCGGCAAGTATAAAGGCCGCATCAACAACTATCTGGCCAAGCGCGGCTACGACCTGACGAAGGAGCGCGAGGAGTGGTATAAGCGCGTGAAGGCAAGAGGAGGACAACTTTAATGTAGAATTGATAATTCAGAATTGATAATTATGAATACATTTAGGCATTATATTTTGGGGGTGGTACTGATGGCGGCTGTTCCCGCGATGGCACAAAGCGGACTGACCGACATGAGCCGAAGTCAGCAGGCAAAGATGAAGAACACGCCGTTGGGGGCTGTTAGGTGGACAGGCGGTTTTTGGGCCGACCGATTCAACGTGATGTCAACCACGGGTATATGGTCGATGTGGGACACTTGGAACACGCCTTGGGAGACCATAGACGCCATGGGCCTGCATGGCAGCAACGGTTTCCGCAACTTCGAGGTGGCCGCAGGCACGGTGAAGGGCAAGCACCACGGTCCTCCCTTCCACGACGGTGATATGTATAAGTGGTTGGAAGCATGTGCCACGGTGTACGCCATCACCAAAGACCCGAAACTCGACGCCCTGATGGACAAGTTCATCGAGCAGGTGGCACTGGCCCAGCGCGCCGACGGTTACATCCATACGCCGGTGGTTATCTCGGAGCGCAATGCCGGCATCGATTCGCATGCCAACACGGAGAATGCGGCAGGCATCGAGATTGGCAAGGACCAGAAACACGCCTTTGCCTCACGACTTAATTTCGAGACCTATAACCTCGGTCACCTCATCACAGCCGGTATCATCCATAAGCGTGCCACCGGCAAGACCACCCTGTTCGATTGCGGCAGGAAGGCTGCCGACTTCCTCTATAACTTCCTGACCAACGACGCGGCTGAACTCTCGCGCAATGCCATCTGTCCCAGCCACTATATGGGTGCCGCTGAGATGTACCGTGAGACGGGCGATGCGAAATACCTCACCTTGGCTAAGGGACTCATTGCCATCCGCGACAGCGTGGAGAACGGCGAGGATCACAATCAGGACCGTCATAAGTTCCGCGACCAGTATGAGGCCATGGGACATGCCGTGCGTGCCAACTACCTCTATGCCGGTGTGGCCGACCTCTATGCTGAGACCGGCGAGGCACAGCTGATGAAGAACCTCTCGGCTATCTGGGATGATATCATCCAGCATAAGATTTATATCATGGGCGGATGTGGTGCGCTCTACGACGGCGTTTCGCCCGACGGCACCACCTACAACCAGCCTTCCATCCAGCAAATCCATCAGGCCTACGGACGCCAGTTCCAGTTGCCGCAGGAGGCTGCCCACAACGAGATATGTGCCCAGATTGGCATGATGCTGTTCTCATGGCGTATGTTCCAGACAACGGGCGATGCAAAATATATCGACAACATTGAGAACGAACTCTACAATGGTATCCTCTCAGGTATTTCCATTGATGGTAAAGACTTCTTCTATACGGAGGCGCTGCGCCGAACAAAGGAATTCCCCTACACCATGCGCTGGCCCAAGCACCGCCAGCATTACATCACGTGCTTCTGCTGTCCGCCTAACACCCTGCGCACCCTCTGTCAGGCACAGGAGTATGCATATGCATTGTCGGGGAACGTGCTGTGGGTGAACCTCTATGGCAACAACACTCTGACGACGAAAGATCTCGTGGTGGAACAGCAGACCGACTACCCTTGGGACGGAAAGATAATGCTTACCGTGAAGAAGGCAAAGAACCTGCAGACCATCCAGCTGCATAAGCCCAACTGGTGTGACAAATATACGGTGAAGGTGAATGGTGAGAATGCCGACCTCAGCATCACCCGCAAATGGAAGAAGGGCGACGTTATAGAACTCAGTCTCGACATGCGTCCCCGTCTCGTTGAGGCTAACCCGCTGGTGGAGGAGGCCAAGAACCAGGTCGCCGTCATGCGCGGTCCCATCGTCTATTGTCTGGAAGGACAGGACATCCAGGGCGACTGCCGCATCAGCGACATTGCCCTGCCTGCCGATATTCAGTTGAAGGAAGTGCCCATGACCATCGGCGGCCATTCCTTTACGGCGCTCGAGGGTGATGCCCTGGTGACAAATGGCAAGGCGTGGAACAATCAGACACTCTACCGCGAGTTGTCGAAACCAGCCAGCCGGAAAGTACGCATACGTCTCATTCCCTATTATGCCTGGGACAACCGTGGCATTCAGGACATGAGTCTGTGGTTAAATTTAGCCCGATAAAAACATGAACAGACTACTCGGCATCATCGCTCTTTTCTGCTGTATGAACACACATGCGGCAGAAATCCGTATCACTCCCGACTCGTCGCTGACGGATGCCGTTCGCAAGGCACGTGAGATGCGACGGCTGGGAAAAGCCACCGAAGTGACTATCTTCCTACAGGCTGGTACCTATTATCTCTATGAACCCCTGCGACTCCGTCCTGAAGACAGCGGACTGACCATCGAGGGAACGGATGCCGTTATCAGTGGCGGCATGAAGATTACGGGCTGGAAACGTCAGGGTAAGATGGTGGTGGCCGATGTGCCCGACTTCAACGGGCGTCCAGTTGACTTCCGTCAGTTGTGGGTGAACGGACAGAAAGCCGTCAGGGCGCGCGATGTCAGTGATTTCGAGCAGATGAACCGCATCCGTACCTACGACAAGAAGAACCATGTGCTGTGGGTTCCCAGGAAAGCGGTGGAGAAAATTCTGAAGGCTCCATACGCCGAAATGGTGCTGCACGAAATGTGGTGCACCTCCAACCTGCGCATCAAGAGCATTACCCCACAGGGCGATTCCGCGGCTGTTCGCTTCCATCAACCAGAGGACAGACTGCAGTTTGAACATCCTTGGCCCTCTCCGATGACGCCTGATACGAAGCATCCCTCTCCCTTTTATCTGACAAATGCCAAGGAACTGTTGGATGAACCAGGGGAGTGGTATCACGATATCCGCGAGCATAAGGTGTATTACATGCCGCGGGCAGGCGAGACCATCCGCGAGGCGATAGTGCCCGTAGTGGAAACGCTGGTGGAATTCATCGGCACTGCCGAGCATCCGGTACGTAATATCACGATGAAAGGCATCCGGTTCTCACATACCACGTGGATGCGTCCCTCAGAGAAAGGACACGTGCCCCTGCAAGCCGGCATGTATCTGACGGAAGCCTACAAACTGCGTCCGCAGATTGACCGTCCCAACAATCACAAACTGGACAACCAGGGATGGCTGGGACGTGCCGATGCTGCCGTGGAACTGCGCTACACAGAAGACTGTAGCTTCGATGGTTGCCGCTTCGAGCACCTTGGCGGCTCCGGCTTGGATTATGTTGTTGCATGTCGTCGTGGCACGACGACCCACTGCACGTTTACGGATATTGCCATGAACGGCTATGTGTGCGGCTCGTTCTCACCCGAAGGTTTGGAAACCCATCTGCCCTATCAGCCCACCGACTTCCGCGAGGTATGCACGGGCCAGACCGTAGAACAGTCGGAATTCTATGATGTAAGCAATGAAGACTGGGGCTGTGTGGCCATCTGTGCAGGCTATGTGTCGGGCATCACGATTGACCACAACACCATTCATGATGTATCCTATACAGGAATCTCCCTCGGCTGGGGATGGAACCGCGACCTTGTCTGCATGAAAGACAATAAGGTGCATGCGAACCTTATATATAATTATGCCAACCACATGTACGACTGTGCCGGCATCTATACGCTTGGCAACCAGCCCGGCACCCTCATCAGTGAGAATGTGGTGCGCGATATCGCCACCCCATCCTACGTACACGACCCGAACCATTGGTTCTATCTCTATACCGACGAAGGATCGTCGAACATCACCCTGCGCGACAACTGGACACCCTCTGACAAGTTCCTGAAGAATGCTAACGGTCCTGGTAACGTGTGGGAGAATAACGGACCACAAGTAAACAATCAAATCAAAGACAATGCAGGACGGAAATAATCATGCCACTTGGATTTGGTATCCCGGTGACTGGGAAATCTGGTTAGGCAACCGTTTCAACAACCGGCGGACGGAAAGGGGTGCGATGTTCCCGCCGTTCTGGAAGCAGGACTCACCCTGGGCCACGGTGGAATTTTCCACGGTGGTCAACTTGGCTCATGCTGAAACCGTCGTGATTGCTGCCGAAGGCCGCTTCAATTTCATGCTCGACGGCAAGTTGCAGTTTGGCGAGCCGCAGCAGTTTGAGATTCCCGCCGGTGAGCACCGGCTCAATTTCAAGGTATGGAATCAGGTCACACCGCCGTCGCTCTTCGTGGAGGGCGACACGATTCACACCGATTCGTCGTGGCTGGCCACTTATGAGGATAAAATATGGATTGACGAGAACGGCGTGGCCCATGGTTCGGGCATCTATGTGCCGGCCGGCAGCTGGAACTTCAACAGCATCGGAACGCCCCCCTCAAAGTTCCGTCTTCAACGCAAGGAGCACCGTCCCGTATGTTGTCATACTATGACAACCCAAGGCACCCTCTACGATTTCGGCAAGGAGACTTTCGGCTATCTGAAAGTGAAAGGACTGAAAGGGCGCGTTCATATCTATTATGGAGAAAGTGCCGAAGAGGCTTTGGATAAGGAGCACTGCGAGACCCTCGACGTGCTTTGCGAGGGAGGGGATTTGGAAAGCAAGGCATTCCGCTATGTCTATATCGAAAAAGACCTAGATGCCAGTTACGAGGAAGTACTGATGGACTACGAATACGCTCCCTTCGACGAAAAGAAGAGCGGCTCGTTCCGTTGCGATGATGAAGAACTGAACCGCATCTGGGAAGTGGGTGCCTATACAATGGACCTCACCACCCGTGAGTTCTTTATGGACGGCATCAAGCGCGACCGCTGGACGTGGAGTGGCGATGCCATCCAGTCGTACCTGATGAACTACTATCTGCGCTTTGATTTGGAGTGCGTGAAGCGCACCATCCGTCAGTTGCGCGGTAAAGACCCGGTAACGGCCCATGTCAATACCATCATGGACTACACGTTCTATTGGTTTAAGTCTATCTTGGATTACTACGAATACTCCGGCGATGAGGCTTTTGTGCGTGAGATGTATCCACGCATGAAGACGCTGATGGACTACTGTTTGGGCAGAACCAATGCCGACGGCATGGCCGAGGGACAGCCCGACGACTGGATCTTCGTGGACTGGGTGGATTTCCCCATGCATAAGCGCGGCGTGTTGGCTTTCGAACAGATATTGTTCTATAAGGCATTGGAAACGATGGCACGGTGTGCCGAGATATGTAAAGACCAGGCACAGCATTATCGTGAACAGGCTGATAACCTCCGTGAGAAGGTGAAAACTCTCTTCTGGGAGCAGCGTCAGTCGGCATTCCTTCATGCTGTGGAAGACGGAAAGATGAACCCGCAGGTCACGAAGTTCCCCAATATGTTTGCCATTCTCTATGACTTTGTTACGGAAAAGGAGAAGAAGCTAATCATGCAAAGTGTGATGCTCAACAAGGAAATCCCGATGATCACCACTCCCTATATGCGTTTCTACGAATTGGCTGCCCTTTGCGAGATGGGACTCCAGAAAGAAGTCCTTCCCGAGATAAAGGCCTATTGGGGTGGCATGCTCCGCGAAGGTGCCACTTCGTTCTGGGAAAAGTATAACCCCGAGGAGACCGGTACGCAGCATCTGGCCATGTATGGCCGTCCATACGGCAAGAGTCTCTGTCATGCCTGGGGAGCTTCGCCTGTGTATCTGATGGGTAAGTTCTATTTAGGCGTGAAACCCACGAAACCCGGCTATGCCGAATACGAGGTGAAACCGTCACTAGGCGGACTGGAATGGATGGAAGGCGAAGTGCCCACGCCGTTCGGGAAAATCAGTGTCAAGATGGACGACCAGCGTGTTACCGTCAGGAGCGATGGCGGCAAGGGCACGCTGCTCATCGATGGTAAGCGAATCGAAATCCCTGTTGGAAAAGAAATCATTTATACCTTTTAAGATATGAAACTGAAACTATCTATATTGCTATTAGCCTGTTGCCTCACCGTTTCTGCCAAGATTAAGGTAGAGAAGGGGAGCGTTACTCCGCAGACAGAATATGCAGCCTCGCTGTTGAAACCTTTCGAGCAGGGGCATACCATCACCCTGAGGATTGCCGGTGGCTCTCCTGCTGAGGGCTTTACTATAGAAAAGAAGGGTAAGAAGATTACCGTTACGGGTAACGACGGACCGGGCGTTATCTACGGCGTAAACCGCCTAAAGGAATACTATCTGATGAACCGTTCCTACGATGGACTCACCACGATCACCGAAGCCCCCGAGATGGTGCTCCGCGGAGCCTGTGTGGGTTTGCAGAAGACGGTCTATCTGCCCGGCCATCGGGTCTATGAATACCCTTACACGCCAGAGAATTTCCCATGGTTCTACGACAAAGCCCTCTGGATCAAGTACCTCGACATGCTGGCAGCCGACAATATGAATACCGTGTATCTCTGGAACGGTCATCCCTTTGCCTCGCTGGTGAAGCTCGACGACTATCCTTTTGCTCCCGAGGTGGACGATGCCACGATGCAGAAGAATCAGGATATGTTCTCGTTCCTCGTTGAGGAGGCTGACCGCCGTGGCATCCGTGTCATTCAGATGTTCTATAATATCATTCTCTCGAAACCCTTTGCCGACCACTACGGACTGAAGACGCAGGACCGTAACCGACCTATCACGCCGCTCATCAGCGACTACACCCGCAAGTCGATAGCTGCGTTCGTGCAGAAATACCCGAAGGTGGGCTTCCTGGTCTGTCTCGGTGAGGCCGTGGCTACTATTGATGATGATGTGAAATGGATGAAGGAAACCATTATTCCAGGAATCAAGGACGGACTGAAGGCCTCGGGCCGAACCGACGAGCCGCCCATCATCCTGCGTTCTCACGACACCGACGGCCCGCTGGTGCTGAAGGAATCGCTGCCGCTCTATCCCAATATCTATACCATGTCGAAATACACGGGTGAATCGCTGACCACCTACGAGCCCGGCGGTCCGTGGGGAGAGACCCACCAGCAGCTGGCTGCCGCTGCACCCGTGCATATCGACAATGTGCATATCCTGGCCAACCTGGAGCCTTGGCGATGGTCGTCGCCGGCCTTTACGCAGAAAACCGTGCAGGCCATGCACCGCGTCCATCATTCCAAAGGTCTCCATCTCTATCCGCAGGCCAGCTATTGGGACTGGCCCTATACCGCCGACAAACTCGCCGACGGCAGCCGCCAGTTGCAGATTGATCGCGACTGGATGTGGTATAAGGTATGGGGACGCTATGCCTGGAACTGCAACCGCGGTGAAGACCATGACTACTGGCTGCAGCAGCTCTCTCTCTATTATGGGATAAGTCACGATGATGCCAGCCGATTGTTGGAGGCTTACGACGAGAGCGGAGAGATAGCGCCGAAGCTGCTCCGCCGTTTCGGAATCACCGAAGGTAACCGTCAGACGCTCTTGCTGGGTATGAAGATGAGTGAATTGGTGAATCCCTATAAATATACCATCTATCCAGGTTTCTACGAGAGTTGTGGTCCGCAAGGCGAGAAACTCATTGAGTATGTAGAGAAAGAGTGGAAACACCAGCAGCACGAGGGCGAACTGCCCTTGGATATTGTCAACCAGTGTGTGACCCATAGTGAGAAAGCACTGGCTGCTATTTCGGCAGTGAATGGTGTCACCCGCCACAGTCATGAGTTCCTGCGCCTGCAGAACGACATGCGGTGCTACGACCTGTTTGCCCGTTCGTTCCGCGCCAAAGTGCTGGCAGCCCAGCAGGTGCTCAACTACAAATGGAGCAAAAACGTGGAATATCTGGAGGCTGCTGTTCCATTGCTCGAAATGAGTCTGGAAAACTGGCGCAAGCTGGCTGCCATCACGGCTGAGACTTACCATTATGCCAATTCCATGCAGACGGCACAGCGCCGCATTCCCGTGGGTGGCGACAACGGTAACTTCAAGACCTGGACCGACATGCTCCCCGTCTATGAAGAGGAATTGGAGGCACTGAAACTGAACATTGCCCAGTTGAAATCTCCCAAAGCGACCAACGATGTGCTGATCCGTGCCGCCCGTCCGGCCAAGGTGCGCTTGATTTCGCCCGCGCAGACAACCGTGCTCGACGAAGGTGCAGTGCTCTTCGAGAAGCGCGAGGACACCCCTGTTGATACCCTGGCACCCGAACTGAAAGGCCTGCAGGCGCTGGTACTGAACCGCGATTCAACGCGCATCGTGGGCACCACCGTGGAGTTTGAATGCAGCGAACCGGTGCAGTTGCTCGTCGGCTTCTTCCAGGATGACGACAAGAAATGGGCGCGTCCGCCGAAGTTGGAGATCGATGCCACCGGCAATGAGTATGGCCAGGCAGAGCCTGTGCTCACCAATGCTATAGCCCTGAAGCAGATGCCGCCGTGCAATATCCATGCCTATCATCTTGGGGCAGGTCATCATAAACTGAATCTTCCCCGTGGCATCATCATGGTCGTAGGCTTTACTTCAGACACCATCAAGCCTCGCGATGCCGCACTCAAGGGTGCTGGTGATGAGGTGGACTGGCTGTTTATGAAGTAGAAAAAAGACCCACACTAGAGACCCACCCCTGCCCTCCCTATAGGGAGGGAGTAATTACTCTATAATAAGATTATAATATGAAAGATCATTCAATAAAGAATCGAATAAAACGGTTGCTTAAGGTAATAACTCCCTCCCTCATAGGGAGGGTGGGGGTGGGTCTTCTTCTCCTTCTTCCCCTTGCCGCTTCAGCGCAGATAACGCAGAAACAGATGGAGCAAATCTACGAGACCGTGAAGACACCCTATAAATACGGTTTGGTGGTGGCTCCTACTGATAATTATCATAAGTACGACTGTCCTACGGTGTTTCGTCACGACGGACGGTGGTATATGACTTATGTCTGCTACGATGGTAAGGAGGGAACCGACGGGCGTGGCTACGAGACGTGGATAGCCACCAGCCCCGACTTGCTGCATTGGACCACGCTGGGGCGTGCACTTGCCTTCCCCGAAGGAGAAGCCTGGGATAAGAACCAGCGCGGCGGTTTCCCGGCATTGATCGACTATCAGTGGGGCGGAAGCTATGAAATACAGTCGTACAAGAATCAGTATTGGATGACCTATATCGGTGGCCCGGGAACGGGTTATGAAGCGGTGAATGCTCCACTCAGCATCGGACTTGCCCATACTGGCCAACTGACCGCCATCACGCCTTGGCAATGTCAGGAGAAACCGATTCTTTCCTATGACGAGAAGGAAGCCCAATGGTGGGAACAGCTCACCCAATACAAGAGCACCATCTACCGCATGCCCAAGAAATATTTCGGCTATCCCTACGTGATGTACTACAATGCTGGCGGCAAGGATGCCACCCATCCCAAAGGCGAGCGCATCGGTATTGCGCTGAGTAAGGACTTGCAGCATTGGAAACGCTATAAGGGGAATCCGGTCTTTGCGCACGACACCGACGGCACCATCACGGGCGATGCGCAGATCGTGCAGATGCCCGCCACGATGTTTGGCCGTAAGTCAAAGGCCCCCGTCTTTGTCATGTTCTATTTCTCTGCCTATAATCCCACCCGCGAATACAACGCTTTCAACACTTTCGCCGTGAGTCGCGACCTCGTGCACTGGCAAGACTGGACGGGTCCGGATCTGATTATCCCCTCCAAACCCTACGACGAGATGTTTGCCCATAAGAGTTATGTGGTGAACTGGAACGACACGGTGTATCATTTCTATTGTGCCGTGAACAACAGCGGTCAGCGCGGCATTGCCGTGGCTACCAACCGTTTTGTGGGAAAGAGCGAGGTCAGCTTCCCCGTTCCCGAACCTACGGGTCATCGGCAGAACATTTCGTTGAATGATAACTGGGAGGTAACCTTTAATGGCAAGACTTTCCGCCGCGACGTGCCCTTCAATCTTGACGACTATTATGGTGCCCTGCAGAAAGAGCATGGCAACCTTCATGGGAAGTGTTCTGTCAGCAAGGAATTCTCTTTGCCGGCTGTTGTGCCCGGAAAACAGTATTTCCTCCGTTTGGAAGGTGTGGGTACCTATGCCGATATCACCTTGAATGGTCATCATGTGGGCCGGTTCGACATTGGCCGCACGGTGGAGACCGTCAACGTTACCCGTTATATAGCTGAAGAAAATGAACTGAAGATGACGATTTCCCATCCCGAGAAGATCACCGACATGCCCTGGGTGTGCGGCGGATGCTCTTCCGAATGGGGCTTCTCCGAAGGGTCGCAGGCTTTTGGCATCTTCCGGCCCGTCACGCTTGAAGTGACCGATGAGGTGCGCATTGAGCCTTTCGGCGTACATGTATGGAATACGGACTCCTTCTATGTGGAGACTGAAATCAAGAACTATGGCCGTAAGCCGGCCACCATCCAGCTGGTGAACAAACTCTGCGACAAGAGTGGCAAGCAGGTGTTGCGCCTCACGGCCGATGCCATTACGCTGGCACCGGGCGAACTGCGCACCGTCCGTCAGATCTCGCAGGTCAAGGATCCGCAGCTGTGGTCGTTGGAACGTCCTTATCTCTATGACGTGAATACGATTATCAAGCGCGATGGAAAGGCTACCGAAAGCACCCATACTGACTTCGGATTCCGCACTGTTTCCTGGCCTTTGGGACGCAAAGACGGCGACAAACGCTTTTTCCTCAATGGCAAGCCGGTGCTGATCAACGGCGTCTGTGAATACGAACATGAGTTCGGACAGAGCCATGCTTTCAGCAACGAGCAGATTGAGGCTCGCGTGAAGATGGTGCGCGACCTCGGTTTCAATGCTTTCCGCGATGCCCATCAGCCCCACAACCTGCACTATCAGGAACTGTTCGACCGCGAGGGCATCCTCTGGTGGCCGCAGTTCTCTGCCCATATCTGGTACGACACGCGTCAGTTCCGCAGTTCTTTTAAGCGCCATCTCATCCAGTGGGTGAAGGAGCGGCGCAACAATCCGTCGAACATCCTCTGGGGATTGCAGAATGAGAGTACGCTGCCGAAGGACTTTGCCGAAGAATGTGCACAGATCATCCGCGACATGGATCCCACCTGTGGCACGCAGCGTCTGGTCACTACCTGCAACGGTGGTGAAGGCACCGATTGGAACGTGGTGCAGAATTGGAGCGGCACCTATGGTGGCAATATTGACAACTATGCCAACGAACTGAAGCAGCCCGACCAACTTCTCAATGGCGAGTACGGTGCATGGCGCACGTTGGGCAATCATACGGACAAAGGCTATAGCGAAGAAGCCCATACAGCCTTGCTGCTGAAGAAAGTGAAACTGGCCGAAAGTGCCCGCGACAGTGTGTGCGGACAGTTCCTTTGGCTCTTGAACAGTCACGATAATCCCGGTCGCCGTCAGCCCGATGAGGCTTTGCGCCGGGTGGACAAGGTGGGACCGTTCAATTATAAAGGTCTCATCACTCCATGGGATCAGCCCGTAGATGCCTACTATGCCTATCAGCGCCACTATCATCCCGAGGCTCCCATCGTCCCGTATGTTGCTGTGTCACAGCAACAAGCCGACGCCGCACTTGCTCCCACTCCAGGCCTTAACTACCTCTATCGCCTCAATTGCGGCGGCGATGCCTATACCGACAGCCATGGCAACACCTGGATGCAGGATAACACCCAGTGGAGCCACTCATGGGCAGAGCGCTTTATGAAAGACGGCTACAAACTGCTCTCTCCCTATCAGGCATCGCAGACGGTCAACGACTCTCTACCGTCAGTCTTCCGCACGAGCCGTTTCGGTCGCCATGAACTGAGTTTCCATTTCCCGGCAGCTCCCGGCGATTACACCGTGGAACTCTATTTCACCGAACCGTGGTATCGGATGCCCGATGCTGAGGGCTTCCGCATCTTCGATGTGGCTGTCAACGATTCGACGGTGATTCATGATCTCGACATCTGGGCACAGTCACACTATGGTCATCCCTACAAGCGCACGGTGAACATCCGCAATAAAGGAAACGAAATCAAAATCCATTTCCCCAAGGTGAAAGCCGGCCAGGCCATTATCTCGGCAATAGCTATAGGAGACCCCCACCCAACCTCCCCGAGGGGAGGTTTCGGTCTCTCCCCCTCGGGGGAGTCGGAGGGGGGTCGCGTGGGTTCTCTCTGGGAATCCCTCAATCGTGACACCCTCATCGTCACCCCCGATTCCCTGCTGCCTCCCAAATCTTCGCCTGCCCTGCAGGTTGAGGGAACGGTCAGTGCCGACAGTATCGTATGGGATTACCAGGTGGGTGTGGCCAAGGTCTATGCCTTGCGCTTCCGCTATTACAATCCCGAGGCCCCGCGGCGGCTCCACGTAAAGATTACCGACCAGAACGGAGTGGCTTATACCGATGATGACATCACCTTCTTGCAGACGCAGCAGAAGAAGTCGAAGCGGAAGATGACCAGCATCACCACCGGCACGATGACCAATGCCGGCCGCTACCATGTGGTGCTCACGGGTGAAGGATTAAAAGATATGATATTTGATAAACTGACGATAGAATGAATAGATTAATATTAGGTGTTGGGTGTTGGGTGTTAGGTGTTAGACGCTTGGCGCTGGGTGTTTGTTGTTGGGTGTTAGGTGCAAGCATTAGTGTTGCAGCCTCCCCCCTCGGGGGAGGTATGGAGGGGGCTTCTCCCCATCACGACTGGGAAGACCAAAGCATCCTGCAGATCAACCGTGAACCGGCACGCGCCGATTTCCACCATGCAGGAGAAATCTCCCTCAATGGCGAGTGGAAGTTCAACTGGACGAAGACTCCCGACGAACAGCCTGACGGTTTCTGGACGACTGACTTCGATGACTCCCAGTGGAAGTCATTCCCCGTGCCTGCCGACTGGGAGATGAACGGCTACGGTACACCCATCTATAGCAGCAGCGGCTACACGTTCAAGATTAATCCGCCCTACGTGATGACCACGCCCAAGGAGCGTTACACGGCCTACGTGGAGCGCAATCCCACGGGTGTCTATCGTCGTACGTTCACCATTCCAGCCGAATGGCAGGACAAGGAGGTCTATATCCATTTCGGTTCTGTCAGCAGCGCCTTCTACGTATGGGTCAACGGTCAGCGCGTGGGCTACAGTCAGGGATCCATGGAACCCGCAGAGTTCCGTATTACTCCCTTTATCAACCCCTCCCCCAACCCCTCCCGAGGGAGGGGAGTTCAGAAAGCCTCCCCTCGGGGAGGTTTGGAGGGGGTCAATCACCTAGTCCTCGAAGTCCTGAAATACTCCGACGGTTCCTATCTTGAAGATCAGGACCAATGGCGACTGGCGGGCATCCATCGCGACATTTATCTCTATGCCACCGAAAAAATCCGCATCCGCGACTTCGGTGTGCGCACCATTCTCGATAAGGATTACCGCGATGCCCAGCTCATCATTCATCCCGAACTATCCGTCAGCGAAGGCCAGCGAGGCGAAGGTTATTACGTGACAGCCGCCCTCTACGCTCCCGATGGCCAGCAAATAATAGCTCCCTCCCTAAGCAGGGAGGGCCGGGGTGGGTCTGTTCCCTCCCTTATAGGGAGGGCGGAGGGTGGGTCTATTCTCAATCTCGACGCCAAGGGCGCAATCCTCAACGACCGCACACCCCAGCGCGGCTATCCCAAGTGGGGATGGCTCAGCGCAACCGTCAAGAACCCGCTGGAGTGGACAGCCGAAACGCCCCATCTCTATACACTCGAACTCCTGCTCAAGGACTCCCTCGACCAGACCGTTCAGCGTATCACTACCAAAGTGGGCTTCCGTCAGGTGGAGATCAAGGACGGACAGTTGCTCGTCAACGGCATTCCCACGCGCCTTCGTGGTGTGAACCGTCATGAGATGGACCCTAGAACGGGCAAGGTGATGACCGAAGAACTGATGCTCCGTGACATCCGTCTGATGAAACAGGCTAATATCAATGCCGTGCGCACCTGTCATTATCCCAACTGTGAGCGGTGGTATGAACTCTGCGACTCTCTCGGACTCTATGTGATGGACGAGGCCGACCTTGAAGAACATGGGCTGCGTGGCCGTCTGGCCAGCGATCCCACGTGGGCTGCCGCCTGGATAGACCGTATGCAGCGCCTTGTCATCCGCGACCGCAATCATCCGTCGGTCATCTTCTGGAGCCTCGGCAACGAGGCAGGGTGGGGCACCAACTTCGCCCTCACCGCCGCATGGACCCATGAATACGATCCCACGCGCCCCGTACACTACGAAGGAGCTCAAGGTACAGGTAACCCCTCCCTTCGGGAGGGGCAGGGGTGGGTTCCCGACCCTTCATCCGTCGATGTCATTTCCCGTTTCTATCCTCGCACGCAGGATGAATACCTCAACCCCGGCGTAGCCGACAACAATATGGAGCGTCCGGAGAATGCCCGATGGGAGCGACTGCTATCGATAGCCCGCGACACCATGGACAACCGCCCCGTGCTCACCTCCGAATACGCCCATGCCATGGGCAATGCCCTTGGCAATTTCCAGGAGTATTGGGATGAAATCTACTCCCACCCCCGCATGCTCGGCGGCTTCATCTGGGAATGGGCCGACGAGGGAATAGAGGCCCAACAACCCCTCCCCCAACCCCTCCCGAGGGAGGGGAGTTCAGCAAGCCTCCCCTCGGGGAGGTTGGAGGGGGTTTCTTATATCGCCTACGGCGGCGACTTTGGCGACTATCCCAACCTGAAAGCCTTCTGCATCAAGGGTATTGTGGATTCCTACCGCAACACCACGCCCAAATACGAAGAAGTGAAGCAGGTCTATGCCCCCATCTGGTTCAAGCTGAATAAGGGCAAGGTGGAAGTGATGAAGCACGACCCCCATTTCGACCTCAACACCATTACGGTCAAGGAAGAAAAGCGCAATGGCTATCTTTACGTCACAGCCTCCCTGAAGGAAGCCACCCCTTGGGCCCCCAAAGGTCACGTCATAGCCCGCACCCAATTTGAAACCCAGCCCCAAGCAAAGCGCCCCATTGTGAATAATGTTAGAGGAAAGAAAAAAGATTCTTCACTCTTCACTCTTCACTCTTCACTTTTCTCTCTCCATGCTTTCCGCGCCCCCACCGACAACGACCGTGGTTTCGGCAACTGGATAGCCAAAGACTGGAAGCAGCAAGGCCTGGACAATCTCCGCGACAGCATCGTCAACGACTCTACCCACATCTACAAGACCGCTAACGGCCAGATACGGATGACCGTCTCAATCACAGAAGCCTCCCCTCGGGGAGGTTGGGAGGGGGTCTTCTCATTTACCCCCGAAGGCCACCTCCCCCCATTGCCCTGTTTAGGCATCACCCTAAAACTCCCCAAGGAGTTGAAGAACATAGAGTATCTGGGCCGCGGCCCCTGGGACAACTATCCCGACCGCCACGCCTCTGCCCTTGTGGACATTTATAAGAGTACCGTCAGCGAACAATACGTGCACTATCCGCGTCCCCAGGACTCCGGCAACCACGACGATGTGCAGTGGCTCAAGATCACCGACGACAAAGGCCACGGTTGGCTCATAGAACCCCTCCCTTCGGGAGGGGCAGGGGTGGGCTTTAGTTTCTCCGCTCTCCCTTACAGCGTGCAGCAGCTCTATCATGCCACCCACGACTATGAGTTGAAGGAAGAAGACTGCGTATGGTTGAATCTCGATTGTGCCGTGATGGGTTTAGGCAACAGTTCCTGTGGCCCCGGTGTACTCACCAAGTATGCCATTCCCCAGCGTCCGCACACTCTTCGTCTGCGTTTCACACCACTTTAAAATCCTCAGCATCAGCTACAACCAATTGGTTGACAGGTGGTTGCAGTGAATGGTTTGTAAAAAGAATGCTCACAGGGGTTCTGTTCCCCTGTGAGCATTGTCGTTTTGTTCTTGATTAAATCAAGTGTGAACAGGGGGCGGTGAAGTGATCACGCACAATAGTTTCCTATGTTTTGTAATTTCTAATGCTTGGTAAGGATAGGTGAAGAATTCATGTGGAAGTGTTTTAGGCTTTCGTAAGTGTTTGTAACACAGCGAGAAAGAGATATGACCAAATTTTGCCAGTCAAAAGAGAGAAGATAAATCATCAAAATGGGGGGATTTGTACCGACCTTGTACCTTGGTTGCGCTAAGTAGCTGTGTGACAAGGTTGGTTAATAATTCAAAGTCAACTAGGGCTACATTTAATCTAAAAGCTGGTGCTCACCGCTTTTTTCTTCAAAAAAGTTTGGCTATTCCAAATAAAAGCAGTACCTTTGTGCCACGAGAACCCGCCAAGCCTCTTCACAATGCTTAAATCGGCGGGTCGTTTTGTTTTATTATGGCACATTATACAAAGACATACTCATCACCAGCTCAGCTGGTGACATTGCTTCAATCTCGTGGACTCCACGTTGAGAATGTCGCACGTACGGAGAACTATCTCCGCCACATCGGTTATTACAGATTTAGTGCTTATCTCTATCCTCTTTTGACAACACCGAAGGAAAATCATGTTTTCAAACCAGGAGCTACTTTCAATCAAGCCTTGGACATGTATCGCTTCGACAGACATCTTCGCCTGTTGATGTTCAATGAGATTGAGAAGATTGAGATAGCCGTCCGTAGTGCCATTGTCAACATAACGAGCCGTGAAACAGGGAATCCCTTTTGGATGACCGACCCGACGTGCTTCTATGATATCAACACCTTTACGAAGACAAAACAGCTCATTGATGCTGAACTTGACAAGTCGCGCGAAGATTTCATTGAACATTTCCGCAACACTTATTCTGACCCATATCCACCTTCTTGGATGTTGGCTGAGATACTTCCATTAGGTGTGCTGACAAGGATATACGATAACATCAGGAGCAACCAGATTCGTAAGAAGATAGCACAAGAGTTCTCCCTGGGAGTGCCAGTCTTTAACTCATGGATGACGATTATCACTGTTGCCAGAAACAACTGCGGTCATCACGCTCGCGTATGGAACCGTACATTTGCTCTGAGGG
>Ga0310691_10000466_pt1 | contig 76198 bp, 66 predicted proteins | sample 176DNAGHGlowgp2_FD_203887 | JGI IMG/M metagenome (GOLD analysis project Ga0310691, IMG submission 203887) | Sheep rumen microbial communities from Palmerston North, Manawatu-Wanganui, New Zealand - 1766 DNA GHGlow gp2 (v2) (version 2) | ecosystem: Host-associated > Mammals > Digestive system >...
TACTCGCTTCTCCAGCCGAAGTCTTTAACATGGGTTCCGAGACCTATCTCTGGGCCTTCAACCAAGCTCAGCGCTACTCCCAGGCAACCACCACTTATGCACGTGAATTAGCACCAAGGTATTAGAAGTATATGCAAAAACCAACCAAGAAGCAGGCCGCTCTCCTAAAATTCATTGATAATTACACGACAGAGAATAATCATTCTCCGTCTTATCGCGAAATACAGAGCGCCCTGGGCCTTGGTTCGGTTGCAACCGTAGCGCAACATATTGATAATTGCGTAGCAGCTGGATTTCTTAAAAAAACTCCAAACGCCGCGCGATCACTAGAAGTAATATCATTCGAAGAATATAAAGAAACTACTCAACTTTTGCGCCGAAAAATTGCTGAGTTGAATCAAAAACTCATTGATGGCGAGGAAGAGCTTAACAGTAATAAAAGCCAGGCCATAAAGGACGATATTATGGTCTTAAAATCCGCCGCCAAGATTCTAGATATAGACCTCTAAAATGCTATAATAAATAAGATGAGAAAAGATCCGGGTTTTGCGTATCGACTTTCTTTGTTATTTGGCGACGCTTTTGCGATTGTTTTTTCATTCGCTTTTGCGTATTATTTTCGCATTAATATCGATCATCGTGCCTATTATTTTGATTCGCAAATCGGCGATTTCGTAGTTGCAAACATCTTTCTTTTGCCAGTATGGATCATTATCCTTACCAGTCTCGGTCTATATTCGAAACGTGTTTTGAAAAGCCGCACGCTAAAAGCTTGGCGCCTATTTCTTGCATCTATTATCGGCGTAATGTCTATTATTACGTATGACTTCTTTGCGTCCGGCATTTTTAATCGCGGTTCTTTATTCCCAGTTCGTGTCATCGCATTATATGCTGTGCTATTTTGTTTCATCACGTTGCTCATTGTAAGATTGATTATTTCCTCAATCTATCATGCGTTCCTGCGCCATGAAAAAGGTATTATCCGTACAGTTATTATTGGCAATAGCGATAATACAACTCAGCTACTTGAGGGGATTTCTCCAGAAAGTGGCTTTAAAGTTGTTGGTGTTGTTGCGAATAATGAATATATTCCGTCTGAATGGCGTAAGCGCAAATATCCGAATCTCAATATTGCATTAAAAAATTTACGCCCAGACGCAATCATTCATACTGATACTGAAAACATAGAAGAGAACAACAAAGCCGCTATTGAGCATCATGCATTGTATTATTATTCTCCCGCCGAGAGTTCCATTATTACACTTGGTGGAAATGTCGAGTTTATTGCTGCCGTTCCAATTATCTTAATTCGCGCGACACCGCTAAATGGCGGAGCAAGAATTCTGAAACGTATTATCGACATTGTATTTGGTATTATTTTTACAATTATCGCTGCCATCCCAATGCTTATTGTTTTCATTATTCAGAAAATTATTTCACCGCGCTCGCCAGCGATCTATAAAGATACTCGACTTACGCGCTACAATAATGAATTCGCATTATTCAAATTCCGCAGCATGAAGCCCGAATACTGTGGATTAACTCCAGAAGAGGCATTTGAGAAAATTGGTCATCCAGAGTTATCGGCCAAATATCGTCAGCAGGGAGATTATCTCAAAAATGATCCGCGTTATACTAAATTTGGAGAATTTTTGCGCCGCACTTCACTTGATGAATTACCGCAACTTTTTAATGTTATAAAAGGTGACATTTCGTTAATTGGTCCACGCGCCCTTCAGCCGCAAGAGTTAAAGAATTACGGTGATCGTGGAATAATTCTGTCCGTAAAATCCGGCCTAACTGGTTTAGCTCAGGTATCTGGTCGCCGCAACATTTCTTTTAGTGAGCGCAGGGCATTGGATATTTATTATGTTCAAAACTGGACACTAGCTCTTGATATTCAGATATTCTTCCGCACCATCGCCTGCGTATTCCGTCGCGAAGGCGCCAAATAGTTACTTCTTTATATTTCGTGAATTCTTTTTGTCTACGATATAAAGTGGTCTGCCTTGTGCTTCGGCGTGTATGTGAGAAATATATAGTGCAGTTATAGCTTGCGATATCAATACTAATCCAATCAAGAATGAAATAAAAATGCTAAGACATGTCGTACCTGTCCAATTTAAATGAATTGGGTCACCCATGATGAACTGCTCGATTATTACGAATACGCCTAATGCGAAGGAGGCAATTGTAATCAATACACCAATCCAGCCAAATATAACCAATGGCGTTGAACTTAACGATACGAAGCTATCAATTGCTAATCCGAACAATTTTTTAAAGTCATAACTAGGCTTACCGGCTAAGCGGTTGCCATAGATATAATCGATATAGACTTTCTTGAATCCCATCCAGTCCATCAACCCGCGCGTAATACGTCCATGCTCGGTTAGCTTATTATATTCGTCCGCCACGGCACGATCGATTAAACGAAAATCAGTACTGCCGGGTACAGTATCTTTTACTCCCATACAACCGAGCATAGCGTAAAACAGCTTTGATCCAAGTTTGGCAATTAAGCCATGTTTCTCATATTTTCCGCGTACGCCAATAACTATTTCACCACCTTCTTCCCATTTTTGGATGAATTCGTGTATTAGTTTTGGCGGCTGTTGGCCATCGGCATCCATAGTCATTACGGCATCACCTTCCGCTTCGCGAATTCCGGCCGTGAGGGCAACTTCTTTTCCGAAATTTCGAGAAAAGGCGAGTACTTTTATATGTTTATCTTTGTCAGCTAATTGCTGAATTATTTCGAGACTTTTATCTTTGCTTCCATCATCTACTAATATTACTTCGTAATCATACTTAATCTTTTGAAGTTCTGGCAAAAGCAGGGAATTATAAAACTTCAAAAAACCTTTTTCTTCGTTATAGACTGGTATTACAAAAGATAGCTTCATCTCTATAAGTATAGCACAGTGCGCTAATAGTCTTAGCATAAGCAAAATCTTGTGAAATACGCTACAATAGAATTAATGATTTATTCTGACAGAATTAGTCGAGCGATAGTTGTTTCCGCCCGTGCACATGAAGGGCAATATCGCAAAGGTTCAACTACCCCGTACGTAGAGCATCCATTTTCGGTTGCTTTGATTACTCAAAAATATATTGATGATGAAGATGTTTTTATTTCTGCTTTGTTGCATGACATTCTGGAAGATGTTAGCGAGAGTAAATATTCTAGAAAAGACATGCAGCGTGATTTTGGCTCAACTGTTTTAGGAATAGTCGAAGATGTTACGGAACCAGCGATAACCGAACCAACCGAAGAAGCCTGGCTTGAGCGCAAAAATGGCTACATTAACCATTTAGCGGAAGTCAGCGATATTCGCCCGTTAATCATTTCCACTGCGGATAAAATTCATAATATGTCCGAAATTATTTACGAATATGAACACATTGGCAGTAAAGTATGGGATTTCTTCAATGTAGATCGTAAACGTGAAATCTGGTTCTATGAATCAATCTTAAAAGTTTTTAAAGACAAAGTTCTCCCGCAAGAAGCTATCGAAGATTATGAAGAAAAATTCAATAAGCTAAAGAAGCTTCGCTAATATGATCACTAATGAAACCATAATTAAAAAGCGGCAAAAAATCATCATCCGCACTAGTATAGTAGGCGTTATAGCCAATCTTCTTTTGGCCGGCTTCAAGGCTTTTGTTGGCTTAATAACTAATTCTATCGCCATTATTCTTGACTCCATTAATAACTTGAGCGACATGCTTTCTTCAATTGTGACCATTGTTGGCATTTGTTTTGCGAATAAGGCCCCAGACAAAAAGCATCCAATGGGCCACGGCCGCTATGAGTATATTGGGACGGCGATTATTTCGGTCATAATTATGTACATTGGCGTTACGGCTGGTATTGAGTCAGTTAAGAAAATTATTAACCCAGAGCCAGTAACCTATACGATTCCATCTCTAATAATCATCACAGCGGCCGTAGCGGTAAAAGTTTTTCTAAGTATTTATTTTCGAAAATCTGGCAAAAGAGTAGATTCGGATTCACTTAAAGCATCATCTACGGACGCACTTTTCGATTCTATTATTTCGTTCGCAACTTTGATTTCTGCTATTGTTTATGTTACTTGGGGAATAGCTACTGAAGCGTACCTAGCTATTATTATTTCGCTAGTAATCTTACACTCTGGTATAAATATGCTCCGAAAAGTTTTCAGTGTAATTCTTGGCGAGCGAGTTAGCCCAGAATTATCTCAGAGCATTAAAAAATCTATCTGCGAAGTGGAGAATGTTCGTGGCGCTTTTGATTTGATGATCCATGACTATGGCACGAATATGGTTTATTGCTCAGTTAATATCGAGGTCAATGATGATTTAACTGCTCGTGAGATTGATGATATTTCGCGCGAAGTTCGTCGCAAAGTTTTTTATGGATACCACATATATATTTGCTCAGTCGGTATTTACTCAATAAATACTAAAAACGACAAAGTGAACGCTGTATATCATCGCGTTAAAGACATATTATCGCACTACGAATACGTAATACAGATGCATGGTTTTCATCTCGACGAAGGGAAGAAAGAGATTAGCTTTGACGTGGTAATCAGCTTTGATGCTAAGAATCGCCGTGCATATTACATGGCGATCAAACGACATTTACATAAAGCATTCCCTAAGTACAAAATCAATTTAGCGCTAGATTCAGATTATAGCGATTAATACTTTCTTGCATCACAGTAATCGCCGGCACGCTATTAGAACTCCTGTGATTGTTATAAGAAAGATGCAATGCTTTTGCGAGACGACATTGCTAAGCCAGATTCATATACGGATGAATAAGAAAGATAAATGGTTAAAGAACGCCTGCCGGCTACCCGAGTATGCACTAACTCTAAAAACAATAAAAGCATGAGTTCAATATTTTTAAAAATACCCCGCTACGAGCGGGGTATTTAGGCCTCCAATTGTCTATAATTAGCGAATTCTGCGGAGTTTAGCGATGATAACTGCACCTACTGCAAGAATTGCGCCGCCGACTGATGAGATGATTGCGATATTGTCGCCAGTCTTTGGGTTATCTGGAGTTGTGGTATCGTCGCCATCATCGCCGTCATCGCCAGGCTGATCGCCATCTGCCTGGATGATGAAAGTAATTTCATCCGAAGTAGTGATATTACCTGCGTTATCGAAGATCTTTGCGTAAGCAGTATAGTTACCAGCAGCGAGGTCATTGAAGGTATGTGTTGCTGGAGCTACGTCTTGCGTCATGCTTGTGCCGGCATTAGTGTTTAGATAATCGGTTTCAAATGCCCAACCTTCAGAGCCCTCTAACTTGTAGTACCATTCAATCTTCTGTAAACCGCTTCCGCCGTCCATTACGGTAACGGAGAGGGTAATATTTTTACCTTCTGGCTCTGCAGCATCAAGTGCTTCCTGAATAGTTGGAGCAGTAGCATCGATTTTGTCTACAGTGAAGCTTTCGCTTGCAGTATTGCCGCTTTCGTTCTTGTACCAAACTTTGTATGTACCGTTTGCACTAATCTCGAAAGTATCTTTAACGGCTTTACTTGGGGTAGCAATTGCGGTCCAATCAGAATCCGTTGGTTCAGCGTCATTGCTCATGATTGCGCGATGGGTGATATTGGAGTTTTCGCTTTCGATATCCACTTCAACGCTAATCTTTTTAGCCCATTCATTTCCGACGTTCACGGAGTTAATGCCAACTAAATCGCTTACCTCGCCAGTATCAGTAATTGTAAAGGCGATATTGTCGGTAGTAACAGTGTTACCGGCGGCGTCATATACTACGACAGAAGCTACATAATCATCTGGGGTAAGGCCAGTAAGGTTAAATGTCTTCGTAGTAGCGGTTGTTGCATTATCGGTATAGTTTTTGGTTTCAACCGTGTTTTCCGTAGCACTAGAAGTTCTATATCTCCAGTCAATGCGCGAGACGCCGCTAGCGTTATCGCTTACCGTTACGGATAACTTAGCGCTGCTACTAGTTAGATTCGATGCGGCCAAACCAGTTGCTTCCGGTACGACTTTATCAATCTTGTTTACAGTGAATGATTTATGGGCGGTTTCGGTAGAGTTCTTATACCAAATCGTATAAGTACCATTCTCTGGAACCGTAATCGAGTCAGTAAAGGACTTGCTTGGAGAGGAAAGTGCTTTCCAGTCAGAGCTTTCTGGAGTTTCCGAGCCACTCATGATTGCGTGATGGGTAATATTGGAAACGCTACCAGATACGCTCACTGTTACGGTTGCATCCGTCTTAATCCAAGATGTAGGAACTACTGGGGTACCAATAGTTATCGTGTCGGCTTGCTGTTCGATCGTAAAGTTTACCGTGCCAGAATCTTTATAGTTACCAGCTTTGTCGAATACCTTAGCATAGGCGGTGTAGCTACCAGCCGCGAGACCGGATAGCGTGTGGGTTTTAGTAGATTGGCTAGTTTCGCCGGTGTAAGTTTCAATTTCTTTGGTGTAGTCAGAAGCACTATTCAACTTGAAGTACCATTCAATCTTTGCGAGACCACTAGCATTATCGCTTACGGCGATAGATAATTTGACGCTATCATCAGATACCTTTGAAGAGCTAAGATCCGTATTGATGGTTGGTTGTACACCGTCAAACTTATTTACGACGAAGGTTGTGCGTTTAACTTCGTTCCCAGCATTTTTATACCAAAGAGTATAAGTGCCATTCTTTGTTACTGGATAGCTAGTATCGATAGACTTGCTTGGGCTGCTAATGGCGGTCCAGTTAGTTGGGATAGTTGCTACGTCGCCTTCGAGAAGGGCATACTTCGTAATATTGTATTTAGTACTCGAAGCTTTAACAGCGGTGTAAGCAGTCTGATTGGCGCCTACCCAGTCTGCCGGAGGTGTAACTTTATCAAAGCTAATGTCTGCAAACTTGTTGATGCGAAAACTTACGCTACCATAACCATAATACTGGTCCCAGCCTTCACTACCGAGATCTTCGGCATTCATTTTGAGCACATCGATTACCTGTTCCTTATTGTAGGTAGGGTTCTCCATGAGAATGTCGGCAATAGCGGATGCTAATAACGGGCTGGAGAAAGAAGTGCCAGACTCATTAGCATAGCAGGTAGAGCTGTTCTTGCAGGCTACCCACATATGTCCGCCAGGTGTAGCGAAATCTGCATCTACGCCATGGTTAGAATAGCTTGAGAATGAGTTGTCTGATTCAACGGATGTAGCCGTAATTACGGAAGGGGCGGCAGCAGGGTAATCAATCGTAGAAGCTGATTCGTTGCCGGCGGCGGCGACCATGATTGCGCCGGTTATTTCTTCGATTTCGCCAAACAAATCATCGAGTGCATCCATCGTGCTTTGATCGAGATATTCTTGCTCGATACCTAGGCTCATATTTACAACTTCAGCGTTTTCGGCTGCATATAATGCGCCACAAACGATTGGTGCCAACGAATTCGAATTAAGGCCACCATTTTCGTTAAGTGTTTTTACTGGAACGATCTTTACGTTCTTTGGTGTTGACTGAGCAATTAAGCCAGATACCATCGTACCGTGGTCCATATCATCGATGTAATTATCCGTATAACCAACGCACTGACCTTGATCGTTGAAATCAGTATCAAGAGCGTTTGCACCATTAGCCGTATCGATGCGATCTTGGCTTGAACTCTCGGTGAATAGCTCGTGGTTTGGATTAATACCAGTGTCTACTACGGCCACTCTGATGGTGTTATTTTTACCAGAAAGACTATCAGCGTATTTATCTAAGGCCATCATACCCACACCATAGTTCGTATTTGTCGAACTAGAAGGAGTTGTTCGCTTAGCGCCAATCAATTTAAATGGATAGCTAAGAGCAATATTATTTACGGCATCATTCTTGATAAGAGAACGATAACCAACGCCCGTCGTACGAGCGTCGTCGAATTTTACGATATAAAAATTGCCAACGACTTTACCATAGCTCTTAATTAAGCCTTCTGCTTTTTGGCTTTCCAAGATGCTTTCGTCGTTAACTTGCGCTAAGAATTCTTGTGCTTCCAAAGATGCCGTTACGCTTTCAATCGGAATATTTAATTCCTGGCTAAGCTTGCTTGTGACATCTGAAAGAGACATCGTCAATTCGCTAGCCGCATTAATACTATTATTAATCGCAACAAGCGAACCCGCCACAATACCAGCTGTAGCTAGCGTAGCGGAAAAAAGAACTGATTTCTTTCTTCTTTTCATGGGTGTGGAGACCTTTATGTTAAATTTTTATGTTGACCTTTATATGCCTTAACTATAAGCACTTTCTGGAAAATTGTCAACAACATTTCGATCATTATTTCGCTATTGCTTTTTTCGAAAAATAATATTATAAAGAAATTGTGGAAATATTCGGGGTTAAACAAAAACTTCAACAATTAATATAAACACTTTTCAAAGAGGTATGTTATGAAAAGAACACGCTCCACCGTGTTTAAGCGGACTATAGGCACCACTCTGATTTTGGGCCTTTTTATTTTTGGAATATCATCGATAATTTGGCTAAATCAAGACGGTACACATTCTAGCTCGAATCCATTTATTAATATTTCCGAGCTTCCAAATTCTTTCATGGAGAAGTATTTGTCCGACTATTCTGAGGTTTCAAACACCGAAGACAAACAGAATACTTTAATTGTCACCTCCCTTAAGCCGCTAGAAAATACTTATGGAGCAAAAAATGTCATTTCTGCCGCAAATAATCAGTATTTCCTAGTGTTTAATTCTGACGAAGAGAAAAATCTTGCCCTTGAGCAGATTAGCGGCTTGCCTGATTTAACAGTTTCTAAGAACGTCTTACATACATACCTCGAAGACGGAAACGACGATCAGTCTAGTGACTATAACTCTTGGGGCATCGAAAAAATGGGCCTCGATCACGCCAAAGAGCTCGTTGACAGTTATCCTGGCAAAAGTGATGTTATTGTTGCAATTCTCGATACTGGTCTAGATGTTAATTTGTTTAAAGAAAACTACAGTGAAGATAAATTACTCGGTACTTATAACGTTCAATCGAATAGCGCAAAAGTTAAAGACGAAGTAGGTCACGGTACGCATATAGCTGGTACTATTGCTGAAGGTACCCCAGATAACGTTAAGATTTTCTCTATTAAAATGAGTAATACTAGGGAAATTTTCTCTACAGATATTATTGCAGCTATTGATTATGCCACATACTATCTCAAGCCAGACGTAATGAATATGAGCTTCGGCGGCTATATCTATGAAGAGTCTGAATATCTCGCAATCGAAGCGGCTAAAGAAAATAACATTATTAGTGTGGCGGCTGCCGGAAATGAATCGACAGGCGAGCGCAGCTATCCTTCTAGCTTTGATAACACTATTTCTATTTCTGCTGTTGATTCTGATCTTCGCTTCGCGGAATTTTCCAATTATGGCCCAATGGTTGATTTTACGGCGCCTGGTGTAGATATTCTCTCAATCAACGGTGATATGAGCGGTACCTCGATGGCTACACCGCACGCTGTGGCTGCTGTAGCTATTGCACGTAGTTTCAATAAAGAATTCACTATGAGTGAGGCTATTGATTTCCTAAAAACTCGCGCGACCGATTTGGGCGCAAAAGGGAAGGACGGTAGATTTGGCTGGGGCTTTATTGATTTCAATAATGCTGTACTTTGTACGAACTCCAGTGACGAATGTGATGAATTCTCTATTTTCGAAAAAGATGCAGTTGCCGGAATTGAAATCCTTGATCCGGTTCTAACTCAATATAACTACGGAAGCTTAACGAATATTCTTGCAACAAAAATCAAAATTAATAATAAGAGTGGTGGTTTCAAAGAAATTTCACTCGGAGATTTAGGAAAAGACGTTGAAATAACCGGCTACAATCCATTCGCTACGGGCGATCAACAGGTAACGGTAAAATATGAAGATTCTACGGCGAATTTTACCGTAAAAAATCCAGACAATTGGGAAAGTGGCTGGCTATACACTGCAAAAGATAGCGGAACAATACTTGAAGAGTATCGTGATCATAATCTACAAATTAAAACTCTTTATCTGCCTGAAGAAATTGACGGACATCCAGTGACGGAAGCGAGGACCAGTGTATGTCTCTTCCATGGAACTCCAGAAGATTGGCCTGATTATTTCGAGCCATGTGTTTATCCGGATTCTGAAGATTCAAGGTATTATGAAACATTAATTGTTCCTGCTAGCTATAAGAGAATCGGTGGATTTCATAGTAACATTGATAGCGACATGTTCCAAAGTCTCTATCAGGTTATCAGTCTAGGCGACGAACTCGAGGTTGGCGGCTCGGCATTCTCCTTTGTTAAAAGTCTAGCTAGTGTGGAGGGGAAGATTAAACTAGACGAATCTAGTCGCAGCGCTTTCTGGTTTAATACGTCTCTAGAAAAAATTACTCTTGCAGACGATACAGAAATTATACCTGAATCTGTATTCGCCAATTGCGAAAGCCTAGAATCAATTAATCTGCCGGACAGTGTTACCGCTATAAATAATTATGCCTTTGACGAATCCGGTATAAGATCTATCAATCTCGGCGAACACGTTACGACAATTGGCGAAAGAGCTTTTGCGAGAAGTGCACTAGAAAATATTTATATCTCATCGTCCGTTACTACAATTGGCAAGGATGTTTTTGCGGAGACTAATAATTTAAGAAGTGTAATAGTCGACGAAGATAACCCTAAATATGATAGCCGCGATAATAGTAACGCCGTCATCTTAACATCTGAAGATAAGCTTATTATCGGAACTAAAAATACCGTTATTCCGTCTACGGTTAAGATTATTGGTGAGAACGCTTTTGCCAGCAATCAATCTATTTATGAAATTACTATTCCTGAAGGCGTTGAGACGATTGAGCAATATGCTTTCAATGACGCATTTGACCTCCAAAAAGTTGTTATGCCTAGATCGGTTACCGCAATAGATGAAACGGCATTCACTCAGGCCGGTGCCGCTACACCTTCTAAAGCCGTCTTCTGGGTTTGGAATAACTCATATGCTCACAACTTTGCCCTCGAACAGAAAGCTCCATATGTATTGCGTGATGAAATAGACGAAGAAAATACACCAATGCTTATCGCGAATGCTACCTTTGAAATTGTTCCTGAAGGGCGCGTATTATATGCACGTGATCAGTTCTCGCCAGATAACTTCCATATCAATATTTTCTACTATGACGAAGAAGCTGATGTGGTTCTTGAAGAGCCAGAGGTTATCGAAGATTTCACTGTAATATACAACGGCGGCTCTAGCGATGCTTTAGTCGGCGGTTATAACGAAGTTAGTTTCATCTTTAATACTGCCTCAGGATATCAAGATATAAAAATTGACCTTTATCTTACGGCAAAATATCTAACTCCTGAGTATGAAATACCAACCGGCGTTACGGCATATTCTGGTCAAGCGCTTTCCGAGGTTGAATTGCCGGAAGGATTCTCTTGGATGAACGGAAATGAATTCGTCGACGAATCAAAGACCGAATATCTTGGCAAATTTACCCCTGAAGACAACGTCAATTATATGGAGATACTGGATATCCCTATACCAGTAACCGTAAAGGTTGGAACAACTTTTGCGGAAATATTCCCGGATGAAGCTCTTCGACTATGCATCGTAGAAAACATCAATAATAAAAATTCGACTGATTATACGCCAGATACCATAGATATCGATACAGTACTCAGCATTACGGAGCTAAACTGCGATGGCGACGAAATTGATCCAAAAATAACTAATACCCGTGGCATAGAACGTTTAGTGAATCTTGAGACTTTAGCTCTTCCGAACAATTCAATTAGTGTCATTAATCTTGCAAAGAATCAGAATCTCGAATCACTTAATCTTCGTGGTAATCTTATCCCAGAGTTAGACGTCAGCAAGAATCAGAAACTATCGGAGTTGCTAATAGATGGAACTAAAATTGGCGGAGAAATGCCATTAATTACAACTTCGACATTCATCAGTGCCGATTACCCAAATGACAGCATTGAGCCTGATATCATCATGGATATCTCCAATCTTAATTTCTTAAAGAATAAAGATTTTACTATTGTCGGCGTTGATGCGAATTATGATGACGAGAACCATATCATTCACTTCGCGGAAGGCGGAATGGAACAAATAATTGTTACTGTCCGTATGGATAATGGCGAAACGATATCTTATGCGATTTATGGATTCCCGCGCAATTTCTACTTTACGGCGTTTCTTGATGGTAAAAAGTATGACGACGAAATGAAGCTGTTTTACACTTATACCGGTGTTAAACTCAATATGAAAGCAGTCGGCGAAGATGTAATGAACATGCTTGGCATAAACGGTTATGAGCTTGAGAATATTACAATCAAAGATTTGTATGAAGACTACGTTGTCGGAGAAAAAGATGCCCATGTTTCACTTTACTTTAAGGCTAAAACCGATAGCGACAGCGATCCGACCGATCCTGACCCTACAACAGATCCAATTGATCCGGGCACAGAGCCTGGCTCTGGCACTGACCCTGGCGATCCACAAGACCTTCCAGATAATCCACAGACCGGTGATAATATTTATCTTTACTTCATTGCCATTACTGGTGCGCTAGCCATATTCATGCTCATTAAGATTGGTTTAGGTCGCAAATTAGCCAGAATTAGAAGATAAACGAATTTCGCAAAAAGCCCCATGAATATTGGGGCTTTTTAAAAGCTAAAAAATGGCTCCCCCGGTCAGACTCGAACTGACAACCTCGAAGTTAACAGCTTCTTGCTCCACCATTGAGCTACAGGGGAAGGTAAATACAGTGTACTAATATTTGCGTAATCTGTCAAGGACAAGTTATACTTAAACAGTATAGTATAGGAGTTTTTATGTGTGGAATTGTTGGTTATGTAGGTAAAAGAACAGCCCAAGACGTATTATTAAACGGACTCAAAAGACTCGAATATCGCGGTTACGATTCATCCGGTATCGCTACTCTCGATGATGATAATAATCCCCATCTTGCTCGTTCCGTAGGGAAGATCTCTGATCTTGAACAGGTCATTGCTGAGAAGCCGCATACTGGGCACATGGGTATCGGTCATACCCGTTGGGCAACCCACGGTGGCGTCACTGTCTCTAATGCTCATCCGCACAATGTTGGCAATATATTTCTCGTCCACAACGGCATTATTGAGAATTACAAAGAGCTGAAGGCGAAGTTGAATAACTATGAGTTTAAATCTGACACCGATACAGAAGTTCTTGCCGCACTAATCGATAGTAATTATAAAGGTGATGTTAGCCTAGAAGATGCCGTGGCTAAATCGCTCAAGAGCGTTCGTGGTACATACGGTATTGCTGTCTTTTCACCTAAAGAACCTGGCACAATTATTGTTGCTCGTCTCGGTTCGCCATTAATTATCGGCCTTGGCCATGATGAGACTATCATCGCTTCTGATGCTTCCGCTTTGCTTGGCTACACGAGAGAGGCGATTTATCTCAATGATGGCGAACTCGCAGTTTGCAATAGCAATGGCGCTGAAGTGTTTAATCTAAACCTAAAACATCTTAACTCGCATCCAGAAGAAATCGAAGGTAACCTCGAACAGATTCAGAAGGGTGGTTATGATCATTTCCTCCTTAAGGAAATCATGGAACAGGCAACTACATTGCCGAATACTCTTTCGGGCCGTATTGATGTAGAAAATGGCAAGATGCATCTGGGTGGCCCTAACTTGACTGAAGAAGAAATGCGCAACATTCATCACGTTGTAATTGTTGGCTGTGGCACTGCTTACTATGCAGGTTTATTGGCATCTTATTATATGGAGCAATTAATTCCAGATGTTACAACGGAGGTGGTAATCGCATCTGAATATCGTTATCGCTCTTTCCATCTACCGAAGGATTCCGTTGCATTAATCGTTTCGCAGTCTGGCGAAACTGCAGATACTTTAGCTTGTCTTCGTGAAATCAAGAAGCGTGGCATCAAGACGCTTGGTATCGTAAATGTTGTCGGTTCGACTATTGCTCGCGAAGTAAATGGCGGTACCTATGTCCACGCTGGCCCAGAAATTTCCGTTGCATCAACCAAAGCTTTTACGGCACAGGTAGTTACCATGCTAATGTTTGCCGGTATGATTGCAGAGTACCATGGTGGCAACCCTGATCTTATCCATAGTTTTACTCAAGAGCTTTCCATTTTACCAGCCGAAATTGAGAAAACTCTCAACGATCACCGTTCCGAGATGGAGCAACTTGCTAAGAAATATGCTTCATTCGATAATGCTTTGTATCTCGGTCGCGATACTGCCTATCCGATCGCACTCGAGGGCGCATTAAAGTTGAAGGAAATATCCTATATTCACGCTGAGGGCTATGCGAGCGGTGAGCTTAAGCACGGTCCAATTGCACTTATCGATGATCGTTTCTTTGAAGTCTTTACTGTTCTTGATAATTGGCTATTTGATAAATCAATCGGCGGCCTGCATGAAGTTCGCGCTCGTGGCGGCAAGGTGATTGTTTTGACTAATAGTACTGCCGAGATAGAAGCCGACGATGTAGTGCGCATCGAATCTAGCGTCAAGCTGCTTGCGCCAATCCTTTTGAATACGCTTCAGCAGTTATTCGCTTATTATGTTGCCGTAGAGCGGGGAAATGACGTCGATCAACCGCGTAATTTAGCTAAATCGGTCACAGTGGAATAATGTCAAAAGAAGAGAAGCCATTAAATCCAAAACGTGAAGTACGTCGTTCTCGACGTGCCGCTAAGCGCGCTAAACGCGAAGCAGAGCGAAAAAAGCCCAATTTTCCGCGCATCTCGCTTAAATCGCTCTGGTTTACTTTTCGCGTGTATCGCAAAGCTGCCGGTCCAAAACGCTTTTTCTTCTGGGGATATAGCTTATATACGGCCATTATTCCGCCAATCACCGCACTTCTCGTAGGTGAAGCGACTAACCAAATCTTGTATGCCGTTAATACGCAAGATTTTATTCCGTTTCTGGTCATCGCAATCGTTGTTTTAATTATTCAGTTAGTAAATACACTTTTGCGTGAGATTAGTTCGGTCCTTACCGTTACGGTCTGGCAAGAAGTTTACATTTATGTCGCTGAACAGATCGCAAATAAATACATCGAAATTCCTCTGGCCGTTCGCGAGAGCACGGAGTTCGCCGATAAATTTAGTCGTGTCAGTGAATTCGGATCATCGATTGCATATGTGTCTACGAACATGATCAACATGATTGCATCCGTAATCAGCTTGATAGCGGTTGTCGCCTCTACGCTCGCTATCTCACCGCTAGTTGCCATCGTTGTAATTGTTTCAGCTGTTCCATATTCGATTCTGAGCTTACGTCTAGCCGCTAAACATCGACGCAACTGGCGTGAGTTTACGAAAGATCGTCGTGTTGCCATGGCGATTGAGCGTAAAATTACTAACTCTAACTCAGCGCTTGAGATTGAACTTAATGGCTTATCAAAACAGTTAATCTCTAAGATGGTTAAAGAGCGTCGTCGTACTCAGGAAAAGGATATAGCGGACATTAAATCATTCTTCTGGCCAAATATTAGTACACACGCACTTGATGATACTATTTCGATTGGCATTCTTGTCTTCGTTGCCTTCGAGATTATGATTAAAGAGTTCGAAATTGGTGCCTTCTATTCCGTTCGTACTCTCTCGCAGCAGCTAAATAATAGTGTCAGTTCGCTGTTCTCGAATCTTACCAGCGCCAGCGAAGATCTCGTGAATGCTACGGACTTTATGGAGTTCATGAATACACCGGCGCGTCCTACTGGCGACGTTAAGGTTACTGGTATTCCAAAAATTGAATTCCGTAATGTTTCCTTCACGTATCCGCGCTCAAATGTTAAAGCGGTCAATAATATCAGCTTCGTTCTTGAGCCTGGCGACAGTCTTGCTATCGTTGGTGAGAACGGCGCGGGGAAGACTACGATTATTAAACTTCTCATTGGCGCCTATCAACCAAGCGACGGCGTGATTCTTATTAATGACATTCCGCTCGAGCGTATTGACCGCGAATCATATCTCAATCAAATTGGAGCTCTATTCCAAGACTTTTCGCGCTATGAATTCGCTACGCTTGGTGAAAACGTCTGGTATGGCGATACGTCCAAACAGTATAACAATGAGGCTATTCGCACCGCCTTGCGTTATGCTGGCCTCGATGGCCTCGAGAAACAATATAAGAATGGCCTAAACCAGATTATGGCTAAAGATTTTGATCCGAAAATCGCTACGGATCTATCGGGCGGTCAATGGCAGCGCTTAGGTATAGCGCGTGCCTTCTTCCGTGCCCCAAACGTCCTCATCTTGGATGAACCAACTTCTGCCGTCGACGCCAAATCTGAGTATGAAATCTTCCAAAATATCATTCAGCAACAGAAAAATAAGACCACTCTGATTATTTCGCACCGTTTTTCTACTGTGCGCAAAGCGAAGAGGATAATTGTTCTGGACCGTGGTAAAATAATAGAAGACGGCACTCACGAAGAGTTGCTTGCCAAAAATGGTCTTTATAAAGAAATGTTTGAACTCCAAGCGGAGGGATACAACTAAAAGGGAAGGCAAATGCACATCAGATTAAAGAAAGCTATTTTCGTTCTAACAATTGTTTTTTCGATTATTATTTTTGCCGGTTTAGTATTCTTAGTAATATCGCGCAAAGATATTATGGATATCATGTTTGACAGTATTATCTTGTTGATTTCGGCAGCCTCTATCGCCATCGCTTTCTTTTCTCAACTTTCTGCAGATAAGGAGAATCGCCGCATCGAAAAAGTAATTAAGAATATCGGTGAAATCGACCGCAATATTGAATCTGACGCTAAAACCGACGAAAGCATCCGCCGCAAGCTTGATCGTATCCTGTCATTGGAGGAAGAGATTTATCGCCGCGTCGGCGGACGTAAAGATATTAAAAAAGTTGAACGCGCGCCAAACGAAACTACTCCGAAGGATCAGTAGATGCAGATTGAGCTTACGGATTTCTATTCGCGCCTAGGTACTATAGCTGTCATTTTGGTTCTCGGCTTCATGCTGGGGAAGTTAAAACTGATTTCGCCAAAAACTAACAAAGATTTAGTAAATCTATTGCTGACAGTATTTATGCCGGCTTCACTCTTTTTAGCCTTTCCGGCGACTTATGATGATGAAAAATCCAGCCTATTCCTGTCTGGGCTTGTTGCTGGTTTCATCGTTATGGTGTCACTGATTATTGTATCTTTGCTAATCTTCAATAAAAAGTTTTACAAAAAAGAAAAACCGCGCAGCGCAGCTCAATTTGCGCTCATCTTTAATAATGCGACCTTCTTAGGCTATCCGATAATTGCTAGCACTTTTGGCGAGCCAGGCATTATCCCGTACTGCGGTTTTATTATTGCTTTTAACATTGCACTTTTTTCTTATGGCGTATATCTTTTCAAACACAAAATTGATCTTAAACTCATTTTCAGCGTAATCACTAATCCGAATATTATTGCGGTCATCCTAGGTGTTGTGCTATTTATGACTGGTTTTAAGATTCCAAGCTTTGCCAAAGACGCCGTTCAATTTACCGGTAATGCTACTACGGCACTCTCTATTATTTGTGTAGGTTATATGCTTAGCAATGCAAAATTCCTTAAGCTGCTGAAAAAATGGAAACTTATTCTTACCGCACTTATCCAGTTGATCCTGGGTCCGTTAGTGACTTGGGGGCTTCTAAGTGTGCTACAATTTCCTCAAGAAGTTATCGTGGTGTGTACGCTCATTCAGGCGCTGCCTACGGCGACTAGCCTTGGGTTATTTGCCTCTAAATATGGCGGCGACGAAACGGAAGCTTCCGAACTTGTCACAATCTCAACCTTATTATCGATTGTTACGATGCCATTAATGGTTTCAGCATTATTAATTCACTAAAAGAGAGAAGAGAGCATGCGTCAACTCAAATTTTTCGAAAAAATCCTAATGTTTTTATTATCTGTTGTATTTATTACAACATTATTCTTCTCGCACGTGTTTTCTATCAAAACAGTAGACGAAGACCCTAGATTTTTAATTGTTAGTATTGTTATCTTCGCCATCAATATTGGCGTATTCTTTTGGATGATAAAGATACTAAAACGTCATTATAATTATCAGAATCATAAGGGGATTAGAATCTTCTTCTATTCCATCATTATCCCACCAGCCATGGCGTTGGTCGCATACTTTGCTTCACTTAATAAGTATCCGTATATTTTAGTGTACGTGTTCATTATTAGTATGTATGCTTATCTGATTAATAAGGAGTTTGGTCGGTTGTCTATCAAAATCAAAAGAGATCATGACGGGGAACTGTTCGCTGGCGACTTATATACTTTTAATGGCGACATAAAGGTTCGCGGCAAAAATAAGAAGATGAAGGGGGCCGCAGAAAGAATCGCCATAGGTGATGTAATCATCATTTCGCGTGACTCCGAGCCAATCATTACATTGAATGTTATCAAGAATGATAAAAAAGCTTGATTTAATGACGATTGTGTTTTAAAATAACCTTAAGTGGATTGTGGAAAACAAAAATATTAAAATTTTTTTGAGGTTATATGTCAAATCGCAACAGATTTGCTCATATGAGCATTTTCCACAAAATTTTGGCTACACTCGGAGTTGCCATCATTGCGACTTCATTTGTTTTGGTTGCCGTTATTTCTAGAGCAGAAGAGCTTAAAGACGGCGTAGAAGTTGAGAAAAATACGGAATTAACATATTACCTCCACGTTAAGTATGACGGCGTGGATGTTTCTGGCGTCGAATCTAGCGACTCAACTATGGCCGAGGTGCTTAGTGATCGTATCAAAGTTACCGATGTTTTGCCAAAAGGTCTCACTTTTAAAGGTTTTGTTACTAGCCCTAACGGCACGTTCGGTGCAGTTTCCCGTGCTGATTCGTCCGTCGCCTGTGCCGGGCATGTGCTAGATGATACCAAAGAAGAAAAAAATGACGAAGGTACTTGGGATACTTTGCATAAAAACTTCTATTACCATGGTCTGCATTACAATGAAGATACTCGCCTCGTCTCATTCTATGTTGAACGCTTAAAAGCGGGTTGCGTGCTTGATATCGGTATTATTACTCAAACCCCAGCAACGGTTGATGATCCTGAAACGACGGATGTTGTTGAAATTCGCCGTGATTTTTATAACACTGCTTTTGCTAAGGAAGGCGACATTACTGCTCGTTCAAACACTGTTCATGTTTGGATGGGCTCTCTTATCGCCAATGAACATACCGTCACCTATTCTTACACTGGTGATGTTCCTGCTGGTGCTCCTACAGTTCCAGCTGACGCCAACTATGCTACGGATGCTACCATCATCGTCGAGCAAGAGCCACACCTAGATGGATACGTATTCTCTGGCTGGGTCAGCGCCGATGTTACTCCAGTGAGTGGCGTATTTACTATGCCAGATAATGACGTGGCTTTCGTGGGTAACTGGGTAGCAGAAACGAATCCTCCGGCCGTTCGCCAGGTTGTATATGAGGTCTATGGCGAAACTATCAATGATGACGCTCCTGAGTGGGCTATCCCGCCAAAGACGCGCAGTTATGCTCCTGGTACTGAAGTTGCTACTGACTCCACGGAAGAGGGCATGTATGATGGCTACCACTTTAGTGGTTGGTATTGGACTGATCCGGTTACCGGAGAAGAAGTTGAAGTCGGTACTGGTTTCGTTATGCCAGACACTGACGTTGAGATTCGCGGCTACTATAAGCGTGCCAGCTATACGGTAACTTATATGTTCGAAGGCGCCATTATTCCACCAAATCCTGAATCGCTATTGCCGCCATCTGAAACGCATTATCCTGGTGATATCGTCACGACGGCACCTTATCCAACCGCGGCAGGTTATCGCTTCCTAGGTTGGTATAAGTCCGATACATTCAAGATGCCAGAAGAGGATGTAATTATTTACGGCGAATGGGGCATTCAGAACGGCCTATTCTCGCCAACTATCGCAAAGGAAGTCGTCAATAAAGAATCATCATATATCTTTGGTGATACCGTCCAGTTTAAGATTACGCTCTGCAATACGGCCGAGTATGCAATCCATGATGTGATCCTTCAGGAACATCTAGAAGGTGCCGTATTTACTAATGGTGCAACATCTACGGTGTCAGGCGTTGATTTGACAACCACGCTTCCAGCAGACTCTATTCTCAGAATTGATAATATTCCTGCAAATTCTTGCGCTATTACATATGCATCATATGTGGTCCACACGGGAGACGAAGAAGACATCACCAACGTAGTCGAGATGATTGGTGCATTGGCTGACGACTACAATAATCTCGACACTACCAAAGATTACACCGCTTCTGACGATTTCCACGTTGAGAGATATAATGAACCAGATCCAGTTACCGGTGTCGCCGCAAAAAATACTATCGTATTCATTGGTCTCATCGTAATAACAATCATAGGAGTGAGCGTTGTTATATTAAATCGACAGAGATCATGAATAAAAAACAAGAAAGGTCATAAAAGAAAGGTCAAATAAAATGAAACACAAGAGATTATCAATTTTAGCGGCAGGGTCGTTGTTGGCAACAACACTAATGCCATTTGCAAATGTTAGTGCATTCTCGCCAGCTGTTAGCCCAGCTGCAGGCTCTAAATATACAATCGTAAGGGAAATCACTGGCGTTACAGCTCCTGTGACCAACACTTTCACCTACACGATTGCGCCAAGTGATTCAAACCCAGAAACTGTTAGCGGACTTGCATCATCTGCAACCATCGCTTTCAATAACGTAGCTCCAACTGACGGTAAGGTTTCTGCTCATGCAGATATTAACTTTGCTGCTGCTCAGTTTACTAAGGTAGGTGATTACACCTTTACCATCACCGAAACTGGCACTACTGATGCCGACAACTATCCACTCAGCACCAATTCTTATACTGCATACGTATCAGTCCGCAACATTACTGGCGCCGGCAATGTCCCAACCGGTGATCATCAAGCTATCTTGGGTGGCGTTTCCATCACTAACAGTGGAAACAAGCTTGAAACTGTTGAGGGCTCAAACAGTGAAGTCATCTTCACTAAAGCTGCTAACAGTACCTATATTTCACTCTCCAAGAAAGTAACTGGTAATGATGCCAACGAAGACGAATGCTTTGCTTTCGCTATCGCTATGGATGGCCCAGCTGGCACCAACTTCGCTTTCAATAGCGCATCTACTTGTACTGGCAACCCAGCAACCGTAGCCGGCAACGGTACTACGACTGTTTACCTCAAACATAACGAATCTGCAACTATTGGTAACGTAAATAGCACTTACCAAATTCCTATCAACATCGATTACACCATCACCGAGCAAGGTGCAACCGATTATACTACCTACATTGACGGTTCTACTACCGCAGCCAAAGCAACCAGCACCAAGACTACTGTAGCCGCTGATGCTACCGACTTTACCGCTAAGAACACTACTTCATTCGTCAACAACAAGGAAGCTGCTCCACATACTGGTGTTGTACTATCGATCCTACCATTCATCATCATCGCTATGATCGGTATCTTCGGTGCTGCCTATGTTGCTAAGACCAAAAAAGTTACTGAGTAATTAGGGAATAATAGATGAAACGTAAAGCATTATCAATTGTATCTGTGCTGGCCAGCATTGCCGTAGCGCTCATTCCATTTGCGAATGCTAGCGCCTGGTCGACCAGTCCAACTGGTACCACGTCGTATACCTTTTTAAGAGAGGTTAATAACGTTGCTGATAATGTTACTAACACTTTCACCTATACGATTACCGCTGACTCATCAAATCCAGCATCCGTAACTGGCGTTCCAACTACGACAACTATCGTCTTTGACGACGTCGAACCAGCAAATAATAAGGTTTCTAAACAGGGAATTCTTGACCTTTCTGGTGCAGTATTCACCGAACTTGGTGACTATGGTTTCAAGATTACAGAAACTGGCACCACTGACCCATCCAAGTATCCATTAAGTAGCGATACTTTTACAGCTTGGGTTTCTGTTAGAAATGTAACTAGCGGTGATGCTCTCACGGGAGAGCACTCCGCTATGTTAGTTGGCGTAACGGATTCTGCTGGTAATAAGGTAGAAACCGATCCATCGGAAGAGAAAATCATATTCAGCGACGGCAATGAGCTTACCTATGTCGAAGTTAAAGTCTTCGCCAAGGGAAATTCCGCCGATCCAAATGAATGTTTCAAGGTAAACGTTCATTTCGCGAACGACGACAATGATGCCTATACTGTAAAAACTGAGTCAACGTGTAAAAACAATCTCGCTCTTCTTACTGCTGACGGGGTGACGGGTAGTAACATCGTCACTGTTTACCTGAAGAATAATGATACTGCCACAATCGGTATAGCTAATGATGGTATGTACCAAATTCCAGTCGGGCTTCAATATGTCGTCATCGAAGAAGGTGCATCGGATTATAAAACTTTTATTGATGAATCTGCAGAAGATAATAAAACATCAGCGATAAAAACAACTGTCGGTGTTGATCATCAAGAATTCAACGCAGCAAACGTAACTAACGTTATGAATGTTAAGGAAATTACTCCGCGTACGGGTTTGGATCGCTCAGTTTTGCCATATATTGTCGTTGCAATAATTGGCGTCTTCGGTGCATTTTATGTAATCAAAAGTAAAAAATCAGCCAATCATCGCTGATTAAAGCTCCACTCCAAAAAATAAAAACAAAAACTAGCTATTATGAGACACCCAGAGTTTAAGAAACTATCCGCTAAACGTGAATGGATTCGCTTAGGAATTAAGCTTGCCGTTCTATTGCTGATATTTTGGATACTTCTGGGTGTTTTGTTTGGCATTCGTAGGATTGAGGGCGTCGGTATGTCGCCGCGAGTATCAGACGGTGATCTCTCGCTCTTTTTCCGTACTAGTGACGGCCTTGAAGTAGGCGACGTAGTATTATTCTCAAAGGATGGCAAAGATTATGTTTCCCGTATTGCAGCCGTTGAGAACGATCTTATTACGCTTAGTGAAGATGGTCACTTATCGATTAACGGGGAAGAATACTCTGACACCTTAGCCTATGATTTGGAACGCGGTGATGAAGTAAAAATTTCTTACCCTCAACGTGTGGAAAAAGGGAAGTATTTTGTAATTAATGATAATCTCGATTCGAGCAACGATTCGCGCGAATTCGGGACTATCGAGAAAACAAACATATATGGCAAAGTTATTAGCATCCTCCGGACAAGGGATATATAAAATCAATGTCGTAGACACCCTTCGGGATGCCTTCGAGCGTATAATTGATGTTGTCTCATTTTTGTTCTTTGTATTCTTAGCGCTTGTTGGTATATATGCGCTCGTGGATGCGCATCATGTCGAGGCTAGCGCACAACTCGATAGCGAAGTGGCTACTATTGCTACTGAAATTTCTGAGAAACCAGAACATTCTTTCGAGGAGCTCAGCCAAATTAATCCGGATATTGTTGCATGGCTAAGGATTGATGATACGGCTATCGATTTTCCAATTGTTTGGACCAATAAAGACAATATTAAATATCTCACGCGTAACTATCGCGGCGAAAACGCAACTGCCGGCGCTGCATTTATCGACTATCGCAACAACGGCATAGAAGATTATTACACGGTTATTTATGGGCACCGCATGAGCGGCGATAAGATGTTTTCTAGCATTACAAAATTTATGGATGCAGATTTCTTCAACTCCCACCGCACTGGCATTTTCTTTGCTCCATCTGCAACTTATGATTTAGAAGTAATCCTATCGGCCAGACCGAATGTCAGTGAAACTCAGATTTATAATATGCCGCTCTATCGCAATGCGAGCTACTCAACCATTTATGGATTATTCGGCGCAGATATTCTTCATCAACGCAATCTTACGGTTGAACCAAACGAAAAGCTTTTGCTACTTTCAACTTGCGATAAAGACGCCAGCCATTATCGCAACGTTATTCTCCTAAAAATGAAAAAACGCGGCGAATAATTTACAAAGATTCTAAGTTGATTTGTTTCTCGTTCTCGCAATGATGGAAAAATTCTTGGCAAGATAAGGTTTTCTTTGGTGCTCCGTATTCATAAATCACTAGATTTTGTGGATCAAATTCACCGGACAATTCATTTTCAATGAACTTATTTCGAATATCGATAATTGCATCCCTAAAATTATCATATTTATGCAATCCGCGGAATACTTCCCAAGCATGCTCATACCAGTATGTTTTTCCGTCGTATTCGAAAATCGTAAACGTATGAGTAGGGCATTTATTACCGTCATAATGAACAATAAAGAATGAACGTGTCAGTATGCCTGCATCTGAAAATAATTTCCTTTGCAACTCAACTTGATCCCAGCAAACTCCCAGATGACTCTTTCGTAATTGCTCCGGCAATTGTAGTCGATATTTTTCACTAAAACCAGTTAGGCGAGTATGCCTTTCGCCATTTTCGTCGACCCAACCATACTGGATTTTAGACATTTCGGTATCAATTTCTTTAATGAAATCCATAAGTATATTTTAATCAAAAAATCGGCAAATATGCCGATTTGGATGCGATTTGGTGGGGGCAGCTGGGTTTGAACCAGCGACCAATCGGTTATGAGCCGACTGCTCTGACCGCTGAGCTATGCCCCCGCACTTAAAAAGTATACCATATTTAAAAGTGTAAAAAATCAAAATAAGGTATAATAAGCTTATGCTAGAAAAGGTGAAAACATGGTTCTGTCGCCTCCGTTATTATACGAAGAAGGATATTTTAACCTTCAATAATATTGTTTTCGCCATCGCGCTTGTATTATGTCTGGTTTGGACATATGGCGCCATTAATTCTATGTCCCGCAACTGGATCCTAGAAGAGAAGCTCAAAAATCGTCAACTTGAAGCGACTAAACTCAAACTCGAAGTAGAAACTCTCAAGCTTGAACAGGAATATTATCAAACTGATGAATATAAGGAACTAATGGCCCGCACTAAATCTAATAAGATGATGCCCGGTGAAACTATGGTCATTTTACCTAAAAACACCGAGGCCGCACTCAATAAGTACTCCAATACGAAGACCGAAATGTCGACACCTCGCAGTAATTTCTCGCAGTGGCTTGACTTTTTATTTGGATAAGCGTAAAATAAGCACTATCGTCGCGGGGTAGAGCAGCCTGGTAGCTCGTCTGGCCCATAACCAGAAGGTCGTTGGTTCAAATCCAACCCCCGCCACCAAGATTATATTTAGAGCCCAATCGGGCTATTTTTTTATCGGTCAGTTTCGTAAGACGATACCTTCTTGCCAGAATATAGGTATATATCATGAATCGTTGAGCCTGACTCATTGTACGTTCTCACATCGATATAATTATCATGAAAAGTATAATCTCTATAATCTTTCGGTAATTCAATTATAACTTTTCCGTCACCTTCGCAAATTGTTCTATTCCTACGGTCGTCATAATAGTATTTATCTCCGCGCTTTGTTGCTTTAAATGCATCAACTTTTGCGATAACTTTGGCATCAGGGCCCAAAAGTATATACTCGCCATTGTTCGTTTTCGCTTCATAAGTGCCACCATCATATGCGATTATGCCATCATATTCTTCTCCAACTATGTCGCCTTTTTTATCGATGAAATAATAACTTCCATCAAGACCTTTCACTAATGCTACTCCTGTATCTGGATTAAACTCATTTGCCATCAAGAAGTCTTTATCTCCGATTTTCTCACCATCGGCAGTATAGTAAGAATAAGCCTTAGATACACTATGTTCCTTACATTCATCGGTTTTACAGCGCGATGCAAAAAGATAATAATCGCCGTATGTGAGACCGCCAATTGGTAATGCGAAATTAGTTGCTTTTATAGAATTAACTAGTTCACCATCCTTATAAAAGTCCAACTGTCCTAAGCTAGCCACATGAAGATATGTGCCTTCATCCATAATGACTCTATTTGCTGCAATGGCTTCTGGTCCAAAGGATAGGTCGTCTTTAAGGAAATATGTACCTGTTTCGGTTTTGCAGAACAATACTAGTTTATGATTAGTATAACGCCGTTCAACGTCTAGACAGGTATCTTCTGGTTCCGCCTCTTTTCCGTCAATATAGTATAAGAATTCATATTTCGCTTTTTCATTATCATCTGGCGCGATCCGCGAAAGTACGGCAAGCTTCTTTTCGGCCATCCAAATGGAAATAGAATATGGAACATCCGATTTGAATTGTGCTATCTCATTTCCAGTTTCAGCATCCAACAAATATGTCATTTTGGCATAGTAAACTGAAATTAGGTAAGAGTCCGACTTATCAGTCTTTTCCGTCTTAACTACTGGAGCCTCATCAGTGCAACGACCCTTGTTGTCTTTAGCGCAGCCTATTTTGAATATGTTTTTTCCTTGACCGTTATAAATGTTAACTTTTTCGTCTTCGAATGTCGCCAAAACGCCACTCGTGCCATCGCTATAATTTGTAGTGTAATGCGCCAATACGGTGACGCCGCTAGTAATCTTGCCGTCAATAATTAAATCGGTTTTTGTATTATTTTTTGCAAGAAAGATTTCGCCAACTCTTAAAATCGAAGTATACTTTCCGAAATCTACCGTAAACTTTCCTTTTTTGTCCATTAATCCAACTTTTCCGGTCGCTTTTTCGTATACGATGACGTATTTTCTGCTGTAGAATATAGGTTCCGGGTTACCAGACAAACCGGCAACAACTGACTTGTCGGATAATTTCTCGCCATCTTCATTGAAGAGCTGGTACTCGCGATCGCTGGTCTCCACAAAGAAAACCTCTTTCTCTTTAGCGACTGGCTCTACTGGCTCTTCTTTTTTGCCCGTCAGCAGGAATACACCAGCGATTATCAACCCAATTATTGCTAATGCGATCAGGCCGACGACCACAAAAATCACTGGGTGTGTACTCTTGGCGTGTGGAGTCACATTATTAGTTGTTGTGAGTTGAGTTGGGGCAGGGATAGGCGGTGCTCCACCAACAACAGTCAATGTTGGTAACGGTTCTGCTTTTGGCTCTTCTTTGGCTGGCTCGGTAGGTGTTTCAGCGGGTTTTTCTTCGGCAGATTTTGGCTCCGCTGCTTCTTTTGCTATTGGTTCAGTCGTTTCGGCAGCTGCTTTTGGCTCTTCTTTGGTTGTTTCGGCGGTTGCCTGAGCAGGTTTTTCCTCTTCAGATATGTTGCCTAGCTCGCTTTCGTCGATTTTCGCCTCCATCTTCATTGCTTCGGCGTGGACTTGTTGGGTCGGATTTCCGGCTTGTTCTTCGGTTAACGACTCCATACCAGCCGATGAAATAACTGGACCAACTACTACTGGTTCATCGTCTTCTTCCGGCTCTGGTTCATTGGCTTTTTCGTCTTCTGGTCCTCCCAAAAGTGGGTTCTTCATTGGCGGCAGGGTAGCAAAGTTTTCCGCCATTGCCTGACTTGGCACCATGGCTTCTTCGGTTTCTTCTTTTTCTTCCTCGCTCAATTTCACTTTGTTGTCTGACAGCATGCCATCCGGAATCATTGCTTGACTGACGGTCATACCAGTGCCACGCGGCATATTATCGTATGGATTTTTCGGCTTGCTTGAATAGGAAGAGCCCCCACCGAGCAGTGACCCATCATCGAGCTTACTGAAATCTTCTTTCTCTTTCTTTTCCTCGGCTTCATTGTGAGCGCGTTTCTGCATCTCGGCTTCGAACGAAGTGCTAGGTTGCAGAGATATCTCCTTGTTTTCAAGCGTGACTTCGAGCTCAGGGGCTTTATTGGTAGGAAAATCTTCTTCGTCCTCGACTTTTGGTTGTTCTTCTGGCAGAGAAGTGCGGTTGCCAGGTTTTGGAGCTGGAGCCACAGAGGTCTGTTCGGGTTTTGGCTCTGGTTTAGTCTCTGGCTCTGCTGGAGTTTCTAGCGTCGGTAATGCTTCTAGCTCTGGCTCTGGTGCTGGTGCTGGTGTAGGAGCAGGTGCGGGCGCAGGATTTGGCACCGACGCTGGCACAGGAGTTGGTTTTGGCGCCGGGGCCGGTTCTGGCGGAATGCCGCCATTCAAAAAGGTATCATCATCAACTGGTAACGTATCTGCCTCATAAACACCCATATTGCCCACCTATACTTGTTCGCATACTAATCGAACTAGTTCGCTCCAATCATTAGTTAAGTGCGGCGCATTCGCAAGATCGTACGTACTCATGTCATAACGGATTGCTAACGCAATTTCTTGAATAATCAAACCTGCATGTGGCGCCATAATAGTTGCGCCCAGGATTTTATTGGTCTTCTTTGCGGTAATAAGCTTAATGAAGCCCATCATATTATCAGAAGTATTAGCTTTCTGAATTACATTGAGCGGCAGGATAATCTTATTGTATTTCGCATCATGGCGAATAAGGTCATCTTCTGTATCGCCTACCTCTGCTACGGCCGGAATCAAGTTCGTTAAGCGGATAATGCCACGATAGTCTACAGTGGCTTTTCCATGTCCCAAAATCTGAGCGGCCGCAACATGCGCCTCAATCAAAGCTTTATCAGTTGAACTATGGCCGCCGAGCACATCGCCAGCCGCATAGATATTCTTTGCGGAAGTGCGCATGCGATCGTCTACCTTAATGCCATTGCGCGTAAACTTAACACCAGCATTTTCGAGACCAATATCAATGTTTGGCGCATTGCCCGTGCACATCAATACTTCATCGACTCGGATTGACTTTTCTTGGCCACCGCGCAAGAAGATTACTCTCTTAGTAAGACCGTCTTTCTCGAGTGCAATTACGCGTGATTGCGTTAGGACTTTAATCTTTTCTTTATTGAAAACTTCATCGAGTACCTGACCGGCCTCCTCGTCTTCGCGCGGAAGCAAACGGCCGGCGATATCGGCAATGATTACCTGCGTACCGAGAGTAGAGAAGTATTGCGCCATTTCGCAACCCGTCGAACCTGCACCGATGATAAATAGGCTTCTAGGTGGGCGCAAAATCTCAAGCACGTTTTCTGGCAGCCAGTATTCGATATTAGTCGGAATTTTGATACCCGTATCAAGCATACCGGCACCGGTTGCAATCAAAATCTTCTTCGCACGAATCGTTTCGTCATTTACGCTAATCTCGGTATTTGAAAGCAAGTGGCCATGGCCATGTAGACAGGTAATACCGGCTTCTTCGAACTCTTTTTTACTGTTGGCTTTGGCGCGTTTCAGCGCGACATTTTTCCAGTTATTAAGAGTAGGGTAGTTATAGCGCAAGCTAGCGCTGGATAAACCGAATTTTGCTCCGGTCTGTGCGCCCTTAAATAATTGCGTAGCATGATAGAGCGCCCCAAAAGGCACATTTGAGTAGTTTAAGCTAGAGCCACCCCACTTATTTGCCTCAATTAAGGCGACCTTTAGCCCAGCTTTGGCGGCAGTCAATGCTGCTTCGCCTCCAGCGTCCCCGCTCCCGAGTACAGCTAGATCATAATCAAAACGGTGCTTCATCTTATATTATTTTATCATGATTCTTATAAGCAAAAGCTAAATCAGGGTCCAAAACTTTAATCTCTTCATAGATTACTTTGCGCAAATCATCCTCCGTCACAGTGTCCTTGTCTTCAATCCAGGCGTCAGTCGCTTTGGCGACGCGTTTTGCAATCTGTTTCGCCCAGTTTTCCGGAATACGTTGGCTACGTGCGTAGCGCATCACGTTTTGTTCAATCCCTTTAGAGGAGTATTCGTAGGTAATTTTCTTTTTCATCTATTTCACCCAGTAAACCCATACAAATGCCGCCAACACGGCAAAACCGCTACCAGATATAATGCGCAGATATGCTTTATTGCGAATCCGAGATTTTTGGAAATCCACTACATTTTGACCAGTTTTTACGCGCAATTTCAAAATGCAGAGCGGGAAAACACTCATCAAGGTATATCCAAGTACGGCCAATATCTGATATTGTGCGCTTAAGGATAGAATGCAGTTCGCAACTACGAAATATAGAGCAATGCTCAGTGGCATTTCGGCAAAACTACTTAACATCCCTAGCGAGAAGGCTTCGATGTTGTCATTAGTTGCTTTTGCACGGCGGTTAATATAACGGGTAAAAGCTCTTGGTAGCCATAATTCGGTATTTTTCCCTCGGCGGAAGTAGAAGAACCACATCACGAGTGCACTTGCCAGGAAGATACCAACGCAAACCGTTAAGTATTCCGTCTTTAGCGCGCCATCAAACAGGGAAGAAATCAAGAAGCCAAGTGCGCAGACCGTCAAGAAACTGATTACTGCGGCCCCGATAATGTAGTTTTTTGCGAGAAAACGTGTCTTACGACGGCGATGATGGCCCATACTGGCATGATAAAGCAAAATTAAGCCGCCCAAACTAAGCTGCAGGGAAGCTTGAACTAAGCCCGCAAGGACAATCGTAGCGATACATAATAAATCGCTCATGCTTCCAGTTTAGCATATCCGTTATAATATTGCACTTACGCTTGTTCTGATTAGTAAAAATCGCTAAGATGCTCCCATGACGAAAATCAAAATCATCTTTTTTATCACTGTTTTGGCTTTTCTTTTTATGCCTTCCGCTTTTGCGGCGGATTCCGCATTGCCGCTATGACTTCATGCAGTCAATGCTGGTTATAAAGACGAAGTGTCATCTCAGAATTACGATTTTATCGAACTTCGTCAGTCATCCTCGGAGCTTTCACTTGCCGATTATTCACTGGTCTATTACAACAGCGCCGGGAATGAGGGCGGCCGAATAATATTTAACGAACTTCAAACGCTTACTGAAGATCGACTGATTCTTGGTTTCGCCAAGAGCCCGCAATACGCCGGCTATTTTGACTCTCCTTATGTCTATAATTTCGGATCATCCGGCCTCGCTTCGACTGCCGGCAAAATTCAGTTGCTATATAGCGGAGAAGTTATCGATGAGGTTTGTTGGGGCAAACTAGAATGTGCTCATCAAGGCTCCAAATTTGCCACCGACCAAGCAAATAATCGTTCTCTTGTCCGGGCGGGCGATGATTATGTGGCCGAACCATACTACCCGGAAATAATTGAATCAATCACGACTCGCGAACCACCCGTAGACACATCTTGTGACGGGTTAATCATATCTGAAATCCACAGTTATTACATTGAATCTTCGTCAGAGCAGTTCATTGAGCTCTATAATTTTTCACACAACACGATAAGCCTAGCATCTTGCCAGCTAGTCTACAAAAATAAAAGTTATCCACTTGGCGAGGGAGAGCTGCCGGGGCTTAGCTACTATGTTTACCAAAATCCAGATTTAGTCTTTACGAAAGACCCGACATCATATAATCTCTATGCGCTAAAATATGCATCTGGTGATATATTTTACGAAACAATTTTGCCGCATGGGCAGAAGAAGGGCACATCTTATGCCATCTTTAATCCAGGAGGTGAATCAGAGCAATGGCTCCGCACTTATGCTATTACGCCAGGAAAAGATAACGTCTATCAAGAATTTCAGACTTGCGAAGTTGGCAAAATCATTAATCCGGAAACGGGGAATTGCATTAAAGAAGAAGTAGAACAAGAGGTTACCTGTGAAGATGGCAAATATCTAAATCCGCTAACGGGGCGCTGCAAAAACATTCCGGTCATCAAAACTACCACCTGTAAGGACGGCTACTACCTTAATCCCTCGACAGGCCGTTGTAAAAAATACAACACAGAAGATGAAGTAAAAGAATGTCAGGACGGCTACGAGCGCAATCCCGAAACTAATCGTTGTCGTAAAATTCGCACCGAAACTGGCCAGGATTACCCTGTAGTAGAGACTGAATCTTCAGATTATGATAATCCCAAGATATTTGTTGCTACAGGAGTTATAGTTGGTTTAGCCATATTGGGTATTTCTTATGCGGTTTATCAATACCGTAAAGAGATAAAACAGTTTATACTAAAGTTATGTCGACGAAACGTGTCTTAGGAATTGATCCAGGTACCGGTATTTGCGGTTTTGGCGTCGTGCAATATGTTACCCATAAACAGCCACGCATGATTACTGCTGGCGTCATCAGCACACCTGCCCATACTCCGCTTGCTGATCGTCTGTTAGATATTTATGATTCGTTGAATCAAATCATTGACGAAACTCATCCTGACGAAGTTTCAATTGAAAAACTGTACTTCAATCAAAACATTACTACCGGTATTACCGTAGCAGAAGCCCGTGGCGTTTGCATCTTGGTCGCAAAACAACACAATCTTCCAATTGCTGAATATACCCCGCTCCAAATCAAGCAGACTCTCACCGGCTATGGTCGCGCTAAGAAAAAAGATATGCAGGAAGCTGTTCGCGTTTATCTAAATATGGCTCAGGTAGTCAAGCCAGACGATGCCGCTGACGCATTGGCGGCCGCAATTACGCATGCTCTGATGACGCGCATCGCCTATCTATGAAAACTGTTATAATATACGCATGATTGCACACGTTCGCGGCCAAGTTGCCGAAAAATTCGCAAATTCTGTCATTATTGACGTTCAGGGTGTGGGCTACGAAGTTAGTCTAACGGCTATCGACTTCGAAAATCTCAATCTTAATGACGACGTAAAGCTGTATACTTATCATCTCGTGCGCGAGCAGGCCGAAGAGCTATTTGGTTTCACTAGCCTCGCCGCCAAAAAGTTATTTGAGCTACTAATCACCGTTCAGGGTGTTGGCCCAAAAGGAGCCATGGCTATTTTGAGTCTCGCTGCTACGGAAGAAGTGCGCAATGCTATCGCTAACCAAGATGCATCATTTATTTCGAAAGCTTCTGGTGTTGGTAAAAAATCCGCAGAGCGCATAATTGTTGATTTACGCGAGAAAGTTGGTTTACCGACTTATTACGGTCGCAAGTCTGAACCGGTCCAGCAAGCATTGCAACAGAATGACGAAGCGCTCGATGCTCTCATGGCACTTGGCTTTACTCTGGCTGATGCCACTAAGGCTCTAGACGGTGTAGATCCTAAATTGCCGGTCGAAGAACGCATCCGCCAAGCCCTCAAGAACCGCTAACGTAATAATGTTCATGCTTGAATTAGTAATTTATATTTGCTAGAATCTAAAACATCGCTCTCGGATTCATATCAGAATCTTGGGGAAAATGTCGTAAGAGGGCGTGTCATTAATAAGCAGGAGAAACCCATGAAAAAGCGTGCTCGTAAGGGGGCGCTCCGAGTGGATACACTTCGTTGGAATGAATACATCGAAGTGTAACAAAAAAGCCTCGAATGAGGCCTTTTTTGTTTCTTAAAGAGATTATTCGGCAGGTACCGGTAGTGGCTCGGCGTCTATGCCGGCTTTATTTAATTCTTCTTTGATTCTTTCTTCAATCATATTAATCAAATCAGTAGTCTTTTCGGCCTTGGCAACATCAATCGCTACGCCGTTAACGTAAAATGCCGGTGTTGCAGTCACTTTATCTACGTTGCGACCGATAGCGTAATCGAAATTAACCTTTTTCTCAATCTTTGGGCTGCCCAAATCAGAGCGGAATTTATCCAAATCGCCCTCTGGCGCTACTTCCTTAAATAAGTCTACGAAAACTTGTGTACGCTTATCGCCAGATGTGCCAATCCACTCGGCACGGTTGGAATAAATCGTCTCCACCATTTCCCAGTATTTACCCTGGAAACCCGCACTCTCGGCAGCAGCAGCGGCGGCGCGAGCGTTCTGGTGACCAGTGATAGGGAAATTGCGATATACGAAAGTTACGCGATCGCTATATCTTTCATAAAGATTATGTACGTGTGGCATAGCCGAGGCACATCCTGGGCATTCCAAATCGGCATACTCGACCACGATTACTTTTGGATTTTCATTTAGATTCCCACGAACATGGTCGTCAATTCCACCGTTATTATCATCTCCCTTAATCAATTTTGCGGTATTGTAATTACCGTAATCAACCTCAGGCTCCTGGTTTGAAATAGAGGACCAGGCAATAAAACCTCCTAACAGGGCCAAAATCACCACGATGGCCACTACTGTACCTTTATTCATGCTAAAATTATATCATCTAGGAGGAATAATAGAAAATGAAGTCATTCTTTCACAAATTGATGGCCAAATTCGTTAAATGGCTCGACCCCAAAATGGCCCAATTCCGTCCACCAGAAAAGAAAATCCCGTTCACTCCGCAAAATGAAAAAGAATTCATTGGTGTCCTGAAGCGCACGCCAAAAGAAATCCTCTCGGATAAACAGCGCAATTTAATTGCCGGCGTTATGACTTTTGATCAGATTCCAGTCTCCGAAATTATGACTGAACGCGCCGATATGATGTTCCTGAGCGAAGCAGATTTTCTCGGCCCGCTTTTGCTTGATAAAATGTTCAAAACCGGGGATACGCATTTTCCGGTCTTGGATAAAGACGGCAATGTCTTTGGCTATGTAAATACCGAAGATATTGATCCGCTCAAAATTCAGGAAGACCAACCGCTCGATCAATTTATAAACAAAAAGATTTATTTTGTACGTGCTGATTATTCGCTCAAGATGCTATTAACGACATTTTTGCGCTCTGACTGCACTTATTGCGTCGTCGTAGATAAAGAAGCTCGTGCAATTGGCTCGGTCACGATGGATACTCTAATGACAGTGCTATTTGGCCAGCATTTGCGTGATACTTTCGATAATGATGCCAATCCAACCGCCGTTGCTAAGCGCACTGAAAAATAATTAGCACTCTTGACCCCACGACTGCTAAACGCTATACTATAGTGCATGAGTAAAAGAGACTATTATGAAGTTCTCGGCATCCAAAAGGGTGCATCTGACGATGAAATCAAAAAGGCATTCCGCAAGCTTGCCATTAAATACCATCCTGACAAAAATCCGGGCGACAAAGAAGCGGAAGAGAAGTTTAAGGAAGTTAACGAAGCCTATTCTGTTTTAAGCGATAAAACCAAGCGTCAACGTTATGATCAATTTGGCCATGCGGGCGTGGGTGGCGCAGGTGCTGCCGGCGGTAATCCATTTGGTGGCGGTGGCTTTGATTTCAATGGCCAATCATTCAATTTCGACTTTGGCGGTGGCGGTCTCGACGATATTCTTGGCGCCATGTTTGGTTTTGGCGGCGGTTTTCGTGGCGCTCGTCGTGGTCGCGATATGCGCACTTCGACGACAATTAATTTCGAAGAAGCTATTTTCGGTTGCACGAAAAACATTACGGTCGATGGTGAAAACATCAAGCTCAAAATTCCAGCTGGTATTTATGACGGCCAACGCATTCGCCTAAGCGGGAAGGGCGGTCCAGCTCCGCAAGAAGGTGGCCAACGTGGCGATTTGTATGTCGAAATTCGTGTCAGAGCACACAAAACTCTCACGCGTGAAGGTGATCTCATCCTTTCTGAAGTCACTATTCCTATGGTCGATGCAGTATTGGGCACGGATGTTGACGTCGAGACCGTTGACGGCACCGTTACGATGCGCGTTCCGGCCGGCACGCAGCCAGGTACCAATTTCAAACTGTCTGGCCATGGTGCACCAAGACTTGGCACTGAAGAACGTGGTCCACATATCGTTACGGTTAATGTTGAAATTCCAAGAAATCTCAATCGCAAACAAAAACAATTGATTGAACAGTTCCGCGACACCAAACGTACAATCTTTGGCTAAAACTGCTATAATAAGCTTATGCTTTGTGGTTACTGTAGGGGACATTTAAAGGACGGCGAACAGCTCTGTCCTTTTTGCGGTCATAATACAATAACTAACCACCGTCAAAACAATGCCGTCGGCGATACAATGGCTCAAAATCCTACAGCTTCCGCATATATAATTTTAGCCTGCATTTTCGCGCCACTCATGTTGTTTTATTTCATTTTCACTTTAATTTTCGGCGAAGATCCAGACAAATTAATGACCTGCTATATTGCACTAATTGCTATTTCCGTCGTAGCCGTGACAATTTATGGCTCAATATTAGAAATAAAACAATACAAAAAAGCGCATGCGCCAAATACGAAAATTACGACTGGCGAAGTCGTTGATTTTCACCAGCATAGTGGTATGCGCCCAAGTTATTATCCAATCATTGAATTCGAAGTTCACGACAAAAAATATCGCTATGTTTTTGACCGCGATTATGGCGCCGAGCCAGCTATTGGTCACGAATTTGATATCGTCTACAACATTCACAAACCACAGGAATGCTCTCTTGCCAAAGACCATCGTGGTCTCAAAATCATTGTTGTCACACTCATTGCTGTCGGCGTGATCGCCGCCATAGCCATGGTATTTAATACTCAGCTAAATGGTGGCCCACTTCTAAAGGCCTAAATGCTTTTTGGCTAGTTCTGTTATGACGCGCCCGCGTGGCGTGCGCTGAATCATGCCAAGTTGTACTAAGAATGGTTCCAAATAATCTTCAATTGTGGAAGCTTCATCACCTGTGAGCGCGGCAATTGTATTTAAGCCGACTGGTCTATCGCCGTATTTTTCGTACATCAAAGTCAACATATTGCGGTCCGCTGGATCCAAACCAAGCTCGTCGATCTCCAACATTTCGAGTGCACTTTTAGCAACTTTCGTATCAATAATCCCATCGCCGTTAACGTCCGCATAATCACGCACACGTTTCAAAAGCCTGTTTGCAATGCGCGGTGTTAAGCGCGAACGTTCTGCTAACAATTTTGCAGCTTCTGGCTGAATTTTCGTATTTAAAATATCCGCCGAACGCTCAATGATTTTCTGAATATCATCATTTGCATAGTATTCCAAACGATATGAATGACCAAAGCGATCGCGCAGTGGACCGGCTAAATTACCTGCCTGCGTAGTTGCGCCAATTAACGTAAAACGTGGCAAATCCAACTTCACGCTACGTGCAGCTGGGCCTTTGCCAATTACGATATCGAGCTTGTAATCTTCCATCGCAGAATAGAGTATTTCTTCCACGGCGCGACGTAAACGATGAATCTCATCGATGAACAAAATATCGCCATCCGCCAAGTTGGTCAGAATGCTTGCAAGATCTCCAGCTTTTTCAATCGACGGGGCAGAAGTAGCCCGAAAATTCGCACCCATTTCGTGCGCAATGACGCCAGCCATAGTCGTTTTACCAAGTCCTGGTGGACCATACAACAATACGTGATCCATCACGTCGCCACGTTTTTTTGCGGCCTGAATTGCTAGCTTCAAATTCGTCTTCAAACGACGTTGGCCAATATACTCATCAAAGTTCGTTGGGCGCAAAGAAAATTCAACGGCACGTTCTTCGTTGTCGTCTTCATGCAGACTGGTATCAATCACCCTCTCGATAGCCATATCTGTATTATAGCACCTATGATATAATATCTATAACGAGCGCAACTCTAGAAATTACGCTCGATGGTTTTTGGAGAATAACCCGTGAGGGTTATTTTTCAACTCTAAACAAACCTGATTCGAATCGAAAACTCCACCAACCAGACTCGAATGGTTAGTTTCATGATCTCCTTTCCTCGGGCGTCTAGTTATCTAGAATTCCGTTTACTGAAGCCCTGCGAGCCTACTTCAAATACGGCAAAACCACCTAAGACACCATGCGGTGCGCTTCTGACTATATAGTCAATTACGAAAACAACAAGCATAAGTGCAATAGTTTTGGTATAATATCTTTATCGAGAATAGCTCTAGAAGCTATCCTCGGGTTGAGTTAGTTAGCCGTTACCGGCTAACTTTTTTCGGCTTACGCACGAATCGAATTTCGGATTTCAACTCCACAATCCATATTCTGAAGGCGAGTACCATCCAAATTCTTTCTCAGGAGCGACTAGCTATCTAGAATCGCCGTTCAATGAGGCTCCTGCGAGAACGAAGCTCGAGCCTCATAGCTAGCCGAATCAACCCGCACTCATCCTAGCGTCAATAAAAACTAATTAAAAGCATAAGTTCAAGATTTTTCGCACAAACCCTATAAAAACAGATATAATAAAGGTGGAACTTACAATTTAACAATATATCGCGTTTTAGCTGACGTATTTTCGCGTTGCAAAAACTTTGATTGCAGCTCCCGTAGGAGTCGGTCTTATAGTTTTTGCCTAAAACGCGAAATTGTAGGTTCCAGCCGGCAACTCGGGGGCTGCAATTTTTATTAAATTGCTGTGCCAAAAAATTATCAAACATAAGAGTAATTGGAACCTACGATTATGAGCAGCCTCATTGAACTGCTACCAAAGGTAGTCAGTGAAGGGCGCAGAGAAGCGAATAGAATTTTGGACGGACTTTCTGCTGCGTCCCGTATAACTTTACAAACTAATGAACTTATTCAGCCGCACAAGGACCGCAGCCAAGCAGAAATCCTTAATTGCAATATTGAATATGTTGACGATTGGAAGAATCGCCTAGTCTATGGCGATAATTTACTAGTCATGCAGGCACTTTTGGCTGGCGACCCAGCCTCCGGTTTACCTAGCATGCGCGGCAAAATTGATTTGATTTATATTGATCCGCCATATGACAGCAAGGCGGATTATCGCACAAAAATAGAACTCCCAGGTGCGAATATTGATAGCAAACCAACCGTGCTTGAGCAGTTTGCTTATGCTGATACTTGGAGCGCAAATATTGATGGTGAAGACGTAAAAGGTACGGCCGCTTATTTGAAATATATGTATCCGCGGCTGGTTTTGATGCGTGAGCTGCTGAGCGAAAAGGGTTCATTATATTTTCATATAGATTGGCATATAGGCCATTATGCCAAAATAATACTCGACGATATTTTTGGCAAAGAGAGCTTCAGAAATGAAATTGTTTGGAGTTATCACCGTTTTTCTAGGAGAAGCAATAATCTGTTTCCTCACATGCATGATTCAATTTTATTTTACGCAAAGGGCAATGATAACCTGTATAACCCGATAGAAGAAGGAGTAAGAAATAATGATCGATACGAAAGAGGCTATCATGTAGTCGTAGACAACGGCATAAAGAAGCTATTGGTATACAACGAAGAAAAAGCCAGGCAAAAAGTAGATTTTTCAAAATACGACAAGATTTCATATACGAACGTAACTGCTACAGTGATGGGTGACGTATGGGAGATACCTGTCATAAATCCTCAAGCGGACGAACGAGTTAACTATGCTACGCAGAAGCCGGAGAAATTAATTGAGCGGATAATCAAGGCGAGTTCGGACGAAGATTCCATCGTCGCCGATTTCTTCGGCGGTTCTGGTACTACTGCCGCCGTAGCGGAGAAACTTGGTCGCAAATGGATTACTTCCGACATTGGCAAACCAGCAACTATGATTATGCGTAAGCGTTTCATTGATAATGATGCTGGCGAATTCTTATATCAATCCGTTGGCGATTACCAACGCGAGCAAATGAGCACCAACTTTGGCACACGCTTCCGCATTGGTGATTTAAATCAAATCGTTATCAACTTGTATGGCGCTGTTCCGTTCCGTGAAGAAGATAATCCGCGCCGTAACTTAGGCAAAATTCCACGTACAAAACGTCTTGTTTATGTTGCTTCGCCGTCGGAATTAGTTTCGGCAAATACCATCAAACGCGCACTTGATGAAATGAATACTTTCCAGGGCGGCTGGGATAAAGTTGCACTACTTGGTTGGAACTTCCGCAGTGACTTAGGCGCATACTTGGAAACGCTCGAAGAATACAAGAATGGCACGTTGACGATAGAGATTATTCCGCCAGATTTGCTAGACCAACTAAAGAGTAAAACCACATTCAAGAAACTCAGCGATCAAGTCGCGGTTGACCCAGACGGCACAATTCATACACCAGTTCGCTTCTCGTCACTTCAATACCTCACTATTAAAGACCCAATCGTAAAGGGCAACGAAATTATTATAGAGCTAGATAACTACGTCATTTTATCTTCAGATTCTTTGCCGCTCGATTCCAAGAATAAAGAAAAAATGAATGAAGTTATTGCGCGTGACCCGCTTGCACTAATTGAATATTGGTCTATCGACACCGACTTTGACGGCAACGTCTTCCGCAGTACTTGGCAGGATTATCGTCAAAATACCGATAACGATAGTGACGCACTGCATGTCGTAAACAAAGTTACGCTTCCGCTCAATAATACAACTGGCCTTATTGCTATCAGGGCAGTAGACGTCTTTGGCTTTGAAAGTGAAGTGGTTGAGGAGATTAACAAGTATGGAAATTGACGAACAAAAACGCTACAAAAATCCACCGCTCGCATTCGCAAAGGCCGTTACGGAACGCGCCAAAGCGGCTTGGGAAGATGGAAGTTTTATGGATTCCGTCACACCTACTACACGTGCTTTATTGACGTATTGGTTTGACGATGCTTACGTAGATATGCGCGACTTAAACTTTCATATTGGCCAGCGCAACGCCATCATGAATGTAATTTATATTCATGAAGTGCTAAAAAAAGATAAAGTCGTAGACGTCTATAACGAAATCGCTCCGCAGCTATTATTAGAGCGCGGCGGCACAAAACTTAGTCAACTTGGCGACGATATTTATTCATTCCCAAAATACTGCGTAAAAATGGCAACCGGTACCGGCAAAACTTGGGTACTTGAAGCCTTAATGATTTGGCAATATCTCAACGCTAAACATAACGAAGCGGGAAATTATACAAAGAACTTTCTCGTTGTCGCACCAGGTTTGATTGTTTATGAGCGTTTGCTCGATGCCTTCCTCGGCAAAATGAATGATGACGGGCAAACACGCAATTTTGAAACTTGTGATATTAAGAAATTCGAAAACCTATTTTTGCCAGAAGAATATCGTAATGAGTTTTATGGTTTCTTACAAAGTAGTGTTGCGGCAAAAACCGAAATCGGTAGCAAAGTTACTGGCGACGGTTTAATTGCGATTACGAACTTCCACTTGCTCATGGGCGCCGACGAGCAAGAAGACGAACCCGGTATCGAGGACGGTTGGCGTCTTCCAGTCGCTCCGGGTGTTACGGCAGGGAACAGCCTCGATTCACTCGATAATTCATTGCGTGGCAAAAAAGAGCTGGAATTTCTCCATAATCTTCCAGATCTTATGATGATTAACGATGAGGCGCACCATATTCACGATAATATGAAGGGTGGCGAAGTCGAAGAGGTCGAATGGCAGAAATCATTGCGTTATATCGCTGAAGGTAAGGGCAGTCGGGCTATGCAGCTCGACTTTTCTGCTACTCCATACAACCAAAAAGGCCAAGAAAAAATCTATTTCCCACATATTATCGTCGATTTTGATCTTACTGACGCTATTCGCCGTGGTTTAGTAAAAACTTTAATGCTCTCGGAGCGCAAAGAGCTTGCAACTGAAGCACTAGATTTTAAAGCAGTTCGTAATGATCGTGGCGAAGTAGTCGACTTGTCGGATGGGCAACGTCAAATGCTTCGTGCTGGCTTATCGAAACTAGCAAAGCTTGAAGAAGAATTCAAAGACGTTGATTCGACTAAACGTCCAAAAATGATGGTTGTTTGCGAAGACACTAATGTGGTGCCGCTTGTTGCAAATTTCTTAAAACTAGAAGGCATGAGTCAGGATGAATTTATTGAAATCCACAGCAATAAAAAGGGCGAAGTTGGTGAAGAAGAGTGGAATAATCTTCGCAATAAGTTATTTGCGCTCGATCGCCATGAAAATCCTCGCGTAGTCATATCAGTATTGATGCTTCGTGAGGGTTTTGACGTAAATAACATCTGCGTTATTGTTCCGCTTCGCAGCTCGACGTCAGGAATATTACTAGAACAAACCATCGGGCGCGGTCTTCGATTAATGTGGCGCGGAAATAAAGAAATTGATGAATTAAAAAATGAAAACCGTCGCGCTATTATGGTTGAACACAAGCAGGCGACCAATTATTTTGATGTACTTTCGATTGTGGAGCATCCCGCCTTCAAAAAGTTCTATGATGAATTAATCAATGGCGGTTTGATGGGGACTGAAGAAGGTGATGACGACACGGACGGCGTAGATAATGGAGTAAAGGGAGATTTAATTCCTGTCGGACTAAAAGAAAACTATCAGCAATATGATTTTCGTTTACCGCTAATTGTGCATGAAGCTGAATCTATCATGAAAACTCCTTCCATGGATATTTCGAAGCTAAAACCATTTGGCATGAATTACGACGCACTAGTTAAAATGATTCCGGAACGTGAAGAGTGGATTGATCAAGAAGTTTTAAGTGGCGTTAATGCTGGTTATTTCGAAGTCACCTCGGGAGTATTCCGTTCGACTAGCTACAATGACTATTTAAGTCGTATTACAAACCATATCGTCGAGAAACTTAATACCGCCGATAGTCTTGGGCGTAATCGGAAAGCGCTAGATTTTCCGATTCTTTCAATCAACAATGTTCAAATTGCTGCGATAATTGATAAATATATCCGCAAGCAATTATTTAATCGCGAGATAAATCCAGCCGAAGGGAAGAACTGGAAGATATTGCTGATAACTGAAGTTATGAACCATATAATTGCCCAAGTTGCTTCGGCTATTATCGCATCCCAAGAAGAAGCAGAAAACATTGGGGAGACGAAGGTCGTGTTTTCGCCTTTTTCTAGTGTAGATAGGATAACTGTTCGCGAGAATTACAGCGTTGAATTAGCAAAATGCATTTATGAAAAATGCCCATTCCCAAGCAACAAAGGTCAATTCGAACATGATTTTATGGAATATTGCGATCGCGATGGCAAAGTTGATGCTATTTGCAAAATAATCGAAAACCGTCACACATTTGCGCGTTTCCGCTATGTACGCGACGATGGTATGCCGGCAGAATATATTCCTGATTTTGCCGTCAGGATAGGGAACGATAATTATTTAGTTGAAACAAAAGCGCAAGATCAAATATCTCATCCAAATATTATTCGCAAAAAACGCGCAGCGCTACGCTGGGTAGAGAAAATAAACAATTTATCACCCGAAATGCGTGAAAATATAACTTGGCACTATGTTTTACTTGGAGACGCTACATTCTACGAATGGAAGAATAAGAATATGACTATTGGTGAATTGCTAGATTTTTCTGAAATCCGTAACAATGAAGAAATAAATTTCACAGGCAAATTATTCTAATAGAGCATTAAATTAGCCGCTATAATTATTACGCCAAGAATACGAGTGCATAGTAAACTACAAACGCGGCTAGCATTAACGCGCCTTCAACGCGATTGATTTTGTGATTTGTTGCAGAGAATATAAACAAAATTGCCGCCGAGCCAACTAGTGCTACGAGATCATAAATCGCGAATGATGCTGGCGAAACTGAACCGAATATTGCCACTGGCACACCCAAAACAATACAAATATTAAAGATATTACTGCCTAAAATATTCCCAAGCACCAATTCAGTTTCATTTTTCTTTGCCGCTACGATTGTTGTTACCAGCTCCGGCAGAGAAGTGCCTAGCGCGATTACGGTCAATGATATTACACGTTCCGAAATCCCCATTGCGCCCGCGAGTACTGTGGCATTATCTACGACCATATTTGAACCAATCACGATACCAACTAAACCTACGACCGTAAATAGTAATGATTTACCAATCTTCCAACGCGGTTTTTCGACTATATTGTGATCGCGCGAATGAATCGCCATTGCTATTAAGTAATAGAGAAATACCGCGAAAAATAATAAAATCGCGATGCCGTCCGAACGCGTAATCTCGTTCTTGGTTGCCGAGTTTAACTGCACGTCCAAGAACAGTACGATAAGCAGGGAAGAAATTAGGATACAAATTGGTATTTCTTTTCGCACGGTTTCTTTGCGAATCGCTAATGGCCGAATTACGGCGGCTAGACCAAGAATTAATAATACATTCAAAATATTTGAACCGATCACGTTGCCGAGCACCATATCAGTCTGACCGGCCGACAAGGCCTTCAAGGAAATAGCTAACTCTGGTGCCGACGTACCGAATGCAATAATCGTGAGTCCAATTAACGTTTTTGGCACTTTAAAGTTTGACGCCGTCGAAGAGGCGCCATCTACGAACCAGTCTGCACCTTTAATCAATAAGATAAATCCACAAATTAAGAGTGCTACTTGAAGGACAATTTCCATAAGCTCATTATAACATTAGCATTTTAGAGTTATAATAGTCTCATGTCTAATACTAAAAATACAGACAAATATCATATATTTGTCGGTTATATTGTGGCCGCAATTGTCTTTTTGATTTTGGGCATCGCATTTTATGCCCTCTATAACGCCTCTACGGCTGGCGATTTTGAACAATTCTATCGGGAGAATCCGAATTTCCGGATTGTTTTGCAGAATGGTCGTATATTTGATGTTATATGTAAATTCTTCTTTATGGGTACTCTTCTATCACTCATCTATGCTTTTGCCGGTTATTACATAAACATCCTCAATAAAACCACCAAGCGCTGGCTAGCCACCAACCAAGATAAAGAAATCATCATCAGCAAGAAGAAAAAATAACTAAATCCTGTTAAAATAAAAGTAAATCAAGGAGGATTTTTATGGCCGAAATTAAAGGCACCAAAACCGAGAAAAATCTCAACGCCGCATTCGCTGGCGAATCTCAAGCGCGCGTCAAATATCAGTTCTACGCCAGCAAGGCTAAAAAAGAAGGCTATGAACAAATCGCTGAGGTTTTCACTGAAACTAGCGATAACGAAAAAGAACATGCCAAAATTTGGTACAAAATTCTCCACGATGGTGGCGTTCCTGACACTACTGAGAATCTAAAAGATGCCATCAAAGGCGAAAACTACGAAGAGACCGAAATGTATGTCAAATTCGCCAAAGAAGCCCGCGAAGAAGGCTTTGAAGAAATCGCCAAACTTTTTGAAGAAGTTGGCAAGATCGAAGCTGAACATGAAAAACGCTACAAAAAACTCCTTGAAAACATTGAAAAGGGCATCGTCTTCAAGGCTGATGGCGTTACCGTTTGGAAGTGCCGCAACTGTGGCTATATCCACATTGGCGATAGCGCTCCGGAAGAATGTCCTGTTTGTAAACACCCTCAGGCTTACTTCGAAATCCGTGCCGAGAATTATTAATACATGGCGAAACAGTTATCTTATCGCGGGCGTCGCGTCTTAGCGGCCCTACTTGGCTTCGGTGCTTTTGCACTTGTTGTTTTAATGAATCCAAGTGCGTATGAATTTTTGAGTGTCATAAAAGGGAATATCCAAAAACCCGAGAATATCCCATTCAAAGAAGAAACCACGCCGGATTCCACGCTCGCAAGCGATGTTTTAGAGTCGCTTGCCGTCCGCGCTAAAGATACATCTCAAAAATATTATCGTAAGCTTTTTTATGATTCTTGGAGCACTACCGCTTCTGGTTGCAATATGCGTGAAGCAATTCTTACGCGTGATCTGAAAAACCTCGTCATGAAAGGTTGCAAAGTTCAGTCTGGAACACTCGAGGATCCATACACTGGTGCTACTATCGATTTTACTCGCGGCCAAGAAACATCCGAGGCCGTTCAAATCGACCACGTAGTCGCACTTAGCAACGCTTGGTCTACGGGCGCTTTTGAGCTCGATGCGGATACTCGCTACGAAATCAGCCAAGATCCACTAAATTTAATTGCCGTTGACGGCCCGGCTAACCAAGAAAAATCCGACCAAGATGCCTCCACTTGGCTACCGTCCAACCCGAAATTCCAATGCCAATATGTTGCTCGTCAAATTTCCGTAAAGGCTAAATATCACCTGTGGGTCACACCGGCAGAGAAGTCCGCGATGCAATCCGTCCTTGCAACTTGCCCAAATGAGCCTACTGTAGGACTAGAAAATCAGTAACTTCGTAATTGTCGCCCGCCACTTCTGCGGCTGCCAAAATTGCGCTTCCGCCACCATTTTTTGCTAAATAAAACTCTGCTGCAAAGCGCATTTTCTCGAGCTTTTTCTTATCGATCGCATCCAATCCGCCACCTGCGCGTCGGTATTTTACTTCCGTAAAACACAAAATTCCATTAAAACGCGAAATAATATCAATTTCGCAGTATTTATTCTTCCAGTTTCGTGCCACAATTTCATGTCCGGATTCTTCCAAATATTTGCAAACTGCCGTTTCGCCACAATCACCCCGCGTTTTCGTACTTATACGGTTCTTAGACGGTTTAGATTTTGCATTAACGTCCACAAAATCTCTTATACAGTCCGAAACTGGCCGAAAACTCTTGCGATGTTCTGGGCAAACTCCCAGCTTCTCCAGAGCTGCTTTATGTGCTGCCGTGCCATAACCGACATGTTTTTCGAACCCATAGCCCGGATATTTCTTCGCCAACTTGTACATATATTCATCACGTGCAACTTTCGCTACGATTGACGCAGCTGACACTTCTGGCACCAATAAATCTGCCTTTTTCAATACCTGCACATATCCCGAAAGGGGAGTATCGCGCAAAAAATTCACTGTCCCATCAATCACAATCTCGTGATAGGGGACATGAATTTGTTTCACGGCCTCACGGCAAGCTTTGCAAAGCGCTGCCGACAATCCAATCCTATCTAATTCTTCTGCCGACACCCAACCAAGCCCCACGGCGGCTTTTTCGCGAATAATTGGCGCCAGTGCTTCGCGTTTCTTCGGCGTCAATTTCTTACTGTCGGTTAAACCATCGATTTGCGCATCGCCCAAAACACATGCGCCAACAACAAGAGGTCCCGCCCAGGGACCTCTTCCAACTTCATCTATTCCTAGAATAGCCAATTTAGGCTTCTGCCTTTTCTTCGGTCTTAGCTTCTTCGACTGGTTCGTCTTTTGGAAGCGCATTTACTGCATGGCGATCGAAATCCTTCTGAGTAAGACGTGCAGATTTACCAGAACGTTCGCGGAGATAGCGTAAATTATTGCGGCGAACTTTGCCACGGCGAACAATTTCAACTTTCTCTACGAGTGGGCTGTGCATCAAGAAGCTCTTCTCGACGCCAACACCAGAGGTAACTTTGCGAACAGTGATGCGCTCAGTATGAGAATCTTTGCGGTCTACGCGAGTAACGGTACCTTCAAAAACCTGAATACGGAACTTGTCACCTTCCTTAATTTTCTGCGAAACACGGACAGTGTCGCCAGAACGCACGTCAACAACGGCCTTCTTCTTTTGGGAGTCTCCCACCATCTTTAATAGTTCAAACGACATATTTTTACCTTTTATACCTTAAAACTTGCCTCATTTTAGCATATTTTTGCCAGTTTGAAAAGGGGTGATATCTATAATCTCTTGGCTATCTTCTGACACTTAGTCGTCTGCCCGCGAATGGGGCACTCCTAAGGATCTAAATCACACGACCAATTTCACCAATCGCCGTATCGCCGCGCAATGCAGCCAAAACACCTTTTTGCTCGAGCGTAAGCATGCCATTATCGCGTGCCGTTTTCTCAATAGCGTTCGTATTTACCTCTGTTACGTCGCCGCGAATATACTTCTGAATCGGTTCGGTCACAATTAGCTGTTCCATAATAGCCGTACGACCATCGAAACCAAACGGATGTTCTTCGGATGGCACTTCCTTATAAAGTGTTATGTCGTCAAGATCGTATTCAGTTTCCACGCCATCAAGTACTTTCTTGATATAGCGAACCGTGGCTGCATCTGGTTTGTAAGGCTCCTTGTTATCTGCCAAATGACGCACCAAGCGCTGCGCGATCAAGAGACGCACCGAAGTAGAGAAGATCGGGTTAATGCCAATCATATCAATCATACGGGCGAACGCCGCCGAAGTAGAGTTAGCGTGGAAGGATGATAGTACCAAGTGGCCCGTAATCGAAGCCTGAATAGCCGTACGGGCGGTATCGTTATCGCGAATCTCACCAACCATCACTACGTCAGGGTCTAGACGCAAAACTGAACGTAAACCTTCAGCGAACGAACCACCGCTACCAGTATCAATTGGAATCTGTGCAATGCCCGGAAGACCATACTCGATTGGGTCCTCAAGTGTAATAATCTTGCGATCGGTCGTATTCAATGCGTTGATAATCGAATAAAGAGTCGTAGACTTACCAGAACCAGTAGGACCAACCATCAGGAGCATGCCGCGTGGATGTGAAATCACTTCCTGAATCTGGTTACGTTCTTCCGGTGTAATACCGAGAAGATCCAAGTTCAATAGGCTTTCATCGAAGTTAAAGAGACGAAGTACGGCATCCTGACCATACATTGTCGGTACCATCTCAACACGAATGTTCAACAGGTGCGTTGCGCCATCGCGGGTGATATCTTTTTGCATGTGGCCAGACTGCGGCTTAGTGCTCGCAATCGAAACGTTTGCACGAGAACTTAGCTCGCCCATGAAAATGCGGTAACGGTCACGACTAATTTCGGCCACAGGGTGGAGAATGCCATCGACGCGCATACGAATACGGATAATACCGCGCAGGTTCTCGATGTGGATATCGCTCGCGCCAAGCTTATCGGCCTGATCCAATAGATAATCAAATACTTGCTCAGTACCTACACTTTCGAGTGTCTGCGAGACGGATTCGAGCGTTTCGCTATCGCCTTCAGATGCAATTTCGATATCGTCGTAATGAACTTGCTGAGGTGGATCATGGCGATACATGAATATCTGATACGCCGAGTTGGAAATCAAGAAGAACTGAATTCTTAGGCCATTGTTTGTGTATTCGCTCGTTAATCTCTCAATTGTGCTACGTGGAGTCTGGCTAGTCACCATAAACTGATATGGCTGACCTTCTTGACCCTTCTGAAGTGGGATGATGAACTCTTTGTGCATTCGATCAACTTCCAAGACATCGCGCACAAGTGGCACATCTCGTTCAAACTCGCGAGTGTCCAAATAAACTAAACCCAAAATACGCGCACGTCGTTCGGTGGCATCTTCTTCGTTCTGCCTACGCTTGCGCTGTACCTCATCCTCATTCATAATCTTATTGTATCATGAAAAAGCTTATAGTTATTCTGTATAATATCCGTTCCACCTATAATGTCGGTGCAATTTTCCGCACCTGTGACGGTCTCGGTATTAATGAAGTTGTTATTACTGGTTATACTCCATTTTTTGACAAAGGCCTTCCGCATGAGCAAGAAAAACTGCGTAAACAAATTCATAAAACCGCCCTTGGCGCCGAAGATCTTATCAAGTGGCGCCGCATAGACGATATTATTGACGCTATCAATTATTGTCGCGATGAAAATTGCCGGATTGTGGCATTAGAGCAGGGAAAAGGCTCACTGAATCTAGCCGAACCGCGCGTTTATAATGACGATATTGCCCTGATTTTAGGCGAAGAGGTTCATGGCATCCCGCCAGAAATTTTGGCTCACTGCGATCAGCTTCTCGAAATACCAATGTGCGGTAAAAAAGAATCCTTCAACGTGTCCGTTGCAGGTGGTATTGCTCTCTGGGAATTGCGCAAAGCTACGCTGAACGATAAAAGAATGCATCTACGTACGCCAGAATAATACCTGCCACCATTACTAAGCCCTTAACGCTTTCAATCCAATTTGCTAAATCTCTCGAGAGATTATCGAAGCTTAGCATGTCCGCAAGTGGGCTAGATAATAACATCGTCAAAAGAACGGCAAATATTACAGATTCCGCAATTCTTAAAGCTCCAAATAAACCAGTTTTTCCCACGCGGAAGTAGAGAATTAACGGGATTACCGCTACCAGTAAGATATACAAAATTCGCTCTACCCACCACGGATCAAGTTTTCCGGATAGACTACACAAAAACTGCGCAAATTGTCCGCCAACAGTTTGGTAGACCGCTAAACCGGCAATCATCGCCAAAAACGGCACGCCTACGTGATTTCGGACCATCAGAAACAGTAGTAACAGCGCTGCTAGTAGTACTACTAAAACCATAAGCCCATTATACCACCTTAAAAGATCAAACTAAAAATACCGCCAGTAGCGGTATTTTTAGAATAAGATTTAATCTTTAAGCGCCAACGCGGTCTTTGCGAATCGTGCGCTTGGCATTCTGTTCGACATATTCGATGATTTTACCAGCAACATTGCGACCAGTTACGCGTTCGATGCCAAATCCTGGGGAAGCGTTAACCTCGAGTACAAGTGGACCACGCTTGGAACGCATAATATCTACGCCGGCCACAGAAAGGCCCATCGCCTTAGCAGACTTGATTGCTACCTTTTCTTCTTCTGGAGTGAGTTTAATTGGCGTACCGCTACCACCTTTGTGGAGGTTAGAGCGGAAGTCATCATTCAAGCTCTGGCGTTGCATGCTAGCAACAACCTTGTTACCGACTACAAACGCGCGAATATCAGTACCAGCAGATTCCTTGACGAACTCCTGCAAAAGAATATTTGTACCATCAGCATCATTCAGATAGAAGGCCTGCATTACTGACTTTGCGGCTTTCTTAGACTCAGCCAAAACTACACCATTACCATGCGTACCGCTTGCGAGCTTAATGATTACTGGCATCTCGCCGAGCTCATTTAAGAGTTCATCGATATCGGCGGTATTACGCGAAACGACGGTTTTTGGAACATCGATATTATTTTTGGCGAGTAACTGCATCGAACGTAGCTTATCACGGGCACGCGTGATAGCGATTGAGCGCGAAAGCACATATTCGCCCTGCATCTCTAGCTGACGTACGATAGTAGTGCCATATTTGGTCATATGAGAAGCGATGCGTGGAATAATAGCATCGTACTTACCAAGCGGCTTACCTTTGTAATACACCTGGTTCGTGCCTTTCTCGATAGAAACATAGCAATTCTTGTATTTGACGATTTCTACTTGGTGACCACGAAGTTCGGCCTCTTCCTTGAGGCGTTTGGTTGAGTAGTTACCGTTACCGTTAGATAAAATAGCAATTTTCATATTATTTAGATCCGTTTAGATACCGTTCTTTATAGAATTTGTAAGGATTTTCCTTCATTTGTTCGTTTAAGTGTAATGATTTCTTCTTTTCTTTGATTGGCGTTTTTGCCTCTCTACTTACGTCTACGATGAATCTTCCTTTAAGTGTTCTTAGACCTATCAATATTGGATAATTGTGCGTCGAGCGGTCACTCAATCCGAAGTTTACGCCTATATGCTTACCTTCGATAGTGACTGGTAGCTTTACCTTATATTTCATCACTACATCGCCAGAGGCACTTTTTGTTAATGACACGGTGTATTCTTCTACGACAATCTCTTCGCCGGTGTAGAATTTGGACTCTTTGCCAAAAAGCTTAAAGTGGAGTTTATGGGACTTATCGACAAAAATGTCGGTCGCCCACACCGCGGAGCCATCGGCTCCTGTGTCCACCTTAGCAGGTACACCCTTAATATCGTCGCCGAAATCTACTTTCGTATCTCGGCCAATTATACTCTTTTGTGGCATAATCGGTTTTCCTTTAACTCTACAATTATACCATTATCGGTATTATATGTCAATAATAACTAGATATTATTGACAAGATATGTTATAATAATGCTATGAAGAAAGAGCTAACGCAGATTAAGCATGCGCGTAGCGCCAAGGAGTTCCCGGAGATTGAACTTGAAGAGAACGAATATGTGGTTCTTCATATTAAACGTGCCCATGTGGGCATTGTTTTAATATGGAGCGCTGTTGGTGCCATGGTGCTTGCGCTCAGTGTATTATTAATTATCATTTCCAGTTCATCCACCTTCACGTCGTCCGCCTTTGTTATTAATGAGCAGTCTTTGGGATATTTGCGTCTAGCCATTCTTGCCGTCTATGCTGTTATTGTCTTTGGTGGCTTTGTTACGCATAGCATTTACGATCAAAATCAGCTCTATATTACAAATTACCGCGCCATTCAGAAAACTCGCACCTCCTTATTTGCAAACTCCACCAACGTTATTAAGCTTAGCCGTATCGAAGACGTTTCTTATCGTCAAAAGACGCTATTTGATCATATTTTCAAGATTGGTACTCTTCGCATGTCTACCGTTGGTGACGAAACGACCTATACTTTCCCATGGCTCGATACGCCAAATGATGAAGTAAACACAATTTCGCACTTAGTTTACGAGAACAAACATAGCTTCCGTCAGGTTGAAGACAAATAAAAAGCCCCTCTTCCGAGGGGTTATTTTTTAATTTCTACTATTTTTGATGTAATTATCTTCTTTTTCCATCTTTGCGCGTAGTGTGTAGGATTTGCATTTACCATCCTCACAGTTAACGGCTTCATACGAATAATTGCTAGCACCAGTCCATAGCGGCTCACCCATTGGATCAGAAAATAGATTAGGGTCTATCCATGGTAAAACTTCTTCGCTGTCAATAATTTCCGGGTAATATCCATGCTCGGCATAATAGCCTTGTTCGAGTGCATAATACATCGCATTAATTGAAACCTTACGCTTCTCGTCACGGTTCATCGCATCAACATTCACCTTCTGTAGGAAGAAGAGAACTACGAAAATGCCCACAAAGACAATACAAAGAATCAGCTCTAAAACGGTAAAACCTTTTTTCGTACTCATAAGTACATTGTACCACGTCAAGAGGGGCGTGATAAAATATGATTAATGATTAAAGCTTACGAAACCACTGATATTGATGAATGGAATGCCGTTGTAGATGACCATTATGGCCATCCACTTCAGAGCTTTGGTTGGGGCGAAGTCAAAGCTGGCTATGGCTGGACGCCTTTTCGCTTAATTTTTAAAGATGATAAAAAAGTCGTTGGTGGCGCTCAGGTACTTCGACGTGCGCTACCGAAGCCGTTCGGTGGCATGTATTATGTGCCGCGCGGTCCATTTTGTGACGAAAAATACCGTGGTGATGTCTTGACTGCTCTAGCCGATTGGGCAAAGAATCAAAAAGGCAAAGTCGTAGAACTAGTTTGTGAACCAGAATGGACTAAACAGCCAGAAGGTTCGCGCAAACAGGGGTGGCGTACGACTAAAAACCACATTCTGTTACCAGGAACCGTTCTGATTGATCTTAATCAAAACCCAGACGAAATGTTGGCCGCTATGCCAAAAACTCGTCGCCAAGACATTAAAAAGTATCTACGCAACGGCTTTCAACTCGAGCCAGCCAAGACCGAAGCAGACTTCAGAGCTTGTCTTGATATTTACAAAGAAATTGCCGCTCGCGACAAGTTTAATCTTCATACTGACAAGTATTACCATGATATTTGGACGAAACTCGGCAAATATGGCCGCCTACTTATGCTCAAGAATCCCGAAGATGGGGAAGTGGTTGCTTTTCAGTGGGCATTAATCTCTAATGGTTTCGCCTTTGCGCTCTTCGCCGGCGTAGGCGCTCGTGGTCGCAAAATGCGCATCAATGCCGGTGCTAAATGGCAGTGTATGCAAGATCTTCATAAAGAGGGCATTAATCGATACGACTTGAATGGTCTTCTCAATGATGGCGTCGACACTTATAAATTAGCCTTCAAGGGCGAAGAAATACACTATATCGGCTCACTTGAGCTGCCACTTTCGAAGCTATACGGTGTTTATACTAAAGCGCTTCCGGCAGGCAAAAAGATGCTCCATGCCGTCGACCATATTCGCAAGAAATAATGTTAAAAACTATTTATTCTTCTTTTTAATAAAGCGCCGCGCAATGGCTATAGCTATGCCACATACGGCGATAACGATTATGGAAGGGAGAAGCATGGTAAAAACCCGGTCAACGTTATCTCCATTATCCCCAGTGAAGTACCAACTAATATACAGGCATAACAACACAGAACAAATAGGCAAGAATAATAGCAAGAAAACAGTTACCAGCACTCTATTGGTTGGTTTCTTTTTTGGAGTCTCTTTCATATCGCTCATGCTTTTACTATAACAAAAAAACTCGCCGCGCGAGTAGTATATACAAAAAATGGTAGCACCGACTGGGATCGAACCAGTGACCTTAGGCTTATGAGTCCTACGCTCTAACCAGCTGAGCTACGGTGCCACTCAAAAAAGTATAACATAAGATGGCGGCATTGTCATCTTATTTCTTTTTGCGAAAAACTACGCCTGTGCGACAAGGTAAATAAATCTCAAAACCTTGGCCACGCCCCAAATCATCTACGGTTGAATACACGTATTTGTCGTCTATGCGATTCTGCCCACCAAATTCCACATCATCAGTAGATAGTGCAACTTTATATTCGCCTTCGCCGAGCGGATGTGTGTGTAGGAAGAATTTTGTCAGTGAGTTACTAGGATGGAAATTAAATGCAAATAGTAAGTCTCCACGCGCAAAGGCCAACACCTTATCCTTTTCGTCAATCCACAGATTAACTGCGCTAGGTTGCGATAGCAATTTATGCTTCTTTGCGAGACTTATCATTGCTTTGTCGAAATCGCCAAGCCATTGATATTTCAGCATATCGTTATCTACAAGCGACCATTGCCTACGTGCATATTTATAGCTCCAACCATTGCCTTCGCGTGGGAAATCAATCCATTCTGGATGACCAAATTCATTGCCCATAAAATTGAGGTACCCCTCGCCGGCAAGCGACATCGTAATGAGACGAATCATTTTATGCAGCGCGATTGCGCGATCCATAACGGGGGAGTGATAATCTTTGTTCATGCCTGTATACATCTCGGCATCAGCCATGCGGAACATGATTGTTTTATCGCCAACCAATGCCTGATCGTGTGACTCGGCGTAACCAATGTTCTTTTCTTGTGGGCGGCGGGAAGTGAGCTCATACCACATTCCGGCCATATTTAAGTTTTCATCTTTTGTTTCTTTGAGTGTGCGAATCCAATAATCTGGCACACCCATCGATAAGCGATAATCGAAGCCAATGCCGCCATCACGAATCGGCAGGCACATTCCTGGCATGCCGCTCATATCTTCGGCTACCGTTATTGCGTTTGGATATATTTCATGGATTAGCTCATTCGCAAGCTGCAGATACGTAACCGCATCGGTATCGGTATTCATGCTGAAGTAATGATCATAACTTGTGAAATTAGCGCCAAGGCCATGATTCTGGTAAATCATACTTGTAACGCCATCGAAACGAAAACCGTCAAAATGAAAATCTTCGAGCCAGTATTTCAGGTTTGAGAGCAAGAAATGTATTACTTCCGGCTTGGCATAATTGAAGACTTTTGTGCCCCATGCTGGATGTTCACCTTTCGCGCCCGAGTGGAAGAATTGCGTATGTGTGCCATCAAACATGTTGATGCCTTCCATAGTGTTCTTGCTTGCATGCGAATGTACAACGTCAAGCAATACTTTCAGGCCGAGTTTATGCGCTTTGTTAACAAGATACTTTAGGTCTTCCGGTTCGCCAAAACGACTAGACGGGGCGAAGAAATTCGTTACCTGATAGCCAAACGAGGCATAATACGGATGTTCCTGTATCGCCATTAATTGAATTGCCGTATAACCGTCATCGACGATGCGTGGCAAGATGTTGTCGGCGAATTCGCGATAAGTGCCAACGCCGCCTTTTTCCTGCGCCATGCCGACATGCGCTTCGTAAATCAATAACTGTCCTATTTTTTGCTTCTGGTAACCTGTATCGGACCAGCGGAATGATTTGTCTGGCGCCCAAATCTGGCCACAGAATTCTTTTGTGTTTTCATCTTGAATCAGCCGATGAATATAGAGCGGCACACGATCGAAAGTGCGACCATTACGCGTTACCTGGACCTTAATTCTTTGTCCATGCTTGAGCGCGTCGCGGCCTTCTAATTTAATTTCCCAGACGCCATTTTTTTGACGCATCATCGGATGGGAAGTGCGGTTCCAATTATTAAAATCGCCAATCAAATTGATAGCATCCGCACCCGGCGCCCATTCACGATAAACCCAGCCATAATTTGTGCGGAAAAAACCAAAATACATGTGCCCATTAGCGAAAGTCGATAAATCTTTTTCATTGTCGCCCAGAATTTGTGCGCGCACGCGGTTATATTGCTGCATGCGTAAGTTAATATCGCGCGCATATGGCTTTAGCCACGGATCTATTTCTAGAATTTCGTAATCGACTTTTTTAACCTGTATTTTGCCCATAAATAATCTAATTTTTGAAAATAAAATGGCGGAAGGAGTGAGATTCGAACTCACGGTGGTTATTCGCCACGCCGGTTTTCAAGACCGGTGCCTTAAACCGCTCGGCCATCCTTCCGCTAGATGAAATTATATCATAGAATGCTACAATATCTTTAGCTATGAAGGTGAAAATTACAAAATTTTATGACGACGCAATTATCCCGGCTTATCAAACCGAAGGTGCGGCCGGTTTTGATTTTTGTGCGCACATTTCCGAACCGGTTACATTGAAGCCGGGCGAAATTAAATCTTTTGGCACCGGTGTTGGCGTTGAGCTGCCGGCCGGCTACGAATTGCAAATTCGCAGTCGCAGTGGTCTCGCCTATAAGCATCACGTTTCGCTTCTGAATGGTATCGGTACCATTGATTCTGACTATCGTGGCGAAATGAGTGTTTTGCTCAAAAATCATGGTGACGAAGATTTTGTAGTTGAGCCAGGCATGCGCATTGCGCAGGGGGTAGTCGCACAGTATGCGCATGTCGAATGGGAAGAAGTATCAGAGCTTACCGAAACCGACCGCTCTAATGGTGGCTTCGGTAGTACAGGCTTAAAGTAAAGGAGAAACTATGCCACGTCCACGTAATAAAAAAGACTTACTAATCGCCGCAGATGAATACTATAAAAAGCTCATCACTATGGCGGACGAAATGAGCGAAAAAGAAATGAATACGCCATTCGATTTTTCTGGCGATGCATCCAAAAAAGAGCGCCATTGGGGCCGCGATAAAAACCTTCGCGATATTTGGATTCATCTCTATGAATGGCATCAGTTATTGCTGAAATTCGCCGACACAAACCTTAAGAAAGGCGGTAATGCGCCGTTTTTGCCAGAACCGTACACTTGGAAGACTTATGGCGACATGAACGTTGAATTCTGGAAGAAACATCAAAAAACTTCACTAGAAGAAGCGCGCAAAATGTTCGAAAAGTCTCATGCCGATGTCGTTAGGCTCGCTGAAAGTCTGAGCGAGGAGGAGCTATTTGCGAAGGGTTTTTATCCATGGGTTGGCGGTTCAGTACTCGGTTCGTACTTTGTTAGCGTCCTTTCTTCGCACTACGACTGGGCGATGAAAAAACTTAAAGCACATAAGAAGAATTGCGAAAAGTAAATGGCTAGCGCTAAAGAATACTGCACCAAAATCTTCCCAACACTCAAACGCTGGAAAAAGGCCTAAAAAAAGAAGCCCCGCGGGGCTTCTTTTTGTTATTCAGCGTTTGTATGAACCGCGACCACATCATCGAGGTCGTCAATCGCGTCGAGAATCTTCTCGACCTTTGCGGAAGTCTCCTCGTCAATTGGCACGGTATTGTTTGGCACGTACTGTAATTCTGCGGAATCTACTTCAATGCCACTGTCAATCAAGGCTGAGCGTACTTTCATGAGATCGCTGGAAGCGGTATAGATGGTTGTACCATCTTCTTCGTCTGCTACGTCTTCGGCGCCAGCATCAAGTGCTGTCATCATTAGTTCGTCGCCCTTGGCTTTCGTAAAAATCACACCTTTACGAGTAAATTGGAACATCACTGAACCAGGGTCTGCCATGCGGCCACCATTTTTTTCAAGCGTATGGCGCACTTCAGGCATTGTGCGGTTTTTGTTATCAGTAGCGACTTCGATGATAATGCCAACGCCGCCAGGACCATAAGCTTCGTAAGTTTCTTCGATAAGTGCTGCAGCACTCTTGTCAGCTACGCGAGCAATCGCGCGCTCAATGTTGGCTTTTGGCATGTTCGCAAGACGAGCTTTTTCGAGCACCATTGCGAGAGAAGGGTTCATAGCGGGGTCGGTACCACTACGCGCAGCGATTGCGATTTGGTTGCCGATTTTTGTAAACAACGCACCGCGCTTTGCGTCAACGACCGCTTTCTGGCGCTTGGTGGTTGCCCATTTACTATGTCCGCTCATTGGAACTCCCTTTAATGATTATCTGTAATTTGTTTTTTATTTTAACATATTATCTCTGATTACGCAAAAACATTAAGCTGATGCTTTTAACTTTGGCAAGTAGTATTAATAATTTCTTTTATTAAAAAAATATAAACAAGGAAAACGGATAGTGACTATTCGAAAAATCAAATTCAACCAAAGCGAACTCGACGATATTCGTCATCAGTTTGAGGATTACTTATGGGCCGTTGTTGATACTCGACGCGGCATAATCACCATTGGAGGTGAGACACTCGCAGAATTACGAGATTTTCTACTAGTAAAACGCAGTAAGCCTGAAGATATATTTTGTACAGGTTTCGACTTGAAAACTGGCGAAATATTTTATCCGCCATTATCCAATCGCAGAAATCCGTACGTCGACAAGAACGGCATTCCGGAAATTATTCGCAATCGTATCGAGACTTTATTCCACTATTTCTTCGAGGAGATCCCTGCATATCAGGAAGAGAAGAATCGGCCGCGTTACACGAAGAAGCCGTCAGCGTATTCATTTTGCTAGATTTTACAGTAGTAATCAGATAAAATAATAAGTATAAAAAGGAGGTATCAAGTGGCTAAGAAAAGTCAGGAAGCGGTGGGCGCGACAGAGAAGGCTAAAGATGCAGGCAAAGATGATGGTAAAAAACAGGCACTCAGCTTAGCCTTGTCGCAAATCACTAAGCAGTTTGGCGATGGTTCCATTATGAAATTGGGTGAACAATCCAAGATTGATGTCGAACTCTTTTCGTCTGGCTCATTGGCGCTCGATCTAGCGCTGGGTGGCGGTTATCCGAAAGGTCGTATCATTGAGATTTACGGCCCAGAGTCATCTGGCAAAACTACATTGGCTCTGCATGCTATTTCTGAAATCCAGAAACAAGGTGGTCAGGCCGCATTTATTGATGCCGAGCATGCGCTCGATCCGTCATATGCGCGCAAAATCGGTGTTGATACCGCTAATCTATTAATTTCGCAGCCAGATAATGGTGAACAAGCTCTTGAAATTTGCGAGACGCTCGTTCGCTCAGGCGCAGTTGATCTTATCGTTGTCGACTCTGTTGCGGCTCTTGTCCCGCAAGCAGAAATTGATGGCGATATGGGTGATGCACAGATGGGTCTTCAGGCTCGTTTGATGTCTCAGGCTATGCGCAAGCTTACGGGTATTGTCAGCAAAACAAAAGCAACTGTCATCTTTATTAATCAGATTCGTATGAAGATTGGCGTCATGTTTGGCAATCCAGAAACTACCACTGGCGGTAATGCGCTTAAATTCTATGCATCTGTGCGTATTGATATCCGTCGCATTGGCCAGATTAAGGACGGTGAGGATATTGCCGGCAACAGAACCAAGATTAAAGTTGTGAAAAATAAGATTGCCGCCCCATTCCGCACGGCTGAATTCGACATCATGTATAACGAGGGCATCAGCAAGACTGGTGACGTGCTCGATTTAGGCGTTCAGTATGGCATCATAGAAAAATCTGGTGCGTTCTTTAAATACAATGGTGAGACCATTGGTCAAGGCCGCGAAGCCGTAAAACGTCTATTTAAAGAAAAGCCAGAATTAATGGCCGAAATTGAAACCAAAGTTCGCGAAGCTGCGAAAACCACCGACGAAGATTAATGCTGGAAACAATTACGATATTCGATGGCGAGCCGACTGCTAAAAAGTCGGCCCGTCAGATTACGGATATTAAAGAAGCTGTTAAAGATAAAAATCGCGTGAACATTTATATCGACGATAAATTCTTTTGTTCGCTTGATATCTCCCAAGTAGTTGATCTACATCTCAAAGTCGGCAAAGAATTGTCGGATGAAGAATACGCTAATGTTAAACAGGCTTCTGAGTTTGGAAAGTTTTATACGCGTGCGCTTGAGTACACACTCTTGCGCCCGCGTTCCAGCAAAGAAATACGCGATTATCTCAAGAAAAAGACACTAAATCGCAAAATCCGAGTCAAAAATCGCCTCACGGGCGAATACGAAACTAGGGAAAAGCAGGGATATGATTCCTCGCTAGTCCCTCTAGTATTTGCTCGTCTCGAAGAGCGTGGATATATTGACGACTATCGCTTTGCAAAACTATGGATTGAAAATCGCAATGTCAGCAAAGGCACAAGCATAAAAAAGCTTCGCCTCGAGTTGATCCAGAAGGGCATCGATAGCCGTACTATCGAGCAAGTTTTAGCGGAAACTAATCGCAACGACGATGATGAGCTCGCAAAAATCATCGCCAAAAAGCGTCATAAATATGCTGATGATCAAAAACTAATTCAATATTTAGTTCGTGCGGGATTCAACTATTCAGATGTTCTCGACGCGTTGTCGGTGGACGCTTCTTCTGGAGCGTAAGATGGCTTTCGGAATGGATTAACGAAATTTGGCTTGAATTCTTCTGGTTCGGTTTTCTTTTTCTTTTCAACGACTTTTACTTGCTCTTTGTCGTTTTTGATAGTTACCGTATAATCGTCAATTTCGACAATTTGTGAACGATTGATCGTTAGATTCGGGTCATTAATAGCCGCAAAACCAACCGGACGATGCACGATTAACTGGTAAATCATGAAGCTATTTGAGTCAAAGGTATAATCGACAACTTTGCCTAACTTTTTGCCGTTTTTTGTAACAACTTTTAGGCCAACCAAGTTGAAATTCAGTTTCATCACCTCATCAATACGGATGACATCTTCGCGATTAACCAATACGTCGGACGAATTAATAATTAATCCTTCTGGACCTAGCTCGCGAACATCATTAACGTCAAGAATATTGCCAATTTCTGGGTCGTTTTTAATGGCTGGGCCATCAACCGTGTAAGCAATAATGTTCAAATTTTCTGGGTCAATTATGGCAGACTTAGTAGTTCCGATTGCACCACCGATATGGAGGCTCAACACAGAGTTTCCAATCATCTTTGATCCAATCACAAGCATTTTCTTTCCACTCCCATTACTGTTACAATTGTAGCACATGAAAAAAATCTTGGCGGTATCTGGCGGGGTCGACTCCGTCGTTATGCTACATATGTTTCGCAATGATCCTGACGTTATTGTTGCGCACTTTGATCATGGTATTCGCCAAAATTCTATCGACGATTGTGCTTTTGTTGAAAGACTGGCTATTTTTTATCATCGCCCATTCTTTTCTGAGCATGCCAAGCTCGGGGCGAGCTGTTCGGAAGAAAATGCCCGCAAAGCTCGTTATGATTTTTTGAATCAACTCGCTACGGAACAGCATGGTCAAGTCTATACAGCACATCATCGCGATGATCTTATCGAGAGCGTAGTTATTAATATTTTTCGCGGTACTGGTTGGCGCGGATTAGCTCCACTCAACAATCCTGATGTAGTTCGCCCTTTGATTAATATGACGAAAAAAGACATTTTTCGATATGCTGCCGAGCATAAACTAAGCTTTCGCCAAGATCAAACCAACTCTGATGACATGTATTTGCGCAACCGCATTCGATCTGCATTACTAGATGCTTCGGAAAGCGCTAAAAATCAGTTAGCTGAGCTCGCCATGCGGCAACGTGCGCTAGCAAATGAAGTAGATGAGACATTGTCTAGTTTTGATTTTGGTAATAATTACCCACGCGAGTTTTTTTCTCAAGATTATCAAGTCGCTTTTGAATTATTGCGCTTTATCTTAGCTAAAAATGGCGTTCAATTGACGCGCCCGCAGATTGCGCGTGCACTAGATGCCGTTAAGTCTTTTGCGCCTGGCAAAAAATATTCATTAGATAAAAAGCATTTCCTTAAAATCAATCGATACTACTTTGGGGTCACCACTGAAATATGATAAAATTTAAGTGCATGAGATTACCTAGGACGAGAGTGAACCTCTCTATGTTTATCCTTGGTTCAATTATCATTTGCCTTTCTTTTTGTATCCTCATAAAAAGGCAATCTCTTTTTGCTGAATCGATTCCTGCCAGCCAACAGAGCTCTCAAGAAAATGCCGACCACCATATCACTATTCATGATGGGAAGGGAAAGATTACGATTCGTAGTAGTGTCTCTACGGTCGCTGCCGTTCTTGAGCGTGCCGATATTAAAGTTGGCGAGTACGACATTGTTGAGCCTGGATTGGAAGAAGAGATCAAAGAGGATAACTTTAATATCAATATCTATCGCGCCCACGAGGCTCTCGTCATAGATGGTCATACTAGAAAATACATCAAGACTGCCTCAATGGCTCCAGCCGAAGTCGCCAAAGATGCAGGGGTTGATCTGCTAGAAGCGGATATCGTCGAAATTGTCCCACAGAACAACATTCTCGAAAGTGGTATGAACGTAGCTTACCAAGTGGTTCGCGCTAAGGTCGTAAACCTGAATTTCTATGGTAAAGCTACTCAAATTCGCACTCAAGCCAAGACTGTTTCTGCTTTCCTGAAAGAGCAGGGGATTAGCTCTAATAAAGAAGAAAACTGGATTTCCGTACCGCTCAATACGATTATTGCTGATGGCACCTCGTTCGCTGTATACCGTCAGGGAAAGCAGACCATATCCGTCGAAGAAGATATTATGTATGGCGAATCTATAACTTATGACTTTTCTATCGATTACGGCAAACGCATCGTAACGAAAGCTGGTAAAATCGGCAGGCGCGTTGCAACTTACGGAGTAGAGATGAAAGACGGTCAAGAAATCTCTCGCACTTTCATTTCAAACGTCGTTACGGTAAATCCGGAGACCCAGTATGTCACTGTAGGCATGAAAGTAAACTTGCCACCAGGCACACACCAAGATTGGATGGCTGCGGCGGGTATTTCGTCAAGCGATTACGGATATGTCAACTTTATCATGGAGCACGAAGCACACTGGAATCCAATTGCGCAAAACCGTACGAGCGGCGCCTATGGCATTTGCCAGGCCTTACCTGGCAGCAAGATGGCTTCCGCAGGATCTGACTGGCAGACTAATCCAATTACTCAGCTACGTTGGTGTAATAGTTATGCCATCGGCCGCTACGGTAGCTGGGCGGGTGCGTACGAATTTTGGGTAAAGCATAAGTGGTGGTAATATGGCATTGCAGAATAAAAAATCTCTCGGACAGAATTGGCTTAAAGATCGTGACACGTTAATCGATATCGCTGATTTGGCTAGCACAGAAGGCGTCAATGAAGTGTTGGAGATTGGTCCAGGTCTTGGAACGCTCACTTCGGCGCTATTCCAGTTTTTTGATAAAGTAACCGCCGTTGAATTCGATGAACGTTTAGCGAACAATCTGCCAAAATCATTCCCGGGCAAAAACTTGACTGTCATTAACAAAGATGTCCTAACATTAGACCTGAACAGTATTGACTTACCGGAAAAATATGTCGTAGCAGGAAATATTCCTTACTATATAACATCGCCGATTATTCAAAAGTTTCTCCATGCCGAGCATAAACCAGCAAAAATAGTCTTTCTAGTACAGAAAGAAGTAGCCGAACGCCTTGCGGCAGGTCAAGGAGACTACTCTATTCTTGGTCTCTCAGCCCAAATCTATGCCGATGTCACGCTTGGTCCCATCGTAAAGCGCGAATTCTTTACTCCACCGCCAAAAGTAGATAGTCAAGTAGTGGTATTAGAGCCTCTGAGTAATCCTCGCGCCACCGAGGCGACTATGGCGCTGATCAAACTCGGTTTTATTTCTCCGCGTAAAAAGTTGATTAGCAACCTATCCATGGGGCTTCGATTGCCGCGAGACGAACTTGCTGGCTATTTTGCTGAAGATCATATCTCAGAGAATGCTCGTCCAGCCGATTTATCCATCGAAAATTGGTGTGCACTTGAAAAAAATATTCATAAGCGTTAAGCTATAATCACAAGTACTAATATTTTTAATGGAGAATAGTCTATTATGGATTCAGCGGGTGGCACTGCAGCGCAGAACTCAACAAATTTAAATTCGAGTGATTCGACTGGTATTAAAGTACCAGAAGGCGTCGATATGGATGCAATCAACGAAGCGATTGCGGCCACTGCTAAGGACGCTTCGAATACGCCGCAGCAATCTTTTGATGTGAATGACATTAGTCTAGACAACACCCCGACTACCGATGCTGCCTTAGAACAGCAACAAGCCAAGGATCCGACTATGAATTTGGCTAATTCCGGAGCTGCCACTAGTGCCACGGCTACTCCAGAACCAGCCGCTCCAGCTGCCGCTACTCCAGAACCAGCCACTCCGGCCGCTCCGGCCGCTCCAGCTGCCGATGCTGAAAAACCAGCTGCCCCAAGTGCATCCTTCGTCGATGGTGATATTGTTGATGCCCCAGCTGAAGAGTCTAAAGAGCCAGCTCCAGAACAAAATTATGATGCAGCTCTAAATGCTGATCCACTCGCATCTTTCGACGAGAATGCCGCCGCTCCGGCCGAGACCGAAGCAACCCAAGCCGCTGAAGGTGATGCTAAGGCTGAAGACGAAAAAGATGCCAAAAAGACTGGCATGAAAAAAGAAATAAAGATTCATATCGATTTTGATAAGATTATCCACAACAATCTTGCCGTTGCCGGTATTGTTATTGGCATTATCGTTATACTTGTCGCCGTTGTTCTCATTGCAACCCTGAACGGTTAAGCTCGCGCTAATCTGTAAATAATGTTAAAATATGATTCATGAAAGAATCATATATTACAACAGCTATTCCATACGTCAACGGTAATCCGCACCTTGGCCATGCTATGGATTATCTACTTGCGGACACACTCCGTCGATATATGATGTCTCGCGGTATTTCTGTGCGCCTGCAGGCCGGGACAGATGAGCACGGTAATAAGATTTTTAAGAAAGCTGCCGAGCAGGGCATTCCTGTTCAAGATTTTGTCGACCAAAACTCTCAAAGATTCCAAGACTTTATCAAATCTCTCGGCGTCGAATATACTGATTTCGTTCGCACTACCAATGAGGATCACATGCGTCGTTGCCAGGCCATCTGGGAAAAGTTATCTGATCATATCTATAAAGGCAGCTATGAAGGTTGGTATTGCGAAGGCTGTGAAAGCTTTATTACTGATAAAGAATACGAAGAAAACGATGGCATTTGTCCAGATCACAAAAAGCCGTACATCAAACTTAGCGAGGAGAACTATTATCTCCGTATTTCCGACTTCAAAGATCGTATCCGCGAAGCTTTAGAGACTGACGAGCTAAAAATCACGCCAACTTTCCGTCGTAAAGAATTTTTGAATCTTCTTAAAGACATGCCGGACGTTTCAATTTCTCGTCCAAAAGAGCAGGTCGAATGGGGCATCCCGGTTCCGGGCGATGATTCTCAAGTCATGTATGTTTGGATTGATGCGCTCTCTAATTACATTACGATTCTTGGCTACCCAGAGAAAGACATTTCCGATGATTGGCCAGCTCATACTCAAATTGTCGGCAAAGATATTTTGCGTTTCCATGCTGGTATTTGGCCAACTATGCTGCTGGGGCTTGGACTTCCATTACCAAAGAACCTTCTCGCGCACGGTTTTATTACCGTAAACGGCGAAAAGATGTCTAAATCCATCGGCAACGTTATTGCGCCAGAAGAAATTCTTGAAAAACATGGCCTCACTCCTTTCCGCTATTACTTCCTCCGTCACGCTTCGACCACGGATGATGCCGATTTTACGTGGGAAAAGTATGAAGCTTCCTATAATGAATTAGCTAACGATCTTGGTAACCTTGTTCAGCGTCTTGCTACGCTTTGCAAGAAGAATGGCATCGACCATCTCGATGTTCCGACTGGCGATTATCATGATGGCGAATTCGATAAAAGAATGCAGGACTATGAGTTCAATGTAGCTTTTGATTTGGTTTGGTCTGATATTCAGAATCTTAACAAACGCATTGATGAAGAAAAGCCTTGGGCTCTCGCTAAAGAAGACCCTGAAAAAGCTCGCGCCTGTCTCAGTTCGCTCGTTCGTGATCTTCTTTTGGCCAACAAATATCTTGCCATCTTCCTACCGGATACTTCTGAGCAGATTGCTAATATTTTCGAAGCCGAAGCTATCGAGCCACCAAAAACTCCACTTTTCCCAAAAAATTAATTATTTAGACATCCAATACTTTTTGTCACCCAGCAAATCGTATGTCAAAAGCTCATAATCGTGCAGAGTTTCTGCGTCATTGAGTGGGCTATTTTCGATGTACGTAGCCGTTAAAATTGGCTCAGCTTGGCATACATCATCGACCAAATAATAAAGCGGATCTTTTTTCCAATTCAAAGTATTGTACATGGTATTCACCATGCAGTTTGGCGTGGTTGTTGGCAAATGTTTTGTTGAAAAATTCGCGTCATAATTTGCATAGAAGAAATACGGCATCACGCGCGAAAGCGTACGCACGCTCTTATCTTCGTTTTCATTTGTAGCTTCAAATAAGCCTGCAGAATGATCGCCGTAAAACAGCACGACAACTTTCTTGTCTAATTTGCTGACCTCTTCGATAAAATCACCAAGATATTTATCGGAATTGTGGAGATATTGATAGTAAGTGGCGATTTCATTTTTGCGATCATCACTAATATTATCGTTCGTTACTGCAAAATCTGTCTGTTCATAAATCCAGGAATGATATGGCGTATGATTCTGCATCGTAATCAGACCGACGATTTGATTTTTGTCACTCTTTTTTAGTACATCCAGCGTTTCTTTGTAAGCCGAATCATCGTTGATGTATTCTGCATTTCCTTCTTTTTCTTGATATTTCATTTCGCGTTCAGTAATAAACGTATCGAACCCTTCATTCGCTAACGCGATATTTCGTTTATACATTCCACCATTGTACGGATGAACTGCGACAGTTTCGTAACCGAGCTTTTTGTATGTTTGCGCAATACTTGGAATTTCGCCCGATTTTGGCAATAAGGCCGTGTATGGAACCGTATTGATCCAATAATTTGTCAGGGAAGTGAAGGTCTCAAATTCAATATTTGCCGTGCCGCCGCCGTAGTCCAATGTATACATGTAGCCGGATGGATTTTCTTGCATTATTTTGTGTAGATTTGGCGTAATGTCACCGCCCGTATGGGGATAATAATTCTCAAATGACACTTCGCCAAATGTTACGGCTGGATCAAAGAACGACTCGTTCAAAATAATAACCACGCTCACGTTTTCATCTTCTGCCGCAATGCGGTCCGCATTTTCGTCTTCCGCGCGCGCCGTGTATTCGTTCTTTAATTCAACAATTTTTGTCTCACTATAATTGTCTGGTTCGGCAAGTTTTAACTTTTGCAAGTTATACAAAAAGCCCAAAATAAATCCATTATCGCTGTAATTTCTGTTCTGATTCCACGCCGTAAAATGCGTACCCAAGAAAATATCTTCATAGCGACTGCCGTCATTGTGGCGTGCAAAGTCCGTTGCCGCGAAGAATCCTAAGCCGGAAATTACTAGAACCATTAAGCGCGTTAACAATTGATGACGTTTACCGAAACTTGGACTCGGGTTTCGATAATATAAATGCAGTTTTTTCGCGAGTTTGCGATTAAATAAAATCGTCAATCCAACCACTAACAAAATTGCAATTATCATGCGAATAATTGACTCGATACTTACGAATTTTGATAATGACGATGCTTCACTCGCGAGCTGAAAATCTTCCGGCAATAGTGGAAAGCCGCGCGAATTATATTTTTGAATGTGAATATAAGAAATGACGATAATAATAATCCACATTGCGCCCGCTGCAGTACCTGGATGTTCAAAAATAGCCCACAAAAATATCAGCATTAACCACATTAGAAATACGTTATAGAAAAATGGAGCTGGACTGCCAATGGCGAAATCCCAAGCACGACCTACGTCATGTATGTAATAACGATATTCCAAAAACCAAGTCAAAAGAATGGCGGCAATCCCCAAAAAAATCAGTGAAAAAACGTAATATTTTGTCTTTCCGCTCAAGTGTAGTTTTGGCTTTTGGATTTTCATCTACTAGATTATATCACGCAATCCTTAAAAAACATCGTGCTTGCGCTTGTTTGTTATCTAGCAATTCGCGACAATAACCACATGAAAAAACGTTTTCATATTTCATTTGTACCGATTTTAATTTGTATAGGTTTTCTACTTGGTTTGTTGTTAGGATTTTTGCGCGCCGAAGCTTGGCTAAATAATCAAAAAAGCCTTGGCGCATATTACGACAAGGACGTTATAATTTCTGGCATTTTAGTATCTGATTCTGTGAAGAAAAATCACCAAAGCCGGCTCCAACTGGGGAGCCTACTCATTAATAATAGCATAAACATTAACGATTGTCAAGTATACGTCATGCTCTCAACCGAGGATTCCTATCTTCGATCAGATCGCATTACTATGCGAGGCAAACTTCAATCTGGTTTCGGTGATTACTCTGGTTTCGTCTGACATCCAACTATGATTTCGGTAGAGAAGCCTAATCCGCCTGATTTTTCCGAGATAATACGTCGTGCATTTTCGGATCGAATGCAGCAGCTTTTTGATGCTCAAGAATCCGCACTTGTGCTTGGCTATATTGTTGGCGAGAAGAGCAATATGTCGGAAGAATTGCAGAATGCTATTCGCGCGGTTGGTCTTTCGCACATGGTCGTCGTATCCGGTTTTCATCTGGCGCTCGTCGTAGAGTGCGGCAAACGGTTGTTTGGAAAAATCTCGCGCGCTGCAGTAATCACTGGATCGGTGTTCGTTATCTTTTTATTTGTTTCTATCGCCGGCATGAGCGCAAGTATGATGCGAGCGAGTTTAATGACTATATTTTCACTCTGTGCCTGGTATTTTGGTCGAAAATTTCATCCTGCCAGACTATTAATATATGTGGCAACTATTACGCTGATTTTCTCGCCAAGACAGATGTTTGGCGTAGCTTGGCAACTATCGTTCGCGGCTTATGCAGGTATTATTTTTGTCTCACCAATACTTACAAGATTTTTGTATGGCCGTAAGCAAAAACCTGGTTATATTGCGTCAAATATTATTGCTACCATTTCTGCGCAAATTGTCTGTTTGCCAATCAGTATTTATAATTTTGGCTCAATTTCGCTAATAGGCATTCTGGCAATTTTAATTACTTCGCCAACTATTCCAGCCATAATGGCTCTAGCCGCCGCAAGCGCAATTATTCCGCCGGTGGCCTATCTTGCTAAACCGCTCATTGACCTAAATTTATTCGTAATTTCTAACTTCTCACAAAACTCTTGGGCGCTTTTCGATTTGCCAACTGGCGATGCTCGAATATTTCTATTTTATCTGCCGGTTATTGCTATTTTCATATTTTTAAAACGCTCCACGAAATATGATTTTCGCCCCCGCTATACCATAGAAAAAACCAGAGAATATGGTAAAATATATACATGTTAATTCATTCCGAAACTGAAATGCTAGAATATGGCACAAAACTCGGTTCTTCATTAAAAGCTCCGAGCGTTTTGGAACTTCTTGGTGACGTTGGTGCTGGCAAAACTACGCTAGTACGCGGTATTGCAAAAGGCCTCGGCATCAAAGAAGATGTTACTTCGCCCTCATTCACTATTTCAAAAGAATATCAGGGCCCAAAATACCGTCTCGTCCATTATGATTTTTATCGTTTGGCCGATCCTGGCATTATGTCGGAAGATTTAGCAGAAGCAATCGCTGATGAAAACACAATCACGATTATTGAGTGGGGGAACACAGTGCAAAATGTTTTACCAACTGAACGAAAAATCATCGACATTAAATATATCGATGAAGACACGCGGGAACTAACTGAAAAATGAAACTATATTTAGACACATCGTCGTCCTTAACGACGCTCAAACTAGATGACCACGAATACCAATGGGATTCTGGCCGTACGCTTGCGCGTGATTTGCTTAAATATATCCACGAAAAATTAGAAGAGAACGGTAAAGACTGGCAAGATCTTACGGAAATTCAATTCATGTCCGGTCCCGGTAGTTTTACAGGGCTTCGCATTGGCGCCGTAGTCGTAAATACGCTGGCAAACGAGCTAAATATTCCGCTCTACAATCATCGCGGCGAAAAAGTCGACATTATTTTGCCAGAATATGGTCGTCCAGCCAATATTACGCCACCAAAGAAATAATCACTGTGTTAAAATTGAAATAGGGGGATTTCTGATTTTATCAACGATTTTAATCATTAAACTATCAAATTTTAGAAAGTAGAGGGAGAGGATGGAATTTATTCCTATCGTGATTGCGCTAGTTGCTGGCGCAGGCGTGGGCGTAGGTGGTTTTTATGCCTACAACAAACACAATGAAAACGGCGGCAAAAACAAAGCTGATGATTTAGTTCGTAAAGCTAAACATGAGGCTTCCGAAATCGTTTTGAACGCCAAAAAAGAAGCATCTGAAATCAACGACAAAGCACTTCGCGAAGAAAACGATCGTCGTCGTGAGTGGAAAAAGACCGAGAATCGTCTCGCTGAGCGCGAAACTTTACTCGATACTAAACTCGATCAGATCGATAAGAAATCCGAAAACTTGCGCAAGCAAGAAGGCGAGATTGAAGAGCTCAAAGACGAAGTTCGCGCAATTCGTACTAAGGCTCAGGAAAAGCTCGAAAAAATCGCTGGTCTATCCAAAGATGATGCTCGCGAAAAACTCATGGCCATGACTGAGCGCGATATTAAGAACGATCTCACGAATCTCGTTATCAAAGAGCAGAAGGCTTACAATGAGCATATCGATGAAACTGCTGAGGCTATGCTGCTCACCGCTATGGAGCGCATGTCTTCCGAGGTTACCGCTGACCGCACTGTCACTAGCTTAAAGCTTCCTGATGATGACATGAAAGGTCGCATTATCGGTAAGGAAGGTCGCAATATTCAGGCTTTACAGCACGCTACTGGCGTCGATGTTCTCGTCGACGATACTCCAGGCATGGTTGTCTTAAGTAGCTTCGATCCAATTCGTCGCCAGGTTGCTCGCTATGCGCTTGAGCGCCTCATGAAAGATGGTCGCATTAATCCATCCAGCATCGAGGATGCTGTCGCTAAAGCCGAGCGCGAGATCGAAAAAGAAGTCGTTCGCGCCGGCGAAGATGCCGCTCGTGAAGTTGGCGTCATCGGTATCCCATCAGAAATCCTACATCTCCTTGGCGAGCTAAAGTTCCGCACCAGCTATGGTCAGAATGTCTTGCTCCACTCCATCGAGATGGCCCACATGGCCGGAATGATTGCCGAAGAGATTGGTGCTGATGTTCGCATCGCAAAGACCGCCACCTTGCTCCACGATATGGGCAAAGCTGTTACTCATAAAATCGAAGGTAAGCACGCCGAAATCGGCGCAGAGCTTGCCAAAAAGTTCGGCATGGAAGATGCTGTCGTCCACGCTATAGCTGCCCATCATGAAGATGTCGAGCCAACGACCCCAGAAGCACTTATTGTCAAAATCGTTGATGCCATCTCGGCTGCTCGCCCAGGTGCTCGCAATATCTCCGCTGAGAATTTTGCAGAACGCATGAAAGCTCTCGAGAATGTTGCTACCAGCTTCCCAGGTATCGACAAAGCTTATGCCATCTCGGCCGGCCGCGAAATTCGTGTCATTGTTGAGCCAAAACAGATTGATGATCTATCTGCTCTTAAGCTCGCACGCGATATCGCTGACAAAATCGAAGCCACAATGCAATATCCTGGCGTCGTCAAGGTCAACGTCATCCGCGAAACTCGCGCGATTGAATACGCAAAGTAATATTTATAATGAAAGCGACCCCCCCTAAAAAGGGGGCGCTTTTTTGTTTTTGAAAATGCTGGCGTTTAGTTATATAATATAACCATGAGCGCAAAAGACGCACCAGGTGAGGTGAAAAATAATAACATTTTTGGTTCCCCGAATATATCTTCAGCTTCAGATGACGAAGAAATCTTCGTTGATGAAGCCGCAAAGAAGGCGGAGGAAGAACGTCGCAAGAGAGAGACTGTCGATATCGATGGTGTTCCAATAGACGAAAAAGACATTAAATTTAAATCCGACGACATTCATAAAAAGAGTAAAATGAACTATTTCGTGAATGTCGAAGGCGAAGAAGAACGCAAGAAGGCTGAAGCTCGAAAAAAAGAAGAAGAGAGACGGGCTGCCGAAAAGAAGGCTGCCGAAGAGAAACAGGCTGCCGAGCGTAGAATTAAAGAAGCTGAGCGGGCCGCCGAGGAGAAACAGGCGTCAGAGAAGAAGCATATCGAAGAGATTGAGTCTTATGTTAAGCAACAAAAGGCTAAGGCCGCTCGTGCCAAAAAGCAAGAACAAAACAGCGAACGTCGCGAGAAACTCTACAATCTTTTCTGGAAGGGCAAACGCAAATTCTTCACTATTGGTGCACCAATCCTACTTGGCTTCATTATTTTTGCTGTAATTTTCTGGGGCATCATTCCTGCCATTGAAGAGGGTGAATATTCCGAGGAATTAGCAAAAGAAGCAGAAATGATTAAGGAAAGAGAGAATCGACCATTTGATAAAACCGTCAGAGAATTCAATAACGATGAGATTCTCGATAATGCTTTCATTAATTCCAACTATGCTGAAATTGACGAAATCTATGCTCAGAAAATCGAGACTATGACCGACGATACGGATATTGCCAAGCTTTATATAGATAAAGCAGACAGAATTATGCGTTATCATCCAGAAGAAATCGAGCGCATTATTCATGAAGCAGAGATGGCTTATTCTTACGATCCAAATGAGCCAATCGTGGTAAACGCCTTACGTGGCTACTACAATTATGCTGGCCAATACGAAAAAGCTGACGAGATGGCTGAGAAATTGGAAATGATCTACAAGACTCGCGCTGCGGAAAACCCAGATAGTGGTGAGGATAACGAAAATGAAATACGAGGTACTGACTATGTCGTCGAGTAGTAAACTTTCATTTAGAAATAAAAAGACTAGTCTATGGGCGACAATATTTGTGCTGTCCATAGCAGTAATTAGTTGTACTTTACTCACATCTAACGTCTATGCCGCTAACACGCATCCATGGAGATGTAAAATGCCTGCTAGGGAATATCCATGGCGCACGTATACTGGATATGATAATGACGGTTACGTCCCAGTAATGGCCGTAAACTCGAGCGTCATCGGCAGTGCTTTTGAGGACATTGGTGGCGGCTGGGATGGTGGCGCAGCGTGGGCGTGCGATAACTCGAGTTCTAAGGATTATGTACCGAGCGGTATTATCTTTGTTGTTCAAAATGGGAACCCAGTCTCTACGACGAGCGTCCAGCCGAGGATTATCGGTAAAGACGACGGCGTATCGTCGACGACGAAATACACCTTTAATACGGACATTACCATTAATAATACCGGCAATACTGCCGCAAGATTAATGGGCTTGGTGCACTGGGATACTGATTATCTCAAAAATGACACCAACTATGCTATTCATATCGGCTTCTGTCTCCACTCCGGGGAATGTAATGGTAGGAGCGGTAAGGGCGAGAACAGTATCAACTGGACTGCCGCGAGAAGCAATGCCGGAGGTGTAATCGTTGGTGGCACAGACCTAAGTCTTCAGCGCGAAGGTAGAAACGTAAATCACCCTACATATACATATAGTGGCTGGACAACTCCATACTACTCCACGCAAATTACTATTAGTGGTCCAACACTAATTGACAAGATTAAGAACGATAATAATCTCGAAGTCAGTAGTAATGCATTTAGGAATGCCGTCAAAGCAGGTACGGAGACTAAAGGTTGGGTTAAGCTCTATATCCATCGTTGCTGGTCAAATGATGGCTATAGCATGGCGAGTATAGATACCTGCGTCCAAGGTAATCTGTACTTGGTTGTTAAAATAGAAAAACAAGAAGACCCTGAGACTACTTTTGATGGTGCCGTTACGGCAACTCTTGACGACGGCGCTTGCAATCTCGATACGTGCGAAGTATCCACCGCAAATCATACCATTAAGTTTACTTATCAAATGAGCCGCGGCAATAACGGCAAAGCCGGTAATGTCTCTAACAGCTGGACAGCATATTACCATAGTAATAATAAAGGCGGAATTAGCTCCACGCCAAGCAAAACTGGTACTGTTTCGTATGGTAAGCCTACTGCTCTAACGGCTTTAGGGAATAGCCCGCAAAGCATTCCAATCTCACTTAATCCGGGGGATGAAGTTAGATATTGCCAAAAACTCACGTTTAACGGCAAAGTTGCTAGCAACGGTACGGGCAGTGATCCTCAAACTCGCCAAGATTGTATGACTGTTAAACGCCGCAATAATTCTCACTTCTTTACTGGCTCCGTTTCCTCATCCGTCAGCGGCATGAGTCCAACGGTAGCTGGCGGTAGCAGATATGAAACCGAGTCGCATACTGCAACTATGACCTTTAATTACAACGTCTGTCGCACTGATGCTAATGATCCAAATAGTGTATCTAGCTATTGGAGAGTTTGGTATGACGGCAGCTCACATACTACATACAATGCGAGCTCGAACGCAAGTGGTACAGATGCATACACTAAAGCGGGCACATCCGCTAACTGTAAAAAAGTCCACACATCAACTCGTTCTAATAAGGAATTGACTCCGGGTCAAGACGTGAAGTTTTGTGGCACGCTCGGTTGGATCAAGAATGTCAAAGAGTCTGGCATCGATACTTCCACTTGGGATACTACCAAGAGTTGTGTTACTATCCATGAATATGCTTGGTACAACATGGAGGGTAGGGTAGTTGCTACAACCAATGCCACCGCCAAAGATGGCTACTACTGGACCGATACCAACGAAGCAAATCTCCAGTTCTCGCACGATTTTAAGACCGCATCAACTGTTGCCATCAAACCGAAATTCAAGACTTCGAAGAGCTCAAATCTCGGCAACGACTTCAATATTCAAGCATCTTATGCTCAAGGTGCTGCAATTTCGAGCACCGATGGCTGGAAGTCGAGGCTAAAAAGCCCTGCTAATGCCACGAACGTAACTGTCCCTAGAGATAACGGCGATACATTCTGTGAGTATCTGAATTACTACAATACCGTTCGCGAGGATTCAGGTAATTACAAGAATGATCCAGATAAATCTAGTAGTGCAGAAGCTTGCGTCAAGCTCAGACGCTACAAGACTACCTTTACCGGCTCTACCGTCGTCTACTACAACAACATTAAAACTAATCGTGCTGGTGATACGATTACTATCCAGGCCGGGGATTACGAAGATCAATACCCAGTTGAAATTCCAATCACCTTTGTGCATACTGTCACCCGTAACAGCGACACCTATGGCTCTCCAAACAAGAAGAAGTCTACCATCGTAACTTCTATCGATGGCACTACTGGCTACCGCACTAACGGCACCACGAGTGATCCTCATGGTACTGCACGCACTACATCGAACACGACTAACATAGAAACTAAATCGTTAGCGGCCGGCGAATCTGATTCGCATACGGATAGCTTTAAGATTAAGCTATATCCAGAGCAGGTCATTACACTCTGCCAGACCTTAACCTACCGTAACGAAATTCAGGGCGCAGATAACATTGGCAACGCTACGGCTGCAAAAACCTGTATTACCATAAAGATGACTAACGCCACCTGTATGGAAGGCAAGACCTTCGGTATTGATCAAGCCAAGAACTATCTCCGCGGTTATATCTATAAATACGATACCGACCAAAGGAAATTTGTCCTGAATGGCGATTCTGGCGCACTCTATGAGGGTACAAACCACGACGTCACTGCTTGGGCTAAGCCAGATGATGAGATTCAGTTTAGATACAAAGGTTGTGCCGGTGGTGAAATTGCCCGCCAGTATGCCTACTCTAACACTCAAACTTCCTATACTGTCACCGCCGATGAAGGCTACCTCTTCGGTCGCAAGATTGGTTGGAGTGGTGGCTCAGACACGGACAAGGATAAAGTTACCAACTACGAGAGTACTAGCACGACCTATACGAATGCCAGCAACGATCCTGGTACTGGTCCCTTCGATAACGGTTCCTTCACTACAGACTTCACTTCGCCAAGCGGCGACAGTAGCAGCAGACTCTACTCGTGTAACAAATCTGGTCTAGGCAACATAGATAACTCATACTTTATTCCAGCTTTGACCGGTGTAGATAGCAACTGTAATTCTTCCCAAGTTGGTCGTTTCTCCGACCTCGGTCAAACCATTAAGCAGACCACTACCTGGAAAGATATTCAGTACAACAACAAGCAACCAATCGCCAACCATAATGGTGCTGATGCCAAGTTGAACCTATACGTTAAAGTCCCATACAACTACTCCACTACAGTTAAGCCAACTGGTGGTGGTGGCTTCATCATCCCTGGAAAAGAGCATCGTGAGAACATCGAATTCTCCGTTAAGGATCGTACGAATGGCTCCGTCGATGAGACGTATTCTACGGCTACCAAGCCTACCAAGTACAAACTCATCGAGATCATCGTTGATTCCGACTACACCCCAACACTTCCAGACGGTATACCGAATAGCG
>Ga0310691_10000467_pt1 | contig 76142 bp, 52 predicted proteins | sample 176DNAGHGlowgp2_FD_203887 | JGI IMG/M metagenome (GOLD analysis project Ga0310691, IMG submission 203887) | Sheep rumen microbial communities from Palmerston North, Manawatu-Wanganui, New Zealand - 1766 DNA GHGlow gp2 (v2) (version 2) | ecosystem: Host-associated > Mammals > Digestive system >...
TTATCGTAAAAGGAGGTGAAGGGGTGTCAATGCTTCGCAATCCAGATATTGCTCATCAGTGCTATTACCGAAAGCTGATAGAGATGATGGGTACAGGCATACCCCGAATGATACAAGACAGCAAGGAACACGGCTTTGATATTCCTATATTTGAGATTAAAGACCATATAGTTAGGGTGTCTTTCCCCAATATCCATTACCTGCGTGCGGAAAAAACACTTCAAAGTGATGCAGACTTGATGACCCATTTTGAGGGAGTAATTGAGGGTGTAATTGAGGGAGTAGGTAAGGACATCAAAGAGAAACTGGCTTCAATTCTTTGTGTCCTAAACGAGCAACCAGGGCTTAGGACAACCATGCTAAGTAGTAAGACGGATATTCCCGTGAAAAGCGTTGAGCGATATGTAAAGCGTTTGAAGGATGCGGGACTTATCAAGTATTCAGGTTCAAGTAAATCTGGTGGTTACTTTCTGTCCGACTCCGCAGTGAGGGAGTAATGAGGGAGTAATGGGGGAGTAAATTAATCCGCTGAACATTTGGCTATATGAGATATTATGCCTACCTTTGCATCCGACAAAGAGCCACGAAACAGGCGGTGGCTCAGAGTCGGGTGCTCTTTCAGGCAATTTATAGCAGAACATTGAATTGAGCGCTCGGCTTTGCCGCTTGCTACCAACGGGACGCAAGAACTGTCTCCAAATCGTAACCCCAGAATTTCTCAATCCCCTGCATCGCCTTTATACAAAGAAATCCTGCAAATTCTTACAAAGTTACGAAAAGTCGAGAGCAAAACAAAGAAATTATTTCTTTTTTTGCCATTAGTGGTATGATTGCTCCAATTTTTGCAACTACTTTGTCTTTTCTACTTCCTTAATAATATAAGCTTTCATTTCATCCCATGTTACTTTTGGGGTTCAATTGTCTGGTATGATAACATCGGTACTCTTCGGGTTTGGTGTGGGAGATAGCACAGATATAAGAAAGGCATACAGGATCGAGCGTGCGCAACTGCTTACATTCATCAACGATCTTTTGTAGTCCATAATAAGAACGCAGAAGTCTCCAATCGTCCATGTTACCATATTCAAGTACACGTTGGATGAAATGGGCTGGATATTTATCCATATCCGCCTGATTCCTGTCAATATCCCAAAAAAGGACAGATGACAAATTCTCCATGCACTCTTTACTACTCATGTTTTGGCACAAAGATACTATTTCCAGACTGCAAAGATAGGAACTATTAATGAGATTTCCAAATCTTTTGCAAGAAATCTCCATTTCCAATAAAAAGGTTGGAAAATATTTGGATTATTGAATAATTTATGTTTTCTTTGCAGACACAATGAGACATATCCTTACATTATTATTATCTGTATGTACGTTGTCAGCAGCGGCACAGGAGGCTTATTCGCCCTTGGACAGCCTGCACTACAAGGTGGAGATGCAGGCCACGCTGTCGCATGGCGACCATACCCCGTTGTGGCTGAATGCCAACCGTTACGGACTGAGTTCGTTGGAGACGACCAACGGCTATGTGCGGGCTGCTGCCCTGCGTCCGCTTCTCACAGGTACCGACCGCCACTGGGATGTCGGCTATGGCCTTGATGTCGCCGTGGCCAAGGGCTTCACCAGTACGCTGATACTCCAACAGGCCTTCGCCGAGGTGCGCTGGCTGAAGGGTGTGCTGACCGTCGGTAGCAAAGAATACCCCATGGAGCTGAAGAACCAGGAACTGAGCACCGGTTCGCAGACCCTCGGCATTAATGCCCGTCCCATCCCTCAGGCCCGTATCGCCTTGCCCGACTACTGGGTACTACCTTTCACCAAGGGCTGGCTCAGCATCAAGGGTCATGTGGCCTACGGCATGCAGACCGACGACCAGTGGCAGCGGGAGTTCACTGGCGAAAAGAGCCGCTATGCGGAGCGCAGCCGTTATCACAGCAAGGCTGGCTACCTGAAGATAGGCAACGAATACCGCTTCTATCCCGTGTCGTTGGAGTTAGGATTGGAGATGGCCTGCCAGTTTGGCGGTACGACGTACAGAGGCAATGGCACCACCGTCAGCAATGAGGGCGGACTGAAGGGTATGTGGCATGCCTTTTTGCCTGGTGGCGGCGACTCTACCGACGGCGATGCCTGGCAGAATGCCGGCGGCAACCACCTCGGCAGCTGGGTGGCACGGTTGAACTTCAACTACGACTCGTGGTACCTCGGACTCTATGCTGACCAGTTTTTTGAAGACCACTCCATGATGCTGCACCTCGACTACGACGGCTATGGTTCCGGCGACGAGTGGAATGTCAAGAAGGAGCATCGCTACTTCCTCTACGACTTCAAGGACTGGCTGCTTGGTGCCGAACTGCGCCTGAAGGATGCCACATGGCTCAACAACATTGTTTTGGAGTATATGTACACCAAATATCAGGGCGGTCCGCTCTACCATGACCATACCTCGGCCATCAGCGACCATATCAGCGGCCGTGACAACTACTATAACCACAGCCTTTTTACTGGCTGGCAGCACTGGGGCATGGTGATGGGTAATCCCTTGTATATGTCGCCGTTGTATAACGACGACGGTACCATCAGAGTGCGCAACAACCGCTTTGTGGCGTGGCACTTAGGACTGTCTGGCGACCCCTCGGAGCAGCTGCACTACCGCGTGCTGGCGACATGGCAGCGTGGCTATGGCACCTACGATGCCCTGTATCGCGACCCTCGCAAGACGGTCAGCATGCTGGCCGAGGCTGCGTACAGCTTCCCCAGTTGGTCGGCACTGAAAGGGTGGAGCGTCAAGGCCGCTGCCGCCTTTGACACGGGCGAGTTATACGGCAAGAACTACGGCTTCCAGCTGACAGTGGCCAAGACGGGACTGCTGAACCTTAAGAGAAAGGTAAAAAGGTAAAACGGTAAATAGGTAAATCATGAAAAAACTATATGTACTTCTGACGGTCTGTCTTTGTATGATGCTTTCATCCTGCAAGTTACATACCTCGCATAACGGCAAACTTGACGGCCTGTGGCAAGTCGTGGTCAAGGAAAACCTGACCACGGGCGAATCCGTTGACATGCGCGACTACAGTGCCTCGTGGAGCGTCCAGGGCAACCTGCTGATGATGCGCATGAACGGCAGTCCGGAACTCATCTGGCGCTTCAACCACAAGGACAACGTGCTTGTGCTGTCAGACCCCTATATCTCAGCACGCTACAGCGAGGCACACACAGACTTCAAGCTGGATGATGTCAGCGTGGTGGAGCCTTACGGCTTGTCTGCCTTGGAAGAGTATCTGAAGGTGATAACGCTCAACAGCGACGACATGATACTGGAATCGAGCACCTCGCGGCTGGTATTCCGCAAGTATTGACCCCGCGACCATGACAGTTTGCCTACTATCAGAATAAGAAGAATCGGCATGAGAATAGAACGGCCAGAACCTGACGCAGAATTCCGGCTACTGATACGACGCTCGCAACTTCACCCAGTATTTATTGCCGCTTTTAGTATGGCGCATCTGGAATTGGTATTCCGGACGGCTCAGGAATTGCCCGATTTTTTGGAACGTACCAGCATCTTCTTTGTAGTTCGTGAAGTGCTGCTTGAGGAGTGCCGACAAATCTTTCAGACCCATCCACTGTCCCTCCTTGCCGGCCAGAGGACGGTCGATGAGGCTTAGCAGCATCTCGCCCAAGCCGTTCAGCTGCTGGTATTGCCCGTTGTGCTGCATCAGGCTACGCTCCTCATCCTTCGTCAACCAGTAGCGCTCACCCTGGTCTATCTCCTGCAGCAGCTGGGCATACAGCTGGTCGTGGTAGATGGGCGTCAGGAAGTCGATGAGCCCGTCGACGGTGACGCATACGAAGCGGCGTGAACCGCTGGGATCGGTGAGGGGCATCGGCTCGTTGGTGGTGCCGATGAACGAGGCATAGCGGCGATTGACGGTGTAGGCTTTGCCGTAGGGTGGGCGATACCTCAGGTCTGCCGTCGATACGAGGTACTTCAGCACGATTTGCTGACGCTTGGTAATCTTATCGAACTCGTCGAGGTTGATGAGTGCGAACGATGTCAGACCGAGGTTCAGGTCCTGTTCGTTCTTGAAGTTGATGCGGTCATTGTAGTAGTCCTGTAATACGCGTGGCAGCAGGATGCGGCAGAAGCTCGACTTGCCGCAGCCCTGACGTCCTATCAATAACGGTACGAGGGCATTGCCCGTCAGCTGTCCCTTGCCTAACCACATGGCCACCATGGAGCGCATCCAGATGTGGAACAGGTGGGGCCACTCCTCATAGTCCGTCGGCACGCGGCGGGCCAGTGGTGTCACGCGGTCCTCGCCATCCCACGGTGTCAGGTGCTCCAGGTAGTCGTTCAGCGGGTCGTAGACGCTGATGTCGTCGGAGTTGACATAGCGCCGTATGTCCTTGTCCCAGCACTTGATACCCTGTTCTAAGGCCCGCATGGTGATGCTGTTGCGCGCCTCCTCTGTCAGGTCGCGGAATGAGAAGCCGAAGCCACGGCGCTCACGGTACTCCGCCACACCACGCATGACGTTGCGGCGCAGCTCGTAGTGGCTGTTCAGAAACAGGTTGATCTTCATCGTCAGCAGCGTCTCGGGCGGTATATGGCGTGTCAGCTGCAGACCCTTGCGCTCCTGGTATTTCTTGCTGAGCGTCCGTCGGTATGCGTTCTCAAACACCTTGTCGGCCAGCAGAGGGTCGGCATTCAGCCACGACCGCGACTTCACCATCTGGCGGGCTATAGCCATCGGGATGTCCGTCTCGTGGCAGTATTCGGCCAAGCGTGTCAGCACTGTATGCCGCAGCTCGTCGCCGTCACTGATGCCCTCGGCGTCGTCCAGTGCCTTGGTGAGGTTGAATTCGTAGGCGGTTCGCATCGACACCAGATGGTCGGGCGTCACGCTGTTCCTGTCCTGCGGCGACGATGCCTGCAGCTGTTTGCCGTCCTTCACTTTCTCGGCATGGGCGTAGATGGGCGTTGCCAACGGATTGTACACTACCTGGCTGTCGGTAGCCATATAGCAGATGCGCTCTGGCAGTGGCTCCAGTTTTTCGATGGTGACACCTAACTGTCCGTTATAGATGAGGCGGGCCCGTTCGTACAGGTTCTGGTGGAAGTCGCGCACACCGTCCATGTCGGTGGGCAGTCCGCCGCCGTCGCTTGGAAACAGCTCGCCGCGGCACACAATCTTTACCGACTGGCCGTCGGCACCTACAAAGGCCAGTAGCGTCTGGGGCATCTCGGCAGCTCCACGGCGCACAGCCTCGGCCTCGTCCTGCCCCGTCAGGTTGTTTACTTCCAAAAGCACCAGTCCGGAGTAGTCGCGTATCAGGCGGTTCTGTCCCGTCGTGTTCATTGACAGGGCGAAGCAGATGCGCGGCAGCTGCTTGGTAAACTGGGTCCATGCCGTCAGCGTACCGTCGGCACCGCGCTTGCCCTTGATGAGCGGGAATACGCGGCGCAGCTCTTCCACTTCGTTCTTGTACTGGCAGTTGCGGATGCTGTCCACGACTTCCTGTAGCGGCATAAGGCGCAGCGTCTGCTTATTGCGATAATACTTGATGATGGTGACTTTTGTAGTATTCATAGTTATCGTTTTTTTTGTTGTTCTTTCCTTTGTTTATTGGTGTGGCAAAGTTACGAAAATTATTTGATGTTATTGTAATTATTTCACAATATTTTTCTTTAATTTTACCTTCACCCTTCATCTTTGAATATAAATTCCTGTTTTACAAATAATTAACCGATGAAGGCTACCTTCATATTTTTTATTGACCCTTCACCTTTTTGGGCTTTTCATTCCAGACTTCCGTTGTTCTTGACAATTTTTATATGTAGTTCCCGATATAATAACATGCGGGAACTGCGAGTTTCCTCAATGGAAACTGGTAGTTCCTCCAATGGAAACTATCAGTTACTACCATTATTCCTATTCGTAAACTACTTGTAAATGAGGTGATTATGTTATTATTTATAACGATTGTGGACTCCTATACAACAAAACAGCCAAAAAGGTGAAGGTTGGGTGAATGTTGCCTTCACCTCTTAAATCATTGAAAACCATATTAATAGCATAAAAGGTGAATGCTGAAAGTAATTCTATATTTCATAGATATGTATTCCTACAATCACATCCAGCCCGTTTTGGCCGCTGAAGATAAGGCTCGTGTCCGCCGAAGATAAGGCTCGTTCCTGACGAAGATAAGGCTCGACGGCAACGAGCTACGTAGCTCGTCGTATGTCATGCACTATTACAATGAAAATAATTTGGCATTCTCAGAAATAATGATTACTTTTGCACGTATGAAAGCAAAGAACAACAATCAGTCAGAGCCGGGGTTTCTTGAAGAAAAGCTTCAGGAACAGCTGTTGGAAAAAGCCAAGGGGCATTATTTGGTGTGTTTTATCGAACATTGTCCGCTGCATAGTCATTGCCTGCGCTGGTTAGTGGGGCAGCATGCCGATACTTTTCCTGTTTCGATGACGGTGGTCAATCCGCGTCACGCCGGAATAGGCACCGAACAATGCGAGATGTATTGCAGCGCCGAGCGTGTAACCATGAAGTATGGTCTGACGAGACTCTATGACGACATACCCGCCAGAAAGGCCACGGCCATCCGCCATCAGCTCATTGAGCGCTGGGGCCGCAAGTTCTACTTCCAGATGCGCCGTGGCGACCGGCCCATTACTCCCTCACAACAGCAGGACGTTGCCGACGTCTGCCGCAGTTGTGGCTGGACCGGTCCCATCGTCTACGACGCTGAGGATTCTGACTGGCAGTGGTAGCGTATAGCAGAGGAGGAATTTGTTACCACAATTTGACACATCTGGGGAATCAGTGTCCACCAGGACCGCCACCGCCACCACTGGTGTATGACGAGAGCTTGACGCTGGAACCGCCGCTGATGGTTGCATTCGAAAAGCCTGTACCGTCGAAGATGCTGGTGCCGCTGCTGACGGTGACGCCACTCTTGAGCGTGGGCTGTGATGCACCGCTGACGACGAGCGTGTTGCCGCCGCTGGACGGTGTCTGGAAGGCGAAGGTCTCGCTGCCGACGGTCAGTGCATACCATGTATTCCTGTTCCACGAGTTGGCAGAGTAGCACGACTGCGTGAGGCTGGCACCGCGCTCCAGTCCGCCGATGGCAATGATGGTGCCGCCTGTGACGTAGAGCTTTTTCTTTTCCTCGCTGTTGGCATCGATGGCCACCTCGGGTGTAGAAGCGCCAATGGCATAGATTACGCCGCCTTTTATATATACGTTACCGTTGGCATCGATGCCGTCGTTGCCAGTGGAGTGGGCATAGACGTAGCCGCCGCTGATGGTTAGGTCGCCGGCATTGCTAAGGTTCTTGGTATCGTCGTTATACGAGGCATTGATGGCATCGTCCGAGGCGTTGACGGTCACATGGCCGCCTGTGATGTCGATGCTGGTCTTGCTCTCGATGCCCTCGCCGCCTGCACCTGTGGTGGTGACGCTGATGACGGCTTGGTCGCTAATCACGATGGCACCGTCTATCTTGATGCCCTTGGGCGATGACTTGTAGTCGCTGCTGTAGCTGTCGAGATTCCTTGAACTGTTAACGGTAGAAAGCGTACCGTTCGATGATGCGACAACGGCATTGCCACTGGTTTTGATGATCGTCGTGCCACCCGTAGCCGTCAGCGTGCCGTCGCCGTTGATGCCCTTGCCGCCAGCGCCAGTACTGGTCAGGTTCATCGTGCCGCCGCTGATGACGGTGTTACCGTCGGCGCCCAGACAGGCCGAGGCCTTGGTCTTCACTTTGTCACTGTCCCACACGCCACCGCCAGTGGTCTTCACGGTGATGTCGCCGTCGCTGATGCGCATGTCACCCTCGCCCTTGATGCCCTTGGCGGCGTCGGCGGTGACGGTGATGTTGATGGTACCGCCCTCGATATAGACATTGCCGCTGTCCTCGTCTTCGTGGTCAGCGGTTTCGCCAGTGGAAGCATCGCCGTCGATGTCACACTGGATGCCGTCGTCCTGCGTGCCGCTGATGTTGATCGTACCACTCTCCATGAGGAAATACTCGGTGCAGTTGATACCGTCGCCCACTGCCGATGTCACGTTGATGGTGGCGTTTTTGATGGTGAAGTACTCGCCCGTCTTGATGCCGTGCTTCACGTTACCCACCACGTTCAGCGTACCCTTCTGTGCAAACTCAGCGTGGCCCTTGATGTAGAGGCAACCCTTTTGTGATCCGCCGACGGCATCGACCAGGGTGCTGGTGGTGCCGGTAATGGGTTTCACCTTGATGCGCTTGCCGTTCTGGATATGTACGGCAGCACCGCTATAAACCGGTGTCGTGTTGGTCAGCGTCAGGCCGTTCAGCTCTATCGTCGCCTTGTACGAACCCGACATATAGAACTCGCCGTCCGTCGTCGTACCGCTTAGCGTGTAGGTGATTTCCTCGGCCAGATCATCGCTCTGGGCTATCGACACGTGAGCGCCGCTGATGGTCGGCGTGACGTACTGCGCCACATTGCCGGCCACCGTTACACTGGCCGATGTGCCGTCGTAACTGACGCCAATCGTGCCGTCGGCAACTTTGCTGTTGTCCACCGTCATCGCGTCGATGTCGGCCAGCGTAAACGTCTTGCCCATGATGGCGACAGTCTCGCCATTGGTGTATGTCATCTCGCCCGTCTGTGTGGCTGGGAACTGGTAGGTGACGTTACCAACCTTGACGTTCAGCGTCTGTGCATCACAATTGACAATTGATAATTGATAATTGACAATTAAAGCCAAAAAAAGTATTCTGAATAGCTGTTTCATTTCATCACGATTTTATAAGTTCTATTCTTCGTCTTCACGATATATACGCCTTTTTGCATCTGCGCCTTGGTGACCTTGTGGCCTTGCAGGTCGTAGATGTCTGTGTCTTCGTCGAGTGTTGCACTGGTGATTGCCTCGATGCCCGTCGTCTCATCGGTATTCGAGAAATACATTTTACTCAGGTTCGACAGCGTGAACGACTGCGTTCCAGCTGTCAGTGTTGTTCCGCTGATGGTCAGCGTCAAATCAGCTACGGCAACTGATGCCTTCGCCCCGTCCGTCGTCTCAAACGTCAAGTAGGTATAATCTTCGGCCTGCGCCGTCAGCGTCCCTACCAGAATTGTCAGAAATAAAATAAACTTCTTCATTTTTACATCGTCTTTTGTTTACGCTGCAAAAATAATAATAAAAAGGCGGTTCACCAATTTTTTTCAACGAACCCTCTGATTCGTTCAGTAAAACCCTGGTCCCATCGCCTACGACGCTGAGGAAGTGGACTGGGATAGGTAATTTTTTGTATCGCTTTATCCCCAAAAAAGAATGTAAAATAGTCTTTCACAAGGCTTGTGAAACCACTTTTTGAGCGCAAAATAGCAGAAAAGCCTCAAAAAACTTGGAAGTTAAAAGAAAAATGCCTATCGTTTGCAACGACAAATCCCGCCCGCTTCCCATAAGAACAGCGTACCCAGCGGGACATTTTTTGTATATAGATATGAGGTATACCAAACAAGCAATGACGCTAGCACAGCAGATTCAGACACTGCAAGGCAGAGGTCTGATGATTGCTAATACCAATAAGGCAGAACAGACTCTGGATGCTATCAGTTATTTTCGATTGGCTGACTACTGGTATCTTATCTAAATTAGGATAATCCTATTTAGGATAATTTATTACTTTAATCAATTTTTCGCCCAAAGTGTTATTAGTGATAGGTTGGAGAAATGCTGTTTTACTTGAAGGTGTTAAGGATACCTACGATTTCTCTAACTTCTTGATCGGTCAGGACTTGGCTGATGGGAATGCTGAGTTCTTGCTGGTGAATCTGTTCGGTAACGGGCAGATGCCAATGGTTCCATGCTTTGTAACATTCCTGCTTGTGGGGTGGAATGGGGTAGTGGATGAGTGTCTGTATGCCCTGCGCCGTCAAGTATTGCTGCAGACGGTCACGCTCCGGAGAGAGGATGGGGAAGATGTGATAGACATTGTTTTCGTCAGGTAACTGGCGGGGGAGGGTAACCAGCGGATTGCTGATGTGCTCGTAGTAGTAGCGGGCAATCTGTTGGCGACGATGATTGTCATCATTCAGATGGCGAAGCTTGACACTCAATATAGCAGCCTGTATCTCGTCAAGGCGGCTGTTACGGCCACAATACTTAAACACGTATTTTCGTTGAGAGCCGTAGTTGGCCAGGGCGCGTATGCAGTCGGCCAGTTCACTGACGTTGGTGGTTACGGCACCGCCGTCGCCAAAGGCGCCGAGGTTTTTGCCCGGATAGAACGAATGCCCGGCAGCATCGCCGATGCTGCCTGTCCTTTTGCCTCTATATCTGCATCCATGAGCCTGTGCATTGTCTTCAACAAGTTTAATGTTGTATTTGCGGCATAATTCACCAATCTTCTCGGTATAGGCACAACGGCCGTATAGGTGTACGATGAGGATGGACTTGGTACGTGGCGTGATAGCCTGTTCAATGAGCCTGTCATCCATCTCCAAAGTTTCTATGTTGGGTTCCACCAGTACGGGCTTCAGACCGTTTTCCGTGATGGCAAGGATAGATGCTATATAGGTGTTGGCAGGCACGATGACCTCGTCACCGGGCTGCATCACCCCCATCTCGATGTAGGCACGGTATATCCAGATCAGCGCATCGAGCCCGTTGGCTACACCAACACAATAGTTTGTGCCTATATATTGTGCATAGTCTGCCTCAAATTGCTTGTTGGCATTGCCTTGCAGGTACCAGCCTGAATCAATTACGCTGTCAACAGCCTGTTTTATCTCATCGGCATACAAGTCAGTAATGCCTTTTAAATCCAAGAACTTGATCATCTCTGCTCTTTGATGTATGACAGGAACTCGTCATAGTCGCGGATGTAGTCATCTTCGCTGTAGCATTCCGAGGCAAGTACCAGGCAGATGCTGCCCGAAGAGAAACCCTGTTCGGCAGCCCAGATGCCAGGAGGTACATGCAATCCGAAATAGGGGCGGTTCAATACTACCGTACGCTTGTTGATGCCGTCATCAAGAGCCACTTCAAAGCTTCCGCTGGCTGCAATGATGAACTGGTGGCATGAACGGTGAGCATGGGCCCCGCGGTCTTCGCCTCCCGGAATGTCGTACGAATAGAATACACGGTTGATGGGAAACGGCACATGATGGTTCTCATAGATGAACGTCAGATTGCCCTCAATATCGTGCATCTTGTTCAGTTCGCATAGTGAACAGTCAAAGACGCTGCGCCCGATGGAAACAAATTGGTTCTGTACAGGATTGTTCATCCTAACCGATGTCTTTGATTCCGTAAAGGTAGGAATATAATTCTTATTCTTAGTCCATGCCAAATATTCCTGATAATCGAATATATAGTCTTTTTCGTCATACGGAGTTGACGAAAGAACCAATGCCAGCGAGTTCGTAGAAAAATTGGTCATCGTCCGCCACATACCTTGGGGAACGTATAATCCATAGTAGGAACGGTTCAGCGGAAAAATGGTTTTGCAATGGCCATCGTCAATCTCGACATCGAAACTGCCTGAGAGTGCCACGATGAACTCCTCCGTCTCCTTGTAGGCATGACCACCGCGGTCTTTACCTCCAGGAACGTCATAAATCCAATGAACCCGCTTGATATCAAACGGGATGTTCTTCATCTGCTCGATGGTTGAGAGATTACCCCTCGGGTCCTCTATCTTGGGTAGTTGTATGATCTCAGCGCTGTTCAAGATGATTCTTTTAAAATGTCGGAAATCTTCTTGGCTTAGAATTTCTTGCCGAAGGCAATATTGAGGAATGTCAATATCAACAATTTGGCATCAAACCACAGGGAGCGGTGCTCCAGATAATACAAGTCTAATTCAAGGCGGCGCAGCATTTTCTCCATGGTGTCGGTATAGCCGTTGTACAGTGTAGCGTACGATGTGACACCGGGACGAACCTGATAAAGGTATCTGTATCGTGGGTCACGTTCCATGATCTGGTCAATATAAAACTTTCTTTCTGGTCTCGGTCCGATAAATGCCATCTCGCCTTTGACCACGTTCCACAATTGGGGCAGCTCATCCAAATGGTGTGCTCGAAGGAATTTCCCAATCTTGGTCATTCGGGTCTCACGTTCATGCTGATAGAGGGCTGGCCCGTCTTTCTCTGCATCGATTTTCATGCTACGGAATTTGTATATGAAGAACGGTCTTCCAAAACGCCCTATGCGTTCCTGCTTAAAAATGGCGGGACCGCCGTCTTCACGCTTGACGGCAATATAGCAAACCAACATCAAAGGAGAGAAAACGATTAAACAAATGAGTGCAGTAAAAAGATCAATTAATCTTTTAAGATTGCGCTCAAATTCATTCATTCCGTCTACAATATATCCGTCCCTGAGTGTAGTCATCTATCGATATGTATGTGTTTTAGCATATTATATACTTATTTAACGGCACGATGTGTTATTTATTGTATAGTATTTGATTATTTTCTCTTTTGGGTAAATAAATAGCCCATAGTCTTTATAAAATATTTGAAGTGAACAAAGACAATGTTTGATTTTACTCCCAATTTCTTGCATGCTATCAAGTCTTCCTTTGTCCCAATCCAGCGGTTTTTAATACTTTTGGTGCTTTCACCCCCTACGAGCATAGTTACAAAGTCCATGTTGATATATTTCATGGGCAACTTGTTTAAATAGCTGATACGGGCAATGAATTCCAAATCTGCTGAAATACGGAAAGAAGTATCGTACAGTCCATAGCGCATATAAGTACTTCGTCGAACATAGAGTGAAGGATGAGGAGGGATAAATCCGAAGCGCACCATCCACGGACGGAAGGGTTTTCCGGAATAGTATCTGACACTTTTCTGTAAGTCATCCGCTTTTACAAAGTGTACATCACCATAAACGGCTGCTGCGTCTTTAGGGAATTCGTTGACCATTCGCTGGATGACATCTCCTGATGTCAGGAAATCGTCGGAATTGAGTATACCGATAATATCACCTGTTGACATCTTGATACCTTTGTTCATAGCATCATAGATGCCTTCATCCTTTTCGGAAACCCAGCGGAGATGACCGTCGAACTTCTTCTCGAAGTCTTTAATCATGTCAACAGTGTTATCTGTCGAGCCTCCGTCAACCACGACATATTCAATATCAGGATATGTCTGTTGAAGAATAGAGTCGGCAGTTCGTGCAAAGGTTGCTGCACTGTTCCATGTCACTGTAACTATCGATACCTTCATTTTGGGGTGCAAAGGTAACAAATAATTATGACGTGACAAAACCTTTTGGACAATTATTGTATGGCTGGTGGCAAGATATAAGACATCAGAGAAAACACAAAAGATGGCAACGCGTAATATCGTGGGGCTTTTGTATTCTGATGACTATTGTTAATTATCAATTCTTTACTAGTTTGTCTTGGATTTCAGCCAGAGCTTTGATGAGCTTGTCATTGTCTGTTCTGCTACGAATAGCTATACGGATGTATTGTCCGTTGGTAAGAGCAGTTTTATTACTACAATCTTTTATAAAAATGTTGTGTTTTTTTAATAGTTGAAATACTAATTCGTGTGAATTCAGACTATTCACAACCTCGCAAAGGAAGAAGTTGGCCTGTGAGGGTATAACTCTTAGGTAGTTAATGGATTGCAATTCGTTGAGAAAGTGTTGGCGCTCTTCAATAAAAGCAAGACATGCTTTGTCATAGTCTTTGCTGTATTTTCCAAAAATTTGCATGTAGCATTCACCGAAGGAATTGATGTTCCAAATAGCAACTTCCTTTTTGATTTTACTAATGATGTTAATATTGGCGCTGGCCAAGATTCCAAGGCGTATTCCTGGGACACCAAATGATTTTGAAATGCTTTTGACGATAGTTAGGTTAGGGTTGGCTTCTAAATAACGGTTTTGTAGAAGTGTATTGCTTTTGAAGTCATCAGTAAAATCAACAAAAGATTCATCAATCGTAATATTGATGTTTCTTTCTTTAGCCCATGAAACGAGAGAGAGTAAATCACTGATGGGGATGAAGTTGCCTGAAGGATTATCAGGATTGATAATCAGTAATTGTGAGATTTCCTTATCATCATAATAATCCATAATGTCTGTGGCACTATATCTGAAATCGGCATTGTTGGGAATGAAGGGTACTATTTGCTTTTTGTCTACCCGATGAGGATATTCTTCGAAAGTGGGATATATCACTCCAACCTTGCCGTTTACCTGCTCCATAAAACTCTTGATAAGTTCGGCTGCCCCATTTCCTACAACGATATAATCTTGTTCTATATCAAAATATTTTCCTGCCAAGAGTGAGTTGACATACATGCCGGAGGGATAGTTTTGTAGCAACGAGACAAAGTTTGATTTCATTTCCTCAATCATCTGCTGAGGTGGAAAGTATGGATTGACTAGATAGCAGAAGTCTAAAAGTTTTGGGAAGCGCCAGTATCCTCCATATCTGCAGGAATATTTATTTATAAGATGCTCGTCGTCTGCAAAAATGGTTTCTGCAATGTCAAGGTCTTGTACATCATCAATCTCATACCATTTCTCATCACCAATTGGTAGTGCTTTCATTCCAGACTTGTCAATCATTGTAATGACGCGGAGAACCTGTTCATAATACTCGTTGTTACCAAGAGCCTTACTGTATGCTTCAAGAAAGGGTACGTATTTCTGAGCGCAGAAGTTGCGGCTGAGTTTATAGATATTGATAGTCTTATAATAAGAGTCAATTTCAGTATATTTAAAGGCTTGTTTAGGAACGAAACTCACGATGTTGTAGTCGTCGTCAACACGTACCATAGTTCCGTCCATCCAACTCTCATACTTCGCAACCAATGCAACGTTAGGTGCTGTCGTCTCAGCTATTAATTTAAAAAGTCCATCGGAGAATATCAAGTCAGACTCAATTAAAATCGTATCATCTTCCTGCAATTTTTCCTTCGCCAGGGCTAAGGAATAGATGTTATTAGTCTTGTCGTAGACAGGGTTGGTAATGTATTCAATGTTCAGCTTGTCTTGGTATCGGTCTCCTATGTGGTCGATGACATTTTGCCCCTTGTATCCAACGACTATAATAACACGGTTGAGAGAAAAAGATGTCAATTGGGTTAATAGTCTGTCTATAAGACGAATGCCGTTGACAGGAAGCATACACTTCGTGTTGTCTTTTGTATACTTGCCGAGACGTCGTCCCATCCCAGCTGCTAATATGATGGCCTGCATGTTTTTATTATTATATTTCTGTTCTTTTGGCGTAAATCTTTTGGATAAAGCCGTCAACAATGGGCTGCTCTTTCTTTTCCTGTAATTTCTCGAGTAATGAAACGGGCAAAAGCTCCTTAACATACATGATAGCGAGTTGCTTATACCGCTGTGTGTTGGATAGATGAAACTCAAACTTTTGTGAGGGCGTCATCCAGTCTTCCCCATATTGATGAGATAAATAACTCTTATAATCTCTTGGTGCCATATATGTGTCACCTTTAAATTCCATGGGGACAATATCTTCAAGATACTTCTTTTCACAGATGTCCATGCAGCAATGCATCAAACTTGGATCTTTCTTATACGGCGCAAAAAAGTATATGTCAATATATTCACCTTTTCGGATAATAGAAAGAAATCCACGACGTTCGTAACGTGCCAACTCAAAACCTAATTCACGTAAGTCGAACAGCATGTCAAGAAATGCATTCATGTCACTTTTCAGCATTACTAAATCGATGTCCTCATCGTGAGTTATGAAGTCATGTTCGCGAACAGCACCTAATAGTGTGCCGAAAAACAAAAGGAATGTAAGTCCATGTTTGTCACATGCTTGCTTAAGAAGTCTCAAGTTCTCAAGAGATATGCCTTTGTCGATTGGCTTGATGCCTTCAAATATAGGAACAAATTTGTATCTATATGTTCCTTTTGAGGTTTGTATTGTCTTGTACATTTTTTATATGCTGAATGTTTTTTTGAGCCACATCTTAATGGAGATGGGGAGATATTTCATCAGATTAGTATAGAGCGTGTTGTTCTGATTGTAAAAGCCTTTTTCGAAGGGTGTATAGGGAACCACATACTTGGGGTGACGCAGTGGGAATTCTATTTCCTTATCTGTGAAGTAATAGTCAGGCGTCTTTCCATTGCTGGTATGTGTGGCCCCTTCACCAAAGCCTATGTTGCTCTGCAGGCTGCAGCAAGGGTAGATGCCCAACTGGTTGTGAGCAGCGAGTGTAAAGTACCACTGCCAGTCCCAGGCACTGACATCGTTGTGGTCGACGACTTTGATGCGATATTTCCAGTATTTAATGTCGCGCGAACGATAACCCATGTTGGCAATGATGGAATCGGCATAAGTAGTTTTGCGCCAGTCCATGTTAAGCTCCATATTCTTCCATGCCCTACGCCATGTGGCCCATCCATTAGTGGCCTTGTAGCGACTGAAGCCGTATGAGTCTGGGATGCAGACATCTTTGATGTAGTTGGCTCCATCAATCATACCGATGCGCTCGTCATTCTTGTAGCGTTCTAACAGTTCCTCGGCGAAAGGGAAAAACGACTCCTGCATCATGCAGTCGTCTTCAAGGATAATACCTCGCTCCTCGTTTTCAAACAACCAGTTAATGGCCGTATAGACGCCCTTACTGCATCCTAAGTTCTGCTCATGGAATAATGTGCGGACATCACATGACCAGTCAATGGCGTCAAGAACGGCTTTTCGGGCAGCCTCTACTGCCTTCTGCTCTCCTTCAATATGGAATCTTGCACCATCGCCAGCGATATACAGCTTGGTGGGTTGAACCTTGCGGATGCGCTCAAGACTCTGTAGGGCTACGTCCTTTCGACGGAAAATAATGAGCAATATAGGTACTTGATACATAGTTACATAATTGTGTTATGGATAGCGTCCAAGAATCCATGCCCGTATTTCAAGTCGGGCTCCACATAGTTGCCCTCGCCCCATTCGTTCCATGAACGGAGGAAGAGAATGCGGTGTTCTGCCTGCTTGTCCTTGATGACTTCCAAGGCCTGCTCGATGTGATGCTGGAAGTTTTCAGGCGTTGCGTTGATATAGATACCGTCTTGATCGCTCGTTCTTGGTGTGCGATCCCAATTAGGATAAATTGATGGAAACACATTTTCCCATGAGTCCTCTGGGGCAAAGAAGTGCTTGACAACTTCTGGATAATTGTATTTGAGTGCTGGCAGGAATGAAAATTTCTCATGTAACTTAAAGAGAAGGGCTCGTTTGTACTTGCCTTGTACAATCATCTCGGCACGCGACTTGCCAATGGAATTGATACCATCGAACCCTAATGAAAGGAAGTCGTTATACACCTTGGCACTGCTTTTCAAATCAGGCATGACGCGCCCTTTACCAATTCCGCCTTCTGGCAGACGGACACGGGTGTTGGTAGAATTGCACATCGCCACGAAATAGAAATCTGGCAGCTCGTATTCCTTTGCCAATTGATGCCAGTCTTCCATAAACGCCTCAACATGCACGAAACGATAAGGATCGTAGATGAGAAACAGCAACTTGCCATCGACCTTGATATAACGCTTATCTTTGAAGGCAGGAAGCATGGCGTTGAAGTGAGCCACGTTGTCGTCGTGTCCCATATAGAGTTGCTCGGCAATCATACCATCCTTCATACCCTTTTTCCATGTTGAAGTTGTCCAATCATGATTTGCCCAGGCTAAACAGAACGGAAAGTCGGGTTTGCCAGAGGCTACTACTTCATTGAATGGCCTTTCTAATAATTGTTTTCCATTGCCAAACCAGTAGTGCCAATAACAAAACCCCTCAATACCTGCTTCACGTGCCAATTCTGCTTGTTGTTCGCGTACCTCAGGCAGACGTAAGTCATAGAAACCTAAGTCTGCCGGGATATGTGGTTGGTAATGACCTTTAAAAAGGGGACGAGCCTTGGCCACATTAGTCCATTCTGTAAATCCTTTTCCCCAGTATTTGTCATTTTCAGGGATGGGATGGAACTGAGGGAGATAGAATGCAATAGCTCTTGCTTTCATTACTTCATTTTACTTTTGCGTACAAAGGTACAACTTTTTTCCGATACGACTGCCATTATTTGATATTAATCTTGATAATTTGTGATTGTCCTACCTTATCTAAAGGCTGTAATTGGTATAGGATACTGTTATCGTCGGAAGATTTTATCTCGAAAGGTAGTTCTTCAAAGACACTAGCTAATGGACCGTTCTTTTTGGTGCGTATCAATTTCGCGTTGAGTATATTGATGCCTTTTTCCGCAAGAATATGTGACAATGTACAAATGATGGCTTCTTCAACCCTTTTCTTGGCTACACGACAAGAGATAACAAAGTCTGACAATTCGGCAGAGTCCTCATAGAGCTTGACGGAGGTGAATGCAATGATGCCATAATCACCGAATTTGTCGTTGCATTTGTATGAGAGACAAAGAACGTCTTTATTATTTATTAAATTGTCGTATTCTACTGTTGTGTAGCGATTTGTAGATAAGTTTAGCTGGTTACTTCTTGATAACAACTCGTAACATCTGTCTTTATTGTCTTTGTCGATAGGGCTTATCTGCAATTGCATTTTTAGACTTTTTAGGAAAGAATCGTAGTTGTCGGCAAATTCCTCCCTGAATTGCTGTCTCGATACTTCTTGTTGGTAAGAATGTCTTCTGTTCTTTGATTCTGCTGAAACGGGAACATCAAATTCTGGATAGGACAACAATTGTTTGATTTCTTTTTCGCTATAAACCCTAACCATAGGTAGCGACTCTTTGACTTCTGTACGTTCCCGTATGTTGTCGTCGACAAAAGCAAATGAGTTGATACCTAAATTCAGAATTTCTGCTATTTTCTGAATATTCTTACTCTTTTGTCCCCAATTGATGGCTGGAGAGAGAAAATACTCTTCAAGTCCAAACTCACGTATCTTGGCTATTGCATCGGCATAATCGTTTTTGCTGGAGATTGTGTTCAGGATTCCTTTTTCGTCTAATGCCTTGATGACTTTGACAACATCCTCGCGTAGTCTAACATTCATGTCGTTCACTAACGTTCCTTCCCATAAAGTATTGTCTAAATCCCATGCTACGACTTTGACTTTCTTTGCTGGTACCTCTTCTTGAGCGTCAGATGAGATTCCGCAGAACAAGTCTAACCATTCGAAGACGATTTCTGTGTCTGTTTCTGAATTAAGGGGAGCCAAGAATATACGGGCAGAAATGATGTTGTCTAAACAATGGTTGAGAGGGATGGATAGCTCGTTCATCCCTCTGTGTAATAAGAAAGACTTAGAATAAAGTATCTTGTCTGCATCAATCTGTACAAGTATTTGTACCTTCTCCTTGTTTTTAAGGTGGCATTTTATGTAGAAGAGCTCGGGTGTATCGTTACTGCCCCATACGAAGTGTTTTCTGAATGCTACATAGGCTCCGTAAGGTTTTAGCGTTGGCCAAATGGGTTTCAATAGTCGTGCCAAGGCCAGAAAGGCTTTCGAGAAGATGTTGTTGGCGTTATCGTAGAAAGTATACAGTTTGTCGCCACCGCATTTGTTCTCAAATTGGGCTTCAATTTTGGCCCATTTGCGGAACGTACAGTCAATGCCATATGATAGAGAGCCAGCGAACTCATTGGTAGGTCGCAAACCAAAGCGCATTCTGACACACTTCTTGTCTTCTCGTGCCACATATAAAGGACAGTTATTGTAGCAATAGGGAGGGGCGCACTCTAAGCAGTGCTCTTCCCAAATCAGCAGTTCCCGCTTCTTATATTTGACAGGCGCTTTTGAAACTTGCGGCCGTTCAACAGTGATAGAACTTGTAGCAAATGAAGTGTCAAACATCTTATAGCTCTTTGTAAGAAATTAAACGTATGTAATTAGGATAGTTCATGTCCAGCATGAGTTGTTCCTCTTTCTGATAAATCTCCTGATAGTGACCCGGATGAACCATAAGTTCCAATGAGTCTTTTTCTTTCAAAGAAACAAGTGTTGGATTATCAAAGTATTCTTGGAAAGGTGAGAAATAGTCCGTCATTTTATAATTCTGGTAATGCGTTCTGGAAAGTAAATACCATGCCTGACGTCCCCAATAGCTCATAGAGTAGGGAGAAACATAATTTTTAATGCGTCTTACCTTTGGCAGATTGAAATCTTTTGATAATTGTGCTATGACTCCCATCAAACTAGCACAAGTGTGGATATGCTGATGGCTGTCGATATGTGATAATTTGATTCCCATACTTTGGAGTTTGGAGATTTGTGCTGATAATTCATTATAGATAGCTTCCTTAATGGTCTTAGGTAGCCGTTTGTATCTGAATTGTTCTGCGTTGTCTATACTGAAACAGGTTCTTCCGTCGTTGACAGCATAGTAGCCGAAATCTACAAGTCTCTGGCTGTTGATGAGGGGCTCGCCCTCTGTCAGATTGAGGTGAATGCCAAAAGAAATTTCAGAATTATATGTTTCGTATAGACAGGCAGCCTCCTCTACCGCTGGCATATTGGCCATAATCGTGGTACTCGTAATCTTACCCCGTTCTATAGCCCGTTTGATATGACTATTGTTGATCTTGCTGTATCCGCAGTCGTCAGCGTTAATTATCAGTCTCATTTACTAATTAGCATTATTTCCCATTCAGTAATGTTTCGATTCTTATTTATTGAAGTTGAAGCCGACCTTTAAGATGTTTTCCAAGTCAGCGGGGATGCGTGTCAGGTAATGACTGCGGAACAACGGTTTTGCTTTCGCCACATTTGTCCATTCTGTAAATCCCTTCCCCCAGTATTTGTCGTTCTCAGGGATAGGGTGGAACTGTGGTAAATATAGTGCTATAACTCGTGCTTTCATATATTATATAACGTCTAACGTTACTTTAAATTATATTTTCTGATTGTTTTCTGTCTTATTGGCTGCATCCTTAATCACTTTTGCCGGAATTCCTGCCGCGACACAATAAGCAGGAATGTCATGGGTGACGATGCTATTGGCTCCGACGACAACGCCATCGCCAATGGTTACACCAGGCAGTATACATACATTGTTGGCCAACCACACATTGTTGCCAATGCTGACGGCACCTTTACCAACGACATCTCGTTGGGTGGGAGAGATGCACAGTGTTTGAAAATTGGTGTCGCCGTGGGTGTTATCTGTAATAAGCACATTGGTTCCTGTCAGTAGGTTATTGCCAATCGTTATGCTTTCTACTGCCGTAATATGGTTGTCACGGCGTATCATACATCCGTTACCTATGGTAATCTTTGGCTTCTTGTTGTCAATTTCCCATGCGGTGAGTTGGAGCCCTCCCTCAAAGATGTTGTCATCGCCGATAGTGATATACTTCGTGCCTTTGAGGTTGTATGTCCGCCAAAGAAAGTAGGAATTACCGCAATGAGCAAACTGGCGACGGATATAGCCAGTGTAAAGCTTGTCACGAACGGATTGGAAAGCTTTTGGAATGCTTGCCGGATAGAGATAAGACAGTATTTGGCCTGTCATGATAAGACATTTATTAATGAATGATTTGATCATTGAGAGGAGTCATTTTTTAATGGGAATCTTTCTAATAACACTTCATGATACCTCAGATAGGCGTATAAAAGGACTAAGGTAAGGATGCGCAAGTTGCCTCCGTCTGAGAACGAAAACAGGGTCATACCGCCTTGCATACAGATGCAAAGTGTGAAATAGAGGAGTAGCACCTGATGTAGCTTGAGTGTTCCGTCCCGAGGGCGAATTAAATAGATAACAAGTGCATTGAAGAAGACAAAGATAAAAACGGTGGGCACAGGGCCAAAGTCAATCACGATGTCTCCGACAAAAGTGGAGAAAATATCGTCGTCGATTTTCAAGTTATGGTATTTGTCCCGTCGCTCTGTGTAGTTCTTGGGCGTATCGGAGACAATCATTCTTTTAACGAGATTAAGCGTTCGGTCGCCGTTACGTGTGCCCCCTGCATCAAGGGCGAAATTGTTGAAATAAAGGTTGCCTTGTCCTACATACCAGTTCAGAAATCCGGCTACGCCGCCACCCATATTTCCGAATCGACTAACAGTGATTGCTGCTATGGGAATGGCAATGGCAAGGATGCACGAAAAGCCGAACATTCGGATAGCTCGGTTGATATTCTTCGATATGAATTGTTGGAACATGGCATAGCCGACAATAGCAGTAAGTACTGCGGCAATGACTCCTCCTCGCTGCCCATGCATAATGGGGATAAGAATTCCTATGATAATGGAAAACATCAGGCCCCCTATAAGCCAGACGTTTTTCTTCTTTAGTGTCATGTAAAAGAAGAATAGGAAGATTGTAATGTCTGAAAGTGAATTGTAGATAATTGCAGGTATGTTTGATATGCCGCTGCCTGCATCCTCTGCGTCTTTGGCCTGTTCCATATAGGCATCTTTTCCTGCGTCAGTTTCTGTGAATAGCTTGACAAAGCCTGTGCCAAAGTTTGCAATGATGTCAGGCACCAACAAGATGGAACTAATGATAATGATAATGCTTGTGATGGCTAAGATGCTTGTCTGTGGTGATTCTATTTCCCTTACAGGCTTGTGATGGATATATATGGCAGGCGACAATGCAATCATCAGCATGCAGTATAAGTAGATATATGGGAACACTTTCAACGGTAGGAACAGGTCGGAAAACATATAATCATTAAGCGTCAGGAGTGAAAAGACGGCATACATGATATATGTGGACATGATGGCCGTTCCTCCGTCAAACGTATGTGACTTACGCTGATACCATACCAATGTGACAATCCATGTCACAAGATAGCCTGTTGTCAATATGTTATCCCAGATTACTTGTGACATATTCTTTGGTTAATGATATTTTTTGTCATGGAAGATAGCAGGACCCTCTCTTTAGGGCTAATGCCAAACAAATATGTCGAAAGAAAAACAAAGGAAGGAATGCATAGGACAGAAAGGACGAAACTCCACAGCGTATTCTCGATTTGCGAGTTGATGGCCAGTGCAATGATGCTATTGATAAATAGTATGATGATAGCGGGTACGACAAACGAAAACAGGTATTCCTTGATGGAGAAACCATCATAGAAGCGTTTAAGGCAGTATAGCCTTACTATATGTGCTATCAAGCAGACGGCTATCATGGAGAAAAATACGCTGTATGCTGGCAGGTTGAAGTGGAAGAATAACCATGTTAGTGGAAAGCACATCAAAGTAATACTTTCAACGGGTAAATGGTACTCTTTGATATGGCCAGAAGCCTGCATGACAATTGTTATCGGATGATGCATTGCCAGACAGACGATGTAGACGATGATGGCTTGTGAGAATAAAATGATGTTAGGTGTTGTGTCCCCCAGCCACAAAGACAGGATGGTCTCCATATTAATGATAATGGGGATGGATATGGCGAGGAGTGTGTAATACATAAACTTATTGCTCACGGAAAACAGTTGGTTTAGATAATCGTGCTGGTGTTCGGCATAGGCCTTGATCATCGGTGGGCGGAAAGCAAGTACCATGCTATTGCAAAGCGCATTGAATGCATTGTTGATTTGCAGCGCGATGCCAAAGGCTGCAACAATAACAGGACCAAAGTAGATGTTGAGCAGAATTGTGTTTCCCTGTAGCATTCCAGTACCTGCAAGCGAACCAAAGAGAGTCCAGGCAGAAAAAGAAAGCAGTTCGCGGTAGAGTGCCTTTCCTCTTGTTTTTTTGTAGTGGCACTCCGTATATCTATGGTGTCCTACAGCGGCGTACATGACTGCTACAATGATGGCTGTAATAGAAAGTCCTGATGCATATAGGATGAGATGGTCGATGGTTGCCCAGGTCAGACTGTATGCTGCCATGAACTTCATGAGACATTCAATAGTAGAAATGGTGGCATACAAGCCCATGTCTTCATGTGAAAAGATGGCTGCTGTGTAGGGTATCTGCAACATAGAACAGATAAGAATCAGCACGGAACACTGATATATCCACAATGCTGCATTAAGACGCTCGGGGGGGATTACCAACTGCGTATAAAAGAACCACAAGCCTACGCTCTCTAAAAGAATGATAAGGAGGAGTGTCAGTGCCACCATAATGTTAATACTTGCAGAAAAAATGTTCTGCAGTTTGTTAGGGTCTTTCTGACCTATGGCATATGAGTAGAATCTTTGTATTGACAAGGCCACTACGCCACTGAACACGCTGGTCGCTGTAACTACTCCGGCAACAGTGTTGAATATGCCATAGTCTTCCTCGCCAAGTCCTTTCAGTATCAGACGAACTGCATAAAGATTAATGATAGTTAATATAAACATTCGTACGAACAGCACAAGGGTGTTCGTAGCAATACGTTTAGAGTTGTTGTATGAACCTGTTTGATTCATGTAAACGCATCAATTAGCAGTTGCTGGCTTAGGTTTTACAATATCATATAAGATATATACACAAGTACCAATAAATGTGAGAAAAAGCATGGTAATTACAAATGACATGCGTTTAGGACCAGCCGGTTTAATAGGAACGGCAGCACCTTTAAGCGTCGTAAATACTGGTGTGCGCTCCTGAACCTTGGCTTTTGCTGCTTGCAGCTGGTTGTTAATGGTGCTGTAAGTGTTGAACTTTAATTGCATGTCGTTCTCCAGTTCTTCTTCTTTCAACTGAACGCTTTTCAGAGCTATGCTGGTGTTTGCATCAGAGAAGCCTGCATACAGCTGACGGCTTTTCTCATAGTCGTTTTTGGCCTGTTGAGCTAATTGCTTATAGTATTCATAGTCAGTACGGGCCTTGTTGGTCCTGTATTCTGTTATGAAGTTCTGAAGCTGGAATTTTACGGAATCTGCAACAGTTTTGCATACAAGAGGATCTTGGTCTTTTACAGTAATGGTGATGACTCCAGTTTTTTTGTCTGTCTTGAAGTTGACACGTTTAGCTATGGCTTTGGCTATGTCATCTTCGGGCTTAGTGAGATAGTAGGGATCGAATACTTCTCTTGAAGGCTCAGACTTTTTGGTAAACAGACTTTTGATGCTTCCAATGATTTTTGTCCACCAGGGGTATTTCTGGTGTTTCTTAAGATAATCGTGGTAAGTGGCTTTTGTCACTCCGTTCTTGGTGGTCACCTGGATGTTGAACATATTAGTGACAAATCCGTTATCCTCCATTAAATCAGGATAGAGAAGGGGGGTAATGGCATCAGAGCTCTGCATTTCTCCAAGGTCAAGACCGAATGTCGAGGCGATGGAACCAATAGCTCCACCAGACATTGGATTTTCTGTCTCAGGTGCCAGCGTGGTTTCTGTATTGTAATAGCGTGGCAGACTAAAAATATAGATGCATGACAGGACGAAGGCAATAGGAAGTGTCTTGTAAAAAAGATGCTTCCGCCTTAGTATTTCTTGGAAAACACGCTTGTAATCTATGCCGTTGTTTCCGCTGTTTTGTATCATGTTTTCTTCCATAGTTCTCCTTTTTCATCTGATTGGCAATAGTGCCGGTATGTTTTTATAACGCTGATGACGTTTTTTTTTCTCTTGACTGCTCTTTCAATATTTTGTATCTCCGTTGCAGCGCAACTAGTACGCTACGTTCAGCCAATGGGTTGAGACCGCGGAACGTGGTATGCCGTTTCAGTTCATCAAGCGGCATTGCCAAGAGTAGTTTCGCAATACATTCATCGGCAAAGGAATTAGAAACGACATTAACGCCAGTAAAGTCGAGGACAATTTTGTCGTTACTCTTAATCAACGGCAGCAACTTTTCTCGAAGTTTCTGACCCATGTCGCGTGTGCCGAAATCCGTACCATATTCTATGAATCTGAATTCTACCATAGCGATTCCAATTCTTCTGATTCTACAAATATTTCGTTATACTCATCCTCGGCATCAGCTCTATGGTCAACAATCTGGCTGGGATCAATTTCTTTTTCAGTGGCGATTTCCATATAGATAAGCGTGCCTTGCCAAAAACCATTTTCTAATATGGATTCCGTTCCGCTCTCTCTGATGAGTTTGTGGTTTCCAGAATGTAGGATAAACTTTTTGCCGATGCTGTCAATAAGTCTGGAGGTAGTATATAGACCAAATCCCATACCTTTTCCGTCGGTTATTGTATCTTCAAGGCATAGCTTCAAAGCCTCTGGCTCTGTAATATTGTTGAATTTGTCGTTTTCCGCCAAAGAAGCAAGCACCCCCATGCCATCATCTGCAATAAGTATGTGAATAGTGTGGCAGGAGTCGTTATAATACGTTATGGCTGTTCCTAATGGTTTCCCGGAATGGATATGTACATTATCCATTATTTCATAGAGGCAATAGCTAAGCGCCTGCAATACGCTGACCTCTATCTCAAAATGAGAGGTCAATGCATGGATGACATTCCTATAAACAGTGTTTAGTGTCTGTGCATCAAACACGTCTATAGAAACGTTATTCTTGCCTTTGAAGTATTTGTTTAATAGAAATGCAATATCCATATTCTTCTCTTACTTCGTCAGGTTGGCAATGGTGGCAATCATGGTGCCGAGTGAGGCTGCGGTAGTACCGAGGCTCAGCCATTGCTGGAGACCGAATCCCTGTCGCGGCTTCTTGCTGGGAACAACAATCTGGCAGCCTGGCTTGGGGCGGTTGTTATAGCTGGCCTTGGCCACCATGCCGTTCATGTAGATGATGATGGTCTTCGACTTCTTGGCTGAGGAGGTGAAACCGCCGGCCTGATCGATATAGTAGCCCACGCTGCGACCTTCCTTGTAGCGTACGGTGTTGGGGTAGAGCACCTCGCCATTGACGGTGACGGTGCTGGTGAAGCGCGGTACGACGATGCGGTCGCCCTCACGCAAGATGGGGTCGTCGCTGGTGCCAGGGTTCTTGAGTGCCTTGTCAAGTTCGATGCCGACGGGGTAGTTGGCATTGACCATGAGCTTGCTGATGTCGATGGAGTCCTTGCCGGAGTTGCGCTGGGCGGTACGTAGCATCACCTCCACCTGCTCGCGCTCCTCCTGGGTCATCCTGCGCAGCAGCTTGGCACCTTCGGCATAGGCCTGACTGGTGAGTCCGCCCGCCAGCTTGATGACATCGCTGAGGCGCTGATGCTTGTTGGTGAGTGTATAGGAACCCTCAAACTGTACTTCGCCCTCGATGTAGACGTTCTGCTGTACGGTATAGTCAGGGGAGCGGCGTACATAGACTTCGTCGTAAGGTTGTAGGGTGAAATCGGGCTCTCCGTTGATAGCGTAGTCGGGGGTGAGGCTGAAGCTGAAGGTCTGGGCAATCACGCTGTCTGCCTCTGTCGCAAGAGGATTGTTGACGCGGCGTGCCACGTCAATCTTGACGAGAGAAGCTGCCTCGGTGGGACCTCCAGCCTGCAGGATGAGGTCTTCTATGGTCTCGTTGTCAGCATAACGGTAGACACCGGGATAGTGTACCTCGCCGTTGATGGTGACCGTCCGTTGGGTATTGTTCTCTTCATAGCTGGCAATGTAGAGGACGTCTTCATTGCGGAGGGGAACGTCGGGTGTGGTGCCTTCAAGGATGCCAAGGACATTGAGGCGTAGCACTTCCAGGGTGCGGTCGGCCTTCATGCGGTGCATGACGGCATGCTGTGCGATGGCTCCTTCCTTCAGGCCTGCTGCTGCTTCCACCAACGCCTTGACGGTGCTGATGTTGCCTCCCACTTGATACATACCGGGTCGCATGACGGCTCCGCGTATCTCTACCATGTTCTGGTAGCGGGCGAGGGTAGAGTCGACGCTGACGGAGTCTTCGTCCATCAGCTTGAAACTGTTGAGGTCGAACTCGCCGACGCTGAAGACGGAATAGCCTGCGCCAGCCTTGCGGTTGACACGGATGGCTTTGGTGTAGGCATCGCCAGTGAATCCACCGGCATATTTCAGCAGGGTGGCGGCGCTCTCTGTCTTTTTCATCTCATAGAACATGGGGCGCTTCACCTTGCCGGTGATGTTGACAAGTGCCTCGTAGGGACTGACGGTGATGACGTCGTTATCCTGCAGGCGGACGTCGCCGCTGAGCTTACCGTTGAGCAGGAAGTCGTAGACGTCGACGCTGGTGATGAGCTTACCGCGACGGTAGACCTTGACGTTGCGCAGTGTACCGATGTCGTTAGGACCACCAGCCATGTAGAGGGCATTGTAGACAGTGGCGAAGGCCGACATGGTGTAGGTACCGGGAACTTTGACTTCGCCGATGACGCTGACAGTGATGGTACGCGTCTGGCCGAGGGTCAGGTCAATCTTGGAACCCTGATAGCGTGGGCCGAGGACACTGCGCAGCCGGGCCTTAGCCTGACTGACGGAGAGTCCGCCAAGCTGGATGACACCAATGCCGTCGATGGTGATGGTACCGTCGGGCGAGATGGTTTCCGTGACGCTCTCCTGGGAGGCTCCCCAGATGTCGACGTTGACGGCGTCGCCAGGACCGAGGCGGTAGTTCTGCGGGGTGGCGAGGTTCATCGAACTCTCAAAGGTGAGGTTCTTGTTGTTGAACACGTCATGGCCGAAAATCTTGCGACGGGACTCTGACTTTTCTCTATAGTATTTCAGTGAGTCGGGCATCATAAAGTCCATGGCTTTGTCCATGTCCGTATATTCAGTGTCGTTGCCGTCATAAGTGTGGTTGATGACCTGGTTGGAACTCTTGGTGTCCTTGATCCTGAATTGCGATGCCCGCTGCTTGTCCTGCTGGCGCTGGTCTTCGCGCAGTTCGCCGTTGGCCTCACGCATGCGGTCCTTGACATGCTTAGAACCGGCCGTGATATCTTCGGCGCCCAGCGTGCCGTTCTTGACTTGCTTTTCGTACTTTTTCTGAATACGGCGTATCTGGTCGATGTTGACACCGCGCTGCATCAGTTGGGTGACAATCTGCTGGCGCGATACGCCACGGGCATTCTGCTCCAAGACGTAGTCCATTACTTGATTGTCGGTCATTCCAGACTGAGCCCATCCCATGGTGACTGACAACATGAGACAGGCTATCATCGTAGCTATTCGTTTCATAATAACGCGTACATTTTTATAATAAAAAACACGCTATGGCGTGAATTATTGCACAAAAGTACACATTTTTTCCGAAAAACGAGCCTTTCGAGCAAAAAAATAGTAAAATGTTTGTGGTCAGTCACAAAATATTTTGTACCTTTGCGGCGTAAACACGTAACAATTCTTGGGGTTGACTGGATTTGACAGCGAGCCGAGATGGTACGTAAGCATGCGGAGTGACGGCTGTTGACTCCTTAATCACGTCGGTCGAAAAATTAATTGGCAACACAGAGTATGCTCTCGCTGCTTAATCGAAGTACAGTAGATTACGAGCTTAATTCTTCTACCAGGTAGGAGAACGAGACGTCGCTCCGAGGATGTAGTTCCGAATCCAGAGATTCAGCGGCGCAGGTTAAATCGGAAATAGTCTTGTCAGGCCTCGATGGCGGGATGAAATTTTAGAGGATAAGGGTGTGGTTGGTGGCCCAGGTCTTGCCGCATCACGAAAATGAAGGCTGGGATAAGCATGTAGAAAGCGTATGGTTTCCTCGTTTGGACGAGGGTTCGATTCCCTCCAGCTCCACTTTTCTAAATAACTAACTAAAAACTATCATTATGAAAAGACGTCTACTTTTACAAACTCTCTTTGCCATGCTCTTCACCTGCGTCTGGGCACAGGCACCGAATGGTACTGAAGACTATTACCAAAATGCCGACGGAAAGCGTGGCGCAGCGTTGAAGACGGCCATGTCTACTATTATTAACACAGGAAAGAATGACATTACATACGATGGTCTGTGGGAGGCCTATGCGACTACAGATAAGCGTGCTGATGGCTATCTGCGTGATTGGTATTCCAATACAACCAGTTATGTCATAGGAGGAGATAAGCAGGGAAAAAGCTATAAGAAAGAAGGTGACAGCTACAACCGTGAACACACTGTTCCACAGAGTTGGTTTGGAGAGCAGTCGCCGATGAAGTCCGACCTTGTGCATGTCGTCCCTACTGACGGTTACGTTAACAACCGGCGCAGCAATTATCCTTTTGGTGAGGTCCTAAACATCACTTATTCATCCAATAATAATTATTGTAAACTGGGATCTTCTAAAATAGCGATATCTGGTTACTCAGATTACGTTTTTGAACCCGATAACAGTATTAAAGGAGATATAGCCCGTATTTATTTCTATATGGCTACATGTTATGAAAAACAATGTGCCAACTGGTCGAGTGGAAATGGTAAATATGTTTTTTCCAATGAAAATTTGGGCTTGAAGAACTGGGTTGTCGATATGCTGATGGCTTGGTCGAAACAGGATCCTGTTGATGACGTAGAAAGGGCTCGTAACGATGCGGTACAGACGACCGAGGTGACGACCAAGAATGGAAAGAAAAAGCAGAATAACCGTAATCCTTTTGTAGACTATCCGGGTTTGGAGGATTACATTTGGGGCGATAAGCGGGATGTGCCCTTTAGCTACGACAACTATTATGGTGGCGAACAGAACTATGTGGCCCGTCCCGTCATCAGTCCTGATGCAGGAACCTATTATGAAAGTGTAGAGGTTACTATTAGTAGCAAAACTGAGGGTGCCACCATCTATTACACACTTAAAGGTGAGGATGCTTCCGAGCAGAGCATCCCCTATGAGGGTCCCATCACGCTCGACGAGATAGGTACTTACGAAATCAAGGCGATAGCCATTAAGGACGGCCAACGCAGTGCGCAGGCTACGGCAACCTATATCATCAAGGAACAGCCGCAGCCGGGTGACTATATTGAGATAGCCTTGAACAATGCCTTCTTTGGAACATCCTATAATGGGGCAATGACAAACGTTTCCGAGACTTTGACGGGAACTCAAGATGGCATTACCGTGACTTATGATAAGGGTACGAGCTCCAACAGATATTGTAATAACAATCAGATTCGCCTTTATTATGGCAATTCACTGACGGTTAGTGTTGGCACTGGTTCGTTGGTAGGTGTTGAATTTGTGCTTCCGGCCACATCGACGAAGACTTTGGAGGCTTCTGAAGGTACCGTAAGTGGTCTGACATGGACAGGCGACTGCAGTTCCGTGTCGTTTGGTGTTAACTCTGGTAGTGGTAATATGCAGGTGCAGAGCATTAAGGTGAAACTTGCCAACACTACGGATATTGACATGGTACAAACGAATACACGTCTTGACGGTCAGCGTGTCATCTATGACCTGAGTGGCCGACGGGTGACGAACCCAACCCGTGGACTGTACATCGTTGACGGGAAAAAGGTCTTCATTAGGTAAGAAATAGACCATATTAAGTTAATTATATTTAACAAGTGGCTGCAAAGTTTGGCATGATGAAAAAGTCTGCCTATCTTTGCGGCCCTTTTCGGCTCTTGATTTATATCAAGGAAAATGTTTCAACAACCGACGAGTATAATTGTTATATATAATAAGGTAAAGATGAAGAAAATTTTATTGATGGTGTCGCTCATAGTTGTGACTATGACGATGATGGCCGTTCCCGCCAAGCGCGGCGTCTGGAAGACGCTGACTTTGGTCAACGGGACGGAAGTGAGGGCGCAGTTGGTAGGTGATGAACACGGTCGTTTCTGGCAGGCCGAGGATGGTACTGCCTATCAGGAGGTCGAGGGTTCCGACTGCTATCAGGTTGTCGATGCTCAGAAGGTAATAGCCAAAGCCAATGTCCGTCGGCAACAGGTTCATGCCAAGCGTGCGAAGCGTATGGCTAGCCGACGCGTTGTTATTGGCGAACAGACGCACTACACTGGTAAGAAGAAAGGACTGGTCATCCTGATGCAGTTCAAGGACACGAAGTTCAAGACGGCTAACAACCTTGCCAAGTACAAGAAGATACTTAACGAGGAGAACTATTCTGAAGGCAACTTCAAGGGCTCTGTAGCCGACTATTTCAAGGCACAGAGCGGTGGTGTCTTTGAACTGAACTTCGACGTTGTAGGACCCTATACTGCAGCCCAGAATTATTCCTATTATGGAAAAGATGATGGCGGCGAGGGTAACGATCAGCACGCCGACGAGCTGATAGTCGAAGCTGTGAAGGCAGCACATAATGATGCTGAGGCTGATCTCAATTTCCGGGACTATGACTGGGACAACGACGGTGAGGTCGATCAGGTATTTATTCTCTATGCCGGTAAGGGACAGGCCGATGGTGGTGCTGCCAATACCATCTGGCCCCACATGTACTATCTGGCAGCTACGGGTCAGGCTCAGACTATTGACGATGTCGTTGTCAATACCTATGCCTGCTCGAACGAAATTATGCCTGACGGTAGTATTGAGGGCATCGGCTGTTTCTGCCATGAGTTCTCACATTGCATGGGATTCCCCGACTTCTACGACACCAGCTATAGCGGTTGGTTCGGCATGGGCGACTGGGACCTCATGTGCAGTGGTTCGTATAATGGTGATACGTTCCGGCCGGCAGGCTATACGGCTTACGAGAAGTATATGTCGGGATGGTTGGAACCACTCGAACTCACTGAGGATGTGAAGGTGGAGAATCTGAAGCCTACAAGCGACGGTGGTGATGCCTATATCCTCTATAATAGTGGCCATCGTGACGAATACTATATGATAGAGAACCGCCAGTTGAAGGGCTGGGATGCCTCGCTGCCTGGTTCTGGTCTCATGATTACCCATGTGGACTTCGACAAGACTATCTGGGAAGAGAACAATCCCAATACCAAGGTGACTCAACAGACTGTCAATGAATATGCTCAAGAGGGCTATACGATTCATAAGAACGACCATCAGCGCTGTACCTTGATTCGCGCCAATAATAAAAGTGATGATTACTCTTATACAAGCGATGTGTATCCTTACAACAAGTTGGACAGCGTGACGGCAACGTCGAAGCCTGCCGCTTCGCTTTATAATAAGAATGCTGCCGGAACCAAATACATGGAGAAGGGTATCACGAAGATCAAGAAGAACACTGACGGCACGATGTCGTTTGTTTATGGAACAATCGGTGAAGACCCGGAAGATCCTGAAGACCCTGAACTTGAGGAGGGCACTTTGTTTTACGAGTCATTTAAACTTTGCAATGACAAGGGTGGTAACGATGGCGCTTGGAAAAGTCAGGTTGCCTCCGGTGATTTCCTGTGTGACAATGCAGGTTGGGAGTCTGAGAAAGCCTTTGGTGGCGACAAATGTGCCCGTTTCGGTGCGAGCGGTATACCCGGTGTTGCCACGTCGCCTGCCTTCAAGGTGAATGGCGAGGCTACGCTGACCTTCCGTGCCGGTGCCTGGGATGGTAGAAGCGACGGTACTGTGCTGAACCTCTCAGTATCCAATGGTACTATTTCTACCAAATCGGTGACAATGGAAAAAGCTGCTTTCACGGACTACGAAGCAACCATTACTGCTACGGGTGAGGTGCGTGTAACCTTTGCAGCCGAGAAGGGACGCTTCTTCTTAGACGAGGTACTGGTGAAGGGTGACAAGAACGCAACTGGCATCAGCAACGTTAACGGGAACGGGAACGTTAACGGGAACGGCCGCATCTACACCCTCGACGGTCGTTACGTTGGAACAGACTTCACTCGTCTCAGCCGTGGTCTATATATTGTCAATGGCCACAAGGTCGTGATTAAGTGAGAGAAATGAGAGCTCGCTCACATTTCCGAACGTGAACGAGCTCGAACGAAGTTCAAAGGTCGTGAAATAAATTTTGAATTGAGGATTGCGAATTCGCAATCCTCAATTCATATCTCATTATTCCATTAGTCTTTTCAGCAGTTCTATGAGCACCCGCCAGATGTCCTCGATGGTGCTGAGTTCCACACGCTCACTGGTGGAGTGGGGCTCCACGATTCGGGGACCGATGCTGGCTATCTCAATGCCGGGATACTTCTGAACGAAGAAACCGGCCTCCAGCACGAAGTGCATAGCCACCATGCGGGGACGCCAGCCCAGTACATCGTTGAACACGTCGGATGTCATGCGCAGAAAGTCAGACTGCTGGTTTTCCGCCCAAGCTGGGGCTGACATCACCAGTTCTGAAGTTGCTCCATATTTGGCAAAGGTCGCCTTGATGTCGTTTGCCAGTGCCTCCATATCGGCATCGATGAAGCTGCGGGTGTGGGTAGATACGAAGATGTGGTCGGCCTCGGTACTGATGCGACCGACATTGTTCGAGGTCTCTACGGTATCTTTCATCACTTCGCTCATCTTCACGACACCCTGCGGCGTTTGTTCCAGACATGACATCAGTGCCTCGAAGGCCTCGCGGTTGATGATGGTGTCCTGAGGCTGGCATTTCGTGATGGTGCAGTGGATACCTGGGTCGTTGGCTCCATATTCATCGCGCAGCCATTCGTTCATCGTTTCCTGTTGCGACTTGACAAATTCTGCAGCCTCGCCAGATGGAACACAGACCACGATGTCGGCTCTTGATGCAATGGATGCATTGGCCTCGCCGACGTTGATACTGGCCACGTCGAAGTCGTATTCGTTGTAGATGGCAGCAAGAATGGCCCAAGCTGGTATCACAGCACTGCAGCGCCCCTTGTTGATGTCAACTCCTGAATGACCGCCCAATCCTCCCTCTATGCTGATGTGGTACCAGCGGTGCTTTCCGCTTGGGGCAGGCTGTCGTTCGATGGGGATGCGGTGAAACTGCAGAGTGGCTCCTGCGGCACCTGTAGTGATGGTGTCGTAATCCTCGGAGTCGAGGTTGATGACCTTGCGGCCCTTGAGGAAATCAGGCGACAGGTTGGCGGCGCCCGACATGCCGTCTTCTTCGTTGGTGGTGGTAATGACCTCTAACGGACCGTGGGCAATGCGGTCGTCAGCCAGTACGGCCAAAGCCATCGACAGGCCGATGCCGTTGTCGGCCCCCAACGATGTGCCACGGGCTTTCATCCAGCCATCTTCCGTATAGGCTTCGATGGGACTGTTCAGTGGGTCGGCCATACCGACGCACACCATATCCATGTGGTTGAGCAGCACGACGGGCGTCGCCTGTTCGTAGCCAGGGGTCGCTGCCTTACGGATGACAACACAGTTCTGGGCATTGCGCTCGTAGTCGAGATTCAGTCGTCGGGCATAGCTGCAGAGAAAATCAGCCACGCGCTCCTCATGGTGTGAGGGGCGCGGAATGGCATTCAATTGTTTGAAGATGTCGAAAACGGCATTGACGGATGGTGCTTGTGTCATAAGGCTTAGATGTTTGGTGTTTCCCATTTCTTGGTTTCTGTGCAGTTCACTTTAATGGTCTGTCCGCCGATGGAGAGCACGAAGTCACCCTCCTCCAATACCCACTTGCCGTCATAGCCTACGAAGGCAAGGTCGTTGGCGGGTAGCTGGAAGGTCACGGTCTTCTGTTCACCGGGTTGCAACTCCGTTTTCTGGAAAGCCCGCAGCCGACGGCTGTCGGGGGTCAGCGAGGCAATGAGGTCACTGCTGTAGAGCAGTACGCTCTCCTTGCCGGCACGGTTTCCCGTGTTCTTTACGTCGATGCTGACGGTCAGTATGTCGTCGGCCTTGAAGCTGCTCTTGTCAACCTTGAGGTTGCTGTAGCTATAGGTCGTATAGCTCAGACCATAGCCGAAGGCCCACTGCTGGGTTACCTTGGCGTCGTAGTCGTAGGCTCCGGCCATCGTGCTCACCTGCTCACTGACCTTATAGTCGTAGTTGATGAGCGAATTGATTTCCTTGGGATAGGTGTAGGGCATCTTGGCCGAGAAGTTGGCATCGCCACAGAGCAGGTTGGCGAGTGCATCGGCACCGTAGCTGCTGGGCAGCAGGATGTCGATGACGGCCTTGGCCAGCGGTTCAATGTCAGCCAGCAGGCGCGGACGACCCTCGTTGAGGATGAGGATGACGGGCTTGCCCGTCTTGGCCAGTGCCTTCACGAGGTTGCGCTGGTTCTCCGACAGCCATAAGTCAGTGAGGTTGCCAGGTGTTTCCGTATAGGAGTTCTCGCCAATGCAGGCTATGATGACGTCTGCCTGGGCAGCAGCGGCTACGGCCTTGTCAATCTGTGGTTCATTCTCCTCCCAGTATTTTCCTTTTTCATTGTAGGTGACGCCCTGTTCCAATACGATGTTCTCGCTGCCGTACTTGTTGCAAAGAGCTTCGTAGATGGTGTTGTACGGCGCTGCCAGATCTTCGGCATTCGATCCCTGCCAGGTATAGCTCCATCCGCCGTTCAGACAGCGCATCTGGTTGGCATTGGGACCTGTCAGCAAGATGCGGCAGCCCTTGGCTAACGGTAGGATGCCACCCTCGTTCTTCAACAGCACCTCTGACTCTTCGGCAGCTTGCAGGGCTTTGGCAGCAAACTCTGGTGAGCCAAACTTCTCATAGCCCTTACCGCCAGTATTCGGTTTGTCAAAGAGTCCTAAGCGGTATTTGACACGCAGGATGCGGCGCACGGCATCGTCGATGCGTGCCTGGCTCACCTTGCCTTCCTCCACCAGTTCCTTGAGCAGGATGCAGAAGTCAACGCTGTAGGGATCCATCGACATATCGATACCGGCGTTGATGGCTATGCGGATGGCATCCTTCTTGTCCTTGGCCACCTTCTCACGGCTGAAGAGGTTGTTGATGTCGGCCCAGTCAGTCACCAGCATACCGTCCCACTGCAGGTCTTCCTTCAGCCACTGTGTCAGGAACTCATAGCTGGCATGGACAGGCATGCCATTGATGCTGGCCGAGTTGACCATCATCGTCAGGGCTCCTGCCTCGGCAGCAGCCTTGAAGGGAGCGAAATACTTCTCGCGCAGCATCTGTGGCGATATGTAGGCAGGTGTACGGTCCTTGCCCGAGAAGGGAGCGCCGTAGCCCATGTAGTGCTTCACCGATGTCGCTACGTGGTACTGGTCGATGTGGTTGGGGTCGTCGCCTTGGTAGCCCTTGACGGCAGCTTCCACCATACGGCTGTTGACCACGGCATCCTCGCCGTAGCTCTCCCAGATGCGCGGCCAGCGGGCATCGCGGCCCAGGTCGATGGTAGGGTTATAGACCCAGGGGCAGTTGGCTGTGCGGCTCTCGTATGCCGTCACCTCAGCGCCAATTCTCGCCAACTCGGTATTGAACGAGGCTGCAATGTTGATGGGTTGTGGAAATAGCGTACCGCCCTGAACGTAGGTCACGCCGTGGTTGTGGTCGAGACCGTAGATGTCGGGAATGCCGATGTACTTCATCGACAGCTTCTGTATGAGCGGAATCCACTTCTGCCACTGCTCGATACTGGGAGCACGGGTGCCGGGGGCATTCAGGATGGAGCCAATCTTCCATTTTGAGATGAGCGTGTCGAGTATCTCTTCATTCAGTTTCCATACCCTTTTGGTCTCACCTTTATAGATATCTACAGGGTAGTTGCCCAATTTGTCGATGATTTCAGCGTCTGTCATCTTCAGCAACGCCTCAGTGTCAGACTCGGGACGTCCATACTGCTGCATGACAGAGCGCACCTTCTCGCGATCTATCTGCGGGTTGTCAACAGTCATCTTTCCCATGATGTCGAGGTTCAGTTCAAGCATCTGGCCGATTTTCTCGTCCAGGGTCATCTTCGACAGGGTCTTTTCAATCTTAGCCTCCAACGCTGCATCGCGGGGGATGGCTGGTTTCCTGTTTTGTGCGGTGATGGTGCAAGCAAAGACCGTCACGAGTAATGATACAGTTAGTTTTTTCATAATTAATAGTTAATATGTTATTGTGATTTCTTCGTTGGCTTTGATGTTTGTCTTGCGGTTGCCGACATAGAGCCAGCCTTCGCCCTCGGTAGCAAGGACACGCACCTGCGTCTTGTCCATATAAACGTGGATGATACCATGTGGGGTGGGAACGTCGCCCTCCATCCAGTCGAGACCGCCCAGCGTTGGACGTATCTCGAATTCGGCATAGCCGGGCTTAGTGGGACAAACGCCTAGGTAGTATTTCCCTAACAAATAGACGGGTGAGGCGCCCCAGGCATGGCAGAGCGACTTGCCGTAGGGACGACCGTACATGGCAAGATGCTGCACTCCCTTCTCTGTGGGAACATATTTTTCCCAGAACGACGTAGCACCCTCGCGCAACATACCGCCCCAGTAGTCGCGGATTTCCTTCAGTACTTTGTCGTGGTGGCCCATCATGCAGAGGGCTTCCAGTTCGTAGAAGCGCATATAGGGAGTGGTGATGGGCTCGATGTCGGGGTTCAGCATGACGCTTTGCATTATCTCCTTGCGCTCCTCCTCGTATGACAGGCCATAGAGGATGGCAAACATATTGGGGAACTTGGTGATGTGCCTATTCATCACGCCATCCTCAATGGCATGGAAATAGGCTTTCTGCTCGTAGCTCCAGAAGGTCTGCTTGATTTTGTTGCGCAGTTCCTCTGACTTGACGCGGTAGTCGGTCTTGATGCGTAGCACCTTGGCACAGAGTGCCATCGTCTCCATAGCCTTGCAGAACAGGATCTGCTCAAAGCAGAGCACGCCGCGCTTATGCATGGGGAAGTCCACCCAATCGACGAATATCCAGTCGTCGGGCTTTCCCTCAGCCATTCCTTGTTCGTTGAGACGCCCTTCGACATAATCCATCAGTGTCACCATGCGCGGCCACATCTCGCGGACGAAAGCTTCGTCGCCGGTATAAAGGTAGTAGTCGAGAATGGACTTGAACCAGTAGAAGGTATAGTCCATGATGGTGTTGACGTGAGCCGTGACGGGGTCTTTGCCGCGCAGTTGGCGGATGGTACGCTTCACACAGTCAGCATCGAAGCGCAAGTAGTAGTTCATCAGGTACGACTGGATGGCATCGCCCGACCATGTCCAGCGGTCACGCTTGATGCCGTCCATAAAGAACTCGCGGGTTGTCAGGTCCATCGTGTAGGCGGCAACGTCCCAGATGCGGTTCAACTCGTCGTCGGAACAGCGAAAGGTGCCGCAGTGGGAGAGGTCGTGAGGGGCGTACTCATAGTCCATCAGTACCTCGTCGTAGGTGGTGCCTGGTTCTGCCTCGATGTAGACGTAGCGGAAGGCTTTGGAAGTTGCCGAGGCTGTGCCTCGGCCTACGGAACATATGGGACAGGAGAGGACGTCGAGGGTCTCGCAGTGGTCTTTGTCGAGGGCTTCTTCGCGGCTTTCACCGTAGAAGACGTGGATGGTGCCCTGCAGGCCTTTCACTTTCAGGTAGCCGAAAGTCTCGCGGCCGAAGTCGTAGAGGGAGCTGTTTGTTGAGATGGTGTCGCAACATACAGGACGTTGCTCCTCGCGCTCCAAATGGTAGGTGGAGGGTGGGGTGCCCGGGCTGTCGAAGTGCCACGAGCCTACAGGTACATAGATGCCTGAGCCGTGGGGAATGCCGTTCTCGTCAATCCATAGTTTATCCTCGTAGGTGGCCTGCCACGTAGCGTCGGTATGGATGGTCTTCCCTTGGATGAAGATGGTAGGCGGGGTGGCTTGGTTCCACACCTTCAGGCTGAGCTTGTGCGTGCCTTGGGGGATGTGCTGGCGAGAGGAAGGATACTGCAACTTCCCGTCTATGGAGAAGTTGTACTGTCCTTCGGCAAAGATGGCTATTTCTTCTTCCTCGCTTGTCTCAACGGTCTTGGTGAACTCCACCGTCACATAGTGCGAATCCTGTTTCCAGAACGGTGGAAACATAGCACCACGCTCCGTGCGACGGTTGTTGAAAATGTTGCCTAACCAAACTTCAAAGTCGCCGGGATACCATATCCAAGTGGGCTTTGAAACAAAGTATAATTCATCATTCATAGTTCGTAATTCATAGTTCATTGTTCCCGTTGACGTTCTTACACTTGAAGGTATAAGCGAGCGGAGCTCGTAGCCCGTTCCCGTTTTTAACGCCTGCTTTTTGTTTGATGTTGTCGCTGACCTGAGGACCGTTGTTTTCCCAAACGTTGCCGGGACCGTTGGCATTTTTCAGGAACTTTTCTTCGGGTGTCCAGTTGTCGCGGATGGTGATGTTGCTGCTACCCTCGTCAGTGTAGAGGTAGAACCAGTGGTTAGGGTCGTGGACATAGGAGGGCTTGGCAATGTCGCGTACCACATTCTCGCTGATGACGGTGCCGGGCTGGTTGCCGAGGGTATAGATGCCGGCACAATCGTACATGTGCTGCGCATAATTGTAGATAAGGTTCGCACGCACCTTGTTATCTTTCATCACAACCAGGTCGCGGTTCCAGCCCCAGCCTAAAGAGATGCCCGTGTATGACACATCGTGGATGGTGTTGTGCTCGATGTTGATGCCACTGACGTAACCCGCGCAGATGGCCACACAGCCCCAGTCTTCATTGGTGACGTCGTAGAAGTGGCAGTTCTCGATAGTCTGGTTGGTGCATACTTCACGGAAGTCAGTCGGTTGGTAGGGCAGGTGGGTTTCCAGTCCTTCGGGCGAGAACGAACCGCAGACATAGCCGTTCATGGCAATGTCCGTGAAAGTGCAGTTGCTCACGCTGCCGCCTTTGCAGAAAGTGACATAGTCGAGACCGGAGCCTCCCAAATGCTCGAACTGGCAACCTTCATAGTTGCAGTTCTCCGTATGGCGCATTTCTACGGCAGCATCAGCACGTCCCAGCCAGCCTTGGTTGTCCAATTTGTGGTTGTTGGGGCGGTCTATCTGTGGGCGCAGTTTATAGGCTTCGACGAGATACATGCCAGCCTGCAGGGGTACGTGTCCCTTCTCGCTGGGGCGCATCCATGTGGTGTGTGAGAAGGTGATGCCCTTGACGGTGATGTTCCTGACAGGGCGTTCCGCCGTACCGATGACCTCTACAAGCGTTTCCAGCACAGGAACAACAGCTTCCTTAATGGTTTCGCCTTTTTGAGGCATATAGTAGAGTTTGTGTTCGCGGATGTCATGGTACCACTCACCTGGTTCATCCAACAGTTCCTTGGCATTCGTCAGGTAGAACGGTGAAGGATGGCCCGTGTCGGGCGTCATGGGCGACGGCCATGGGTGCTCGAACTGGATTTTCGCCTCTGGGTTGTGGAAACGTATGGCAGCGGAGTCGCCTTGTATCTCTATGCTCTTGATGCGCAGGTTAGAGGTACACCACATCTCATGCAAAACCATTTCGACAGATTGGGAATTAAGAACTGAGAATCGAGCATTGGCGACAGCCTTTTTCGGTATCCATAGCACATGGTTCTTCTTATCGTATGTCAGAATGCGGTGCATTTGTTCGAAATCGCTGACATCACGGACTCTTGTGGCTTTCTGTCCATTGACCCATAGCTGACGGAAGTCCACAGGACGACCGTTGAAACAGGGAACATCGGCCACCAACAGTCTGCCTTGGCGCTTCCAGTTTCCAATGACCATACCGCCGCTGATAACGGCCTTCTTTCCCTCAATGGTCAGTCCGCTATCCTCAGGGCGCAGCCTTAGAGGCTCGTAGAGATAATAAGTCCCTGCTGAGAGGTGGATGGTCACCTCGTCAGCCTGTCCCAGTCGCCTCATCTCCCGTGCCTTCCGCACGGCATCTGCCAGCGACGAGTCGGGTGTGATATGGATGTTGGCAGCATAGATGCTCGCACATAAGCAGCATAGCATCGCGCAAATCAGTCTTTTATAATTCATAATGCATATATTATATACCTTATTTATATAAAGACGTGCGAACTGTTATTTTGTCATCTGATTTTGAACTTTGCTAACGGGTTTTGCTCGCTTTCTTTACGCTTCAATTTTTCTTGTGCTCTCTTTGATAATGAGTCGGGCATTGACAGTGACATGCTCCACGCTATCGTCTCCATTGATTTGCTTGAGCAGTAACTCGAATGTCTTGCAACCCATTTTCTTGAGGTTCTGTTTGACAAACGTCATGCGCGGAAAAGTCATTTCCGACACCCAGTCGCTCATGAAACCGATGAGTGCAATGTCATGGGGGATGCGAAGACCTCGGCTCAAAATAGTTTGAAAGGCTGAAATCGATAGCATGCCGTGGGCAGCCAGAATGGCATCGGGTGGCTCTGGCAGGTTTAGCAGTTCCATCGTGTCTGACAGGCCGGAATTGAAGCTGATTTGATTGCATTTCACCATGTCTTTCTGAATAGTCATCCCCCGTTCCCGCAAGGCTTCCAAATACCCATGCTTTCGGTCGGCGGTCTGCTTCATCTGGTTTGGTCCGCCTATGAAGGCTATCTTTTTGGCACCGCTGTCAATGAGGTGCAGCGTGGCCTGTCGTGCCGATTCAACATCGTTAGCCCCCACGGTAGAACACTCAATATCGGCAATCCTGTCAAACAGCACGAAGGGGATGTGCCGCTCTTTGAGCCGCTTCAGGTAGCTGTCCGTTACGCGGTCACCCGACGGACTCTCTTGTGAGAGGCAGAGCACAATGCCCTCAACGTGCATGTTCAGCAGATGTTCTATGCAGTCTTCCTCATTTTGGTATTTGTCGCCTGAATCGGTTATGATACACATATATCCGTTTTTTCGGGCTTCTGCCTCTATCCATTTAACTATATGTGCGTAATGGGTGAACGACATGTCCGGCACTACAATACCAATCGTATGAGTCGTATTATAACGGAGACTCATGGCAAAGGGATTGGGACGGTATCCGTGTGCCTCTGCAATTTCGACGATTTTCTTCTGAAGGTCAGAGCCGACACCCGCAGCACCCCTCAGTGCCCTGGATACGGTCGACACGTTGATACCCAGCATCCGGGCGATGTCGCGCTGTGAAATACTCTTCTTCATACAATGTACGCAGTTAATGTCTACAAAATTGACAAATTCCCTTAACATACATAACGCATCCGGTGCAAAAGTGTTGCGCAACGCGTTGCGCAGCCCCACGGGAAAAACCCCGTCGGATTTCCCAAGCCGACGGGGTCATCATGAATATAAGATGTTTTTGTGATGTTCTTGTGTTGTTTTCAATGCAAAGATATGCAGAACAGGTAGATATTAAACAATCTTTAATAGAAAAAATAAACGCAACGCGTTGCATTCCGCGTCCAGTTGTTAACGAACCGTAAAACGTCAGCGTTACGTTTTACTTTCAGGCGCCTGTTGCGTCATTAAGATAACTAACGTCAGACATCATTATGAAAACTTCGATGACTGGCCCTTCCTTTGGGGACAGAACGAAGGTACTATTGCCGGTAATACCCAGTATATTATCTTCGGCTCCGCCTTTAAGGCTGTGAATCAGCGAGAGTAGCATCAAACTTGCTTGAATGCTACCGAGCGTGAACAGGCTCGACTGGTGGGTCAGGGCTGTAAACAAGTAACCTAACAATAAACAAAGATGACTATTAAATTACTATCATTGGGAATGATGCTGACGGTGGCGACCACAGGCTTGGCACAAAGTGGCGTGCAGATTCGCCGCAACCAAGTGGGTTGCTATCCGCAGCAGGAGAAAGTGGTTGTCGTCGAGGGTAAAAACCCTGGCGGCAAAGTTCGTGTGACAACACCCGCCGGAAAGGTGCTGAAGGCAAAGACCGTGCGCAAGGCCGTGTCGCCATTGTCGAAGAAGACGCGCTATGTGGTCAACCTCGGTGAACTCCAGACACCTGGCGACTACCGTGTCAGTGTGGGCAGCGACAACTGTGTGTTACATGTCAGCGAACAGCCTTACCACGACATTGCTACAGCCTCGTTGCGTCTGTTCTATTTGATACGTTCCGGCGTGGCCATTGATGATGCTGTGTATGGTCGTCCGTTGGGACATCCCGACACGCACGTCCTCGTCCACAATTCCGCAGCCTCGACGCTGCGCCCGGCAGGAACGGTGATCAGCTCGCCCTATGGTTGGTATGATGCTGGTGACTATAATAAATATGTTGTGAACTCGGCCTTCAGCATTGGTCTGATGTTTGCTGCCTACGAGCAACTCCCTGCATATTTCACACAGTTGGATACCCACATTCCTGAGAGTGGCAACGCCACGCCCGACTTCCTTGACGAGATGATGTTTAATCTGCAGTGGTTCTTCACTATGCAAGACCCGGAGGACGGCGGCGTATACCATAAGCTGACGACGCCAAACTTCGAGGGGTTCGTCATGCCGAAAGACTGCCATCAGCCACGCTATGTGGTAGCTAAAACCGTTACTGCCACGCTTGACTTTGCCGCAGTGATGGCCGATGCCGCCCGTCTCTTTGAACCCTTCCAAAAAGACTATCCCGGCTTCTCAGCTCAGGCTGCCGCCGTGGCTGAACGGGCTTACCAGTGGGCAAAGGCACATCCCACAGCATTTTACCACCAACATCTGTTGAAGGATCCTGCCGTAACTACCGGTGGCTATGGTGATAACAGTGCCAGCGACGAGTTCTTCTGGGCTGCTTCGGCACTCTACCGTTTGACGGGCAAACATACCTATCTCGACGATGCCCGTCAGTATCAGCCTAAGCAGTTCACAACGCCGTCGTGGGGGAATGTGGCTTCGTTAGGTGCCTTCGAGTGGTTGGCAGCTAAAGGCTTACCCTTTTACGAGACGATGTTACTGCAGTTGACGGCCTACTGCGATGCAGCCATACAAGGTGTTGAGCAGTCGTCGTTCCAATCGCCATACGGCAATAAAGCCACCGATTTCGGATGGGGATGTCTGGCTGAGTATTGTTGCTGTCAGGCCATGGCTCTGCTTTATGCTGACAAACTGACGGGAACAGAAAAGTATCGTCGCTATGCTTTGCAGAATGCTGACTATCTGTTAGGCCGCAATGCTACAGGTTATTGCTTTGTGACAGGTTTTGGTGATAAGTCACCCATGCATCCGCATCACCGTCCGTCCGTAGCCGACGGTATCGAGGCGCCTTTCCCCGGCATGCTTGTCGGTGGACCGAATCCCGGCCAGCAGGATAAGGCAGGTCTGCATAATGCCGCCTATCCGTCTGATATTCCCGATGAGTCGTACATTGACGATGACGAGTCGTATGCTTCCAACGAGATTGCCATTAACTGGAATGCCTCGCTTGTAGCCTTCCTTTGCTGGCTGGATGCATTGGCAGCTCATTAAGAATGATGCATGATGAATTCAGAATTACAAATTATGAAAGTAGGTATCATTGGAACAGGATGGATAGCCGAGAAGGCTGCCATCACATTAAATAGTGTTCCTCGCTGAGGCTATCTGGACGCGATACCAGCCTGCTGTGGGCATCGTGCGCAGTATCATTGACAGTGGACGGATTGGTCAGCCGCGTCTGATAACGGCTACGTTAGGCTATTCGATGGGCAACAAGTTGCGCATCATGCGTCCGGAACTCTGTGGCGGCGCGTTGCTTGATTTGGGTGTCTATGTCATCAACTTTGTGCGGATGTTTACTAATGCTGCCATCAAGCAGATTGACGGCCATTGTGTGAAGAGTGACACTGGTATGGACCTGACCAATGCCATCACCATCATCCTTGAGGATGGTATCCTGGCCAATGTGCAGTCGTCGGCTTCCTGTGTGGGAGACAACATCGGTGTAATAGCCGGTACTGAGGGAAATATCATCATTGATAACGTCAACAATCCGCAGCAGATTACAGTCAATGGTCCTGACCGCACATACGTTGAGACCATTCGTGTGCCGCAGCAAATCACGGGATATGAATACCAGTTCCTGGCCTGTCGTCAGGCTTTGAATGACGGACGGCTGGAACCGCGCGAGATGCCTCACGAAGAGACGCTCTACATCATGCAACTCATGGACCAGCTGCGCCGGAAATGGGGCATTCGCTACCCCATGGACTGAGCGTTTCTGAGGTATCTTTTTCTCCACTTGTAATCATTTGATATTCAGCGGATTGAAATTTTATGCCTGACGGCACCGAATTTTATGCCCCGCGGCACCAAAAAGTATCACCCGTTTTGGTAAATCGGGTAATCAAATTTGGAACCGCGGGGCATAAAATTTGCTACCGCCGCTGATGTTTTTTACCACCGTCGCTGATAAAATTAGATCGCGTCGCTGATGTTTTCCGTTCAGCGCGCCAAAGGAAGCCAAAGGCTCATGTCGTCGATGCCGCGGTTGTCCCAGGCATAGTAGGGGATGAGCCGGATGTGTACGGTCTGCTTCGGGGTGGGGCGCAGTTCGCGGTAGAGCTCGTCACGACCCCAGGGGCTGCGGCTGGCGAGCAGGGCGTCGCCTTCGAGGACGGTCATCTCATGGCCGCTGATGGTCATCGTCTTCTCTGTCAGCTGGATGTCTGTGGGGATGGCAATGTCGTTGATGCGTACTACCTGACCGTCTGAGGTCTTGCCAATGTCTTGTCCTTCCAAACAGTAGACGATGGGACCGCGCATGACTGCCACTTGGTTCTTGGACTCCTCGACCAACGGGTTAGACTCAATGAGTCGAGGCCGCATATCGAGGCTCAACTCCACGGTGTCGCCCTTCTTCCACTTGCGGGGCTGGCGCAGGTCCTCGGCGAGGATGGGCTCACCGTTCAACTTCAGCGTCATGTCGGTGCTCCATCCTGGGATGTGCATACGGATACTGGCCAGGTGTTTAGCTTTCTTGATGGTCAGCGTGATATGGCCGTCCCATGGGTAGTTGGTGGTCTGTTCTACCTCGAGGTCGGGGGTCTTCAGGGTATTCTGTCCGTAGAGGTTCACCCAAAGGGTGTCCTTGTTGATGGTGTAGGCATACTCCTGAGCCTGACAGAGAGTGCGCAGCGTATTCGGCGGACAGCAGAAGCACGAGATGTAGTGCTGGCGGTGCTTGGGCCAGCGCATGACGTAGGGGAATTCCTTGGTACGGCGCAACGCTTCGGTGTAGAAGAAGTCACGCCCGTCGAGGGAGATGCCGCTGAGGATACCGTTGTACAGCTCGTTCTCAATGATGTCGATATACTGCGGGTCGACGGTCGTCTGGAACATGCGCCATGAGAAGAGCAGCATACCTATTTGGGCACATATCTCGTTGTGGGCAGCCTCCTGCGGCAGCTGGAACTGTCGGCCGTAGGCCTGATGAATCTGCTGGATACTGGGCTGGTCGTATGTCGTGCCGTCGGGCGAGACGCCGTCGTAGAGGGCTCCGCAACCGCCCATGATGTACAGCTTGTGGTTGACGATGTCGTTCCAGATGGCCGTGAGGTTCTTCATGAGCTGTTCCTCGCCGGTCTCGGCATAGAGGTCGGCGACACCGGCGTAAAGGTAGTTGGCACGCACGGCATGTCCCATGGCCTCGTACTGGTCGCGGAACTTGTGGCGATCCTGGTTGTGGTCTTCACCGTTCTGCACGCTGTCTCGGATGGCAATGAGTCCCTTGGCCAGTGTCAGATAACGCTCATCGCCCGTTTCGCGGTACATCTCGGCGGCTCCCATATAGTGACTGGGACAAATAGCATTGCGCGAGAGTTCAGCAGCGTCGTTGGTCAGGAAGTTGTAGAGGAAGTCGGCGGCCTTCCGCCCGCACTCAAAAAGCGTGGTCTTGCCGGTGGCACGCTTGTGGATGATGCCTGCCGTCATGAGGTGACCGAGGTTATAGGTTTCGAAGTTCAGGCGCGAGGCAAAGGCATGCTTCTGGTCTTTTCCTATCTCTATGCCTGCCGCATTCTCTCCGGCGGCATGGCTGTCAATGCCTGCGTTGCGTTCTGCAATCACCACGGGGGTGTGGATGTAGCCGTCGTTGCGTTGTGCCAGACGCACTTGTTCAATGAACTGGTCCATGAGGGAGTCCACCTTCGGGTCTTTCGTGACGGCATACACCGAGGCACAGGCTTCGAGCCATTTGTACATGTCACCGTCGTGGAAGGGAGGTCCGTGGTGCTTACCCTCGACGGTGCCGGCAGCCACTTGGAAGTTACGGAAACCATGACTGCCATGTTTGCCCTCGGCGTCGAGCGTCTCCCATGGCGTGTTCCACGTGTCCCACATGTCCCAGATGCCTGTCGTGGCAAGCATGTTGAAACGGTCGCCCCAGAAGCCGCCCGTCCATTGGGTGGCCCCCATGGGCAGGTTCTGCATCTTGGCTTGCTTGCTGCGGCTCATGTCTGTGAGGCCTTGAGCGCTGACAGTTGTTGCTGTAGCACAGCAACAGACTAAACTTATTAAGAGGAGTTTCTTCATTGATGATGATGAGTTTTTGTGATTATGCTTCTTTCTTGTTGATACGACGGGTCATGCCAATGGCGCCCGTAGGACATACGATACGGCAGAGGTGGCAACCCACGCACTTGGTGCCTACGATGCGAGGCTGACGGGTGGCTGTGTCGAAGACAATGGCCTGATGACCACCATCGTTGCAAGATATTTCGCAACGGCCACAACCCACACATTGTTCTTGATTGATCTTGGGATAGACAATCGTGCCGCGATCGAGTTTGCTGGGCGTTACGAACATCTCTATTCTTTCGCCAACCAGTTCAGATACATGACTGACACCTCGCTTGACCATGTAGCGCTGCAGACCCAGTTTCAAGTCATCGATGATGCGATAGCCAAACTGCATGACAGCGGTACACACCTGGACATTGCTACAGCCCAGTTGGATGAATTCCAAAGCGTCGCGCCATGTCTCGATGCCGCCGATTCCGCTGAAGGAGATGTTTTTGAAAAATGGCTTTTGCGTCATTTCAAGAATGTGGCGCAAGGCAATGGGCTTGACGGCACGTCCGGAGTAGCCAGAGACGGTGCGATGACCAGACACGTCGGCCGACGGATGCATCGTGACAGACTTGATGGTGTTGATGGCAGAAATACCGTCAGCTCCACCTAAGTGTGCGGCAAGGGCACAACGATCCATATGGGTAATGTTGGGTGTCATCTTGGGGATGACGGGTATGTGGACGTGACTCTTAACAAAGGTTGTATAGTTGGCAATGAGTTCGGGATTCTGCCCCACGTCGCTACCCATACCTGTTAGACGCATCTGCGGACACGAAAAGTTGAGTTCAACAGCATCGACACCAGCCTTTTCAGCCCTCATTGCCAGCTCAATCCACTGTTCCTCGGTCTGTCCCATGATGCTGGCAATAACGACTTTCGTGCGATAGTCCTGCTTGAGGCGATGGAGAATGTCGAAGTCGAGATCTACAGGATTCTCACTCAGTTGTTCCATGTTGCGGAAACCATAGAAATCGCCTAAGGTGCCATTGCTGTGAAGGGCATCGAAACGGGGAGATACCTCCTTGATGTCCTGGAGACAAATGGTTTTATAGAACACACCTGCCCAACCTGCCTCGAAAGCGCGTGCTACCATCTCGTAGTTGGTGCAGACGGCAGAGGAAGCGAGGAAGAAAGGATTCTCGCAATGGATGCCACAGAAGTCGATGTCCAAGTCAGGATAATTGTCGGAAGGAACGTCTTCGGGACTGATGGCGCGAATCAGCTCCTTGATGCGGATAGGCCAGTTATAGTGGATGCATGCCTGTTCGGCAGCTTCCAAGTCGGCATCGGTACAGTCGGCAACCCAGCGCAAGGCGGGCTTGTGGTTGTCGAAGCGGACGGCGCGGATGGCTCTCGCCGGGTCACCCGTCTTACATGCCTTGGTGCAGGGTGCATCTTGGCACAGGAGGCATCGACTGGCCTCTTCGTAGATGTTGAATCGTTTCATATTTAGTTGATATTATTAGTTAAAGAATACATATAAGCTAATCATGACAATAGCCAATGCCGTCCATAAGCCGACAGCCAGCTTGGAGAATCCCTCGCGGATGGGGGCGGGAATCTCGTAGACGGTCTTGCTGCTGTCAGTAAGGGAGATGACAACCATGACTGCTGCCAGTATCACGAACAGTTCAAACGACAGCAGCATGAAATGCGGCCATGGGAACTGTAACCAGTCAGGTGGCCACAGGTAGAGTATGCCGACAATCAGGCAGAACGCAGTGCCGATGGTCAGCGCGAAGTTGGCGGCACGGGTGGTGGCGCGTTTCCAGAAGATGCCTAAAACGAAGACGGCGGCCATGGGCGGAGCGATGAAACTGAGAACCGACTGGAAGACATTGAAGAGGTTGAGGTCTTTGATGCTGTCAATGGCCACTGTCAGGACTATGGCAATGGCGGCACCGATGACGGTGACCAGTCGACCGACGTAGTTGATGCGGCGCTGTGAGGCATCAGGACGGAAGCGCTTGACGTAGATATCCATGGTGAAGACTGTCGAGAGGGCATTCAGGGCCGAACCGATGGTGCTGACAAGACAGGCTGTCAGTACGGCAAACACCAGTCCCACCATGCCGACGGGGAACAGGTTCTCAACCATCGTCAGATAGGCTTCGTCGGGATTCTCCAGCGTGTCGCCGAAGAGAGCGAAGCAGATGACACCAGGCAGGATGTACAGCACAACGTCCAGAATCTTCAACCAGCCGGTGAAGTTGGTGCCGAGCTGTCCCTCGCGCAAGTCCTTGGCAGCTAAAACCGGCTGCACCATGCTCTGGTCCGTACACCAGAACCATACGCCCATTACCGGATAGCCCAGCAGGATGGGTAGCCATGGGAAAGCTTCGTCAGTGTTGGGCTTGAACATCACCCAATAGTCGGCAGGCACTTTGTCCACCAGCGCGCTGACACCACCCACGCGGTCCAGTCCCACAATGACCAATATCAGTGACACGACGATGAGCAGTAGCATCTGATAGACGTTGGTGTAGGCCACGGCCTTCAGTCCGCCCAGCATGGTGAAGAAGGCAGAGATGATGAGCAGCACCAATGCCGACATCCACATGGGAATGTCGAAAACCTGACGGATGAGGATGCCACCGGCGAAGAGCGTCAGTGCCAGCCACGATATGACGATGGTGACGATGGTGTACCAAGCCAGGATGTTGCGTGTAGACTGTCCGAAGCGCAGTCCCATAAACTCAGGCAACGTGTGAACCTTGGCTCCGAGGTAGCGGGGTGCAAAGACAAAAGCCAGCAGGGCAATAAACACAAAGGCGTACCAGGCGTAGTTGCCCGACACGATGCCCGTGGTGAATCCTGCCGACGCCGAGGCAATGAGCATCGACGGGCCGACGTTGGTGCCCCACATGGAGAAACCGATGTGGTGCCACCGCAGCGAACGTTCGGCCAGAAACAGGGCACCGCCCTTCTTGCGTTTCGTACTGGCCCATACGCCAATGGCGATGAGTATGGCGAAATAGATTCCCAAGATGAGCCAGTCAAGGCCCTGCATGTAGTGACTTTCCATAGTTTTCTTGGCGTTATTCCGTTATGTCGTTATACCGTTATTCCGTTGAATTGTTTTGTTATTTCAATCGTGACCGCGTTTGACAGATCCATGTCGTCGGTGCTGTCGACGTCGTCGGGATAGACGCTGATGCGGGCATCGGGACGCACGAAGACCGGCATCTGGTCCAGCGGCACTTCGACGTCATAGTACCAGCGGCCACCATCGAAGCGTTCTCCGGTGAAGAAGTTCACCCACCAGCCTTCCGGCAGGTAGATGTCGCGCTTCCCTTGGCCGTTCATCACAGGACAGACCAGGAACTCAGAACCGAAGTAGTATTCGTCGTCGATGTGCCACACCTGTCGGTCATGCGGATGGTGCATTAGCAGTGCGCGCAGCATCGGCCAACCGGTACGCGTACATTGCTCGCCCTGTTCCACGATGTAGGGCAGCAGCTTGTAGCGCAGCTTCCACCAGTGCCTGACGATGGGGGCTATGTCGGGATAGTGCCAGGGTTCACGCTTGCAGGTACCGTGATAGCGCATGTGACTGGAGAACACGCCGAACTGCGTCCAGCGTACATACACCTTGGGGTCGATAGGCGAGTTCATGAAGTCGGGTGTGGAGTGGAACCCCGGCACGTCGTGACTCCAGAAGGCAAAGCCAGAGAGTCCGAAGTGCAGTCCACCTTTCAGCGAACCTGCCAGCCCGTCCCACGACGACTCCGAGTCACCGCCCCAATGCAATGGATAGCGCTGGCAGCCTGCCCAGCCGGCACGAGCCCAGATAATGCCGTCGCCCGTCACCTCCTTGGTGACTTCGTAGGCAGCCTTCTGGTAGAGCAAGGCATAGATGTTGTTCAGTCGTTCAGGAGTGGAACCATGGTAATGGTGATCCATGTGGATGTTTTCGCCGAAGTCGGTCTTGATGCACTTCACGCCCATCTCAAGCAGGGGCTTCAACAGGTTGTTCTTATACCATGCCGTCGCCTTGTCGTAGGTGAAGTCGATGGTGCCCGCATAGTCGAGTGCCGAGAAGTTGGAACCCTCCGCACGCTCGGCGGTGTCCCCACCGACGGGTGTACTGATGTAGCCGTGTTCCTTGGCTTCCTCTAACTGTTCAGCACCCTTTGCCACATAGGGCAGTTGCCACAGCGATACCTTGAAACCTTTCTCGCCGAGGCGTTTGATGAAGGCCTCGGGGTTGGGGAAACGCTCGGGGTTGAATTTCCATTCACAGAGCCAGTCGGTGCGGAACCAGCCAGTGTCTAAATGGATGACATCGCAGGGATAGTGCTCGCGGCGCAAACGGTCGCAGATGTCGTCCACCTCGTCAGCCGAGAAATACGTCATGCGACTCATCCAGATGCCGAAAGACCACAACGACGGCATCTGCGGAAAGCCCGTCAGCATGCGGTAGCCGCGCAGAATCTCCTCGGGTGACTGTCCGCCGATGAGGAAGACGTCAAGGGTGGCGCGGTCGCACATAAACTGAACAGAACGTGAAGAGTGGTCGGCTAACGACAGTTTGCAGTAGTCGCTGGTATGGTAGAAGCAGCCATACATGCGGCTCGACAGGTAGAAGGGGATGTTTTTATAGCAGCGGCGGTTGTTCACACCCTGTCCGTCCTGGTTCTTCAACTGGAAGGTCTGACCGCTGAGATCCATCTTGCGGAACCGCTCACCTGTTCCTGTGAAGCACTCGTCGGGCTGGCATCGGAAGGAAATGGTGGCGCGCTCTGTGGCGAAGACCGAGGTGGAACCTCGGCTTACAGAACAGAAACCAAGGGGGAGGGCGTCGTAGCGGGGCGGCGAGAAGTGGTCGTCGCTCAGGGCGATGCCCTTCGTTTCATTGCCGTCGGGGTAGAACGTGATACGCGGTGCTGGTTGCGGTGCCGGCAACAGGTCGCTCCAGTAATCCAGTGCGGGTGTGCTGAGGTCGATGGCAGCTACCTTCTTGCCGTCAGTGGCGATGATATCGCCATTGACATACCGCAGCGGCACGCGCTTCACTTCAGGAGCCATCTTCAGCATCTCGTCCTCTTCGGTCATGTCGTCACCCGTCATCGTTGTGAACACTCTGACGATGTTCGGTTCATAAGCCCGAATGATGAGGTCGTAGCATTGCTGTGGAACGCTGGTGTCAGGGGCCATGTCCTCCTGGTGCAACTGCTGCTGATAGGGTATCGTGACAACGATGTCACCGTCTTGCTCTTTGATGGTCGTTGGTGCGTATGCCTTCCAGAGAGCTTCATCCCGCTGCAATGACGGGTCAAAGTCCATCAAGTCGAAGAGGTGGTAGTTGGTTTGTTTCACGTTTTTATGTTTTATGTTTAATATTTAATATTTAATTTTTAATCTTTAATCTTTAATTATCATATTCGGCCCTGGGTGGTTGTCGCCTATCTCGTCACGACGTATGGGCCGTTGGTTAGTGAGAGGACGACCGGCAATCCCATTGGGGGCGATGTCGCCGGTGTAATTGTTCTCGATAGTAAAACCGTCGGTGCGGGCATCCAGGTAGATGCAGAATGCACGGTCGTTGGTAGCGTAGGGGGCAGGGTAGGGGCGAGAGATCTTGTTGCCGCTAATCACGGAACCTGGCTGGTTGCTGAGTGTATAGATGCCGCCGGCGTCATAGAGCTGACGGGCATATCCCCTGACGCTGTTGTCGATGATGCGGTTCTGCTTCATGCCCGTTTCGAGGGGTGTCCATCCCCAACCGACGCAGATGCCCGAGTAGCTGAGGAAAAACACGTGGTTCTTGCTGATGGTGCAGTGGCGTACATAGCCCAATGCAATGCCCACGGCGCCCCAGTCTTCGTTGGCTGCATCTACAACGAAGTTTTCCTTGATGGTCAGTCGTTGACAGCGCTTGGCCAGGTCGGTGTAGGGACGGTGTACCTCCATCGGGCTCTCGGCAAAAGAACCGCCCATGATGGCTGTTCCGCCAATGTTGCCGAAGGTACATTTCTGTACTACACAATCGCTGACGTTGTCGACAAAGTCCAAGGCTGTGGCAGCCAGATTCTCGAACAGCACCGAGTGGAAGTCAACGTGATGGGCATTGCGCACGGTGACGGCACTGACGGGGCGCTCTACCCAGGCTTGGTTCTCGAGTCCACTATCCCAGGGCAGCCCTGGGTTTTCTTTCAGCTTATAGGCATCAACAAGGGGAAAACCGCCCTGCAGGGTGACGTGACCTTTGTGCAAGGGACGATTCCAGCATGTTTTATTAAATGAGATTTCTTCGAAACGCACATAGCTGGCACCGTCGACTATGACTAACTGCTCAATGCCGTCGCGCTGCTCCGTGGTGCGAAGCAGGAAAGAACTGTTGCCTCTCTCGCCTCCAATGACGGGTTGTGGCCAGGGGTGCTCAAACTCCAGACGGCTCTCGGGTTCCATGAACGATACCACCGTCTTGTCGCCCTCCACTTTCATCTCTTTCACACGCAGGATGGCGATGGCCCAACGCTGGTGTACCACCATTTCGAGAGGTGAGAGGTGAGAGGTGAGAGGTGAAAGGTGTGGTTTCAGCGAATCGAGTACGTTCTTCGGTGGTGTGGGGATGGTGATAGTTCTGTCGGTGGTGTTGAAGTCTATCATGCGCTCCATGCCTCCCCTTGGAAGACCGTCGTCATGCCTTTTCTTCGGAAGGCTGTCGCCTTGTTCTTTTAACGGCCACAACTGGGTGTGACGTTGTCGGGCATCGCCACAAATGACACTTGTGTGCTTCTCTCCGCTACCGCGGATGATGAGCGGCGACTCCTTCGTGCCGCTGTCCTCGGGACGCAGAAACAAGGGTTCGCTCATATAGTAACGGCCTTCCTGGAGGGTGATGGTGATGCCTCCCTGACAACGGGGGTCTTGGGTCCTTCGCCATTCGCGGGCCTGTCGCAAGGCCTCATGGATGCTTTGGCCTTCGCGGACAATAATTTCGCCGGCATGTGAACAGGTGGTGACGAAGAGCAACAGAACGGTTAGTATTTGTTTCATTGGTTCTTTCATTTATTTAAATAAAGACGGCTCAAACGGCTTTTCGTCATCGTAAAAAGGTAAAAAAGTAAAAAGGTAAGCTGCTGCATGAAATAATTTTCAATTTTCAATTTTCAATTTTCAATTTATTTCGTACCTTTGCAACCATGAAACAAGCTATGATACTGGCCGCAGGCCTCGGAACGCGGTTGAAACCACTGACAGACACCATGCCCAAGGCATTGGTTCCGGTGTGTGGGACACCGTTGCTCGACATCAATATCCGTCGGCTGCAGCAGCAGGGCTACGACCGTTTCGTAGTGAATATCTATCACTTCGCACAGCAAATCCGTGATTATGTTGCGCTGCAGGACTATGCGCCGCAGGTGCTTTTCAGCGACGAGACCGGACAGCTGTTAGAAACGGGTGGGGGACTGAAGAAGGCTCAGCAGCTCTTCCGTGACGATGAACCTATACTGATTCATAATGTCGACATCCTTGACAATGTAGACTATGAACATTTCTCGCGGCAGCACTTGCCTGACGAGGATGCCGTGCTGCTGGTCAGCCGTCGAAAGACACAGCGCTATCTGCTCTTCGATAATGCCATGCACCTCATGGGCTGGACGAACGTGGCAACGGGCGAGGTAAAGAGTCCGTACGAGTATGTCCGTCGAACAGGCCTCTCGCAGCATGGTGAGCCGCTGAACATGTTTGCCTTCTCTGGCATCCATTCTTTCTCGCCGCGGCTGTTCGCTCTCATGGACCGTTTCCCTGACCGTTTCAGCATCATTGACTTCTACCTTTCCGTCTGTCACCGTTCACACATTGTAGGACTGGTTAAGGACGACCTCCGTCTGTTGGATGTCGGCAAACTCGACACGCTGGAGCAGGCAGAGCAATTCCTACAGCAGTGATTATAAAGTTCAAAATAAAATATTATGCAAAAGATTATCATTCTCGACTTCGGTTCACAGACCACGCAGCTCATTGGCCGCCGTGTCCGTGAACTTGACACCTTCTGCGAGATTATGCCCTACAACAAATTCCCTGTGGGCGACGACTCCGTGATAGGTGTTATCCTCTCAGGGTCGCCTTATTCCGTCCACGACCCCGAAGCGTTTAAGGTCGACCTGAACCAGTTCGTCGGCAAGGTGCCTGTGCTGGGCATTTGCTATGGTGCTCAGTTTATTTCGCATACCCTCGGCGGGCGTGTGGAAAAGACGGACTCCCGTGAGTACGGTCGCGCACTCTTAGAGACCATCGACCTTGAGAACCCCTTGTTTAAGGGCTTTGACAAAGGCTCGCAGGTTTGGATGTCGCATGGTGACACCATCACCGCCATCCCCGACGGCTTCCAGGTCATCGGCAGTACCAAGGATGTCAGGAATGCCGCCTTCTGGTGCGCACCAAATTCTCAATTACCCCAAGGCGTCTGGGCGGTGCAGTTCCACCCCGAGGTGTTCCACACCCTGCAGGGGACACAGCTGTTGAAGAACTTCGTTGTCGACATCTGCGGCTCCCGTCAGGAGTGGTCGGCAGCATCATTTGTCGACAGCACCGTGGCTGAACTCAAGGCCCAGCTGGCTGGCGACCGTGTCATCCTCGGACTCTCAGGGGGCGTCGACTCGTCCGTCGCTGCCGTGCTGCTTAATAAGGCCATCGGCAACCGACTGACATGTATCTTCGTCGACCACGGCATGCTGCGCAAGAACGAGTTCCAGCAGGTCATGGACGACTACAAGGTGTTAGGTCTGAATGTCATTGGCGTCGATGCCTCTGAGAAGTTCTTCACTGACCTCACTGGAGTCACTGACCCTGAGCAGAAGCGTAAGATTATAGGACGCGACTTCGTGGAGGTCTTCAATGCCGAAGCCAAGAAGATTACCGATGCCAAGTGGCTGGCTCAGGGCACCATCTATCCCGACCGCATCGAGTCGCTCAACATCACGGGCAAGGTCATCAAGAGCCACCATAATGTCGGCGGACTTCCCAAGGAGATGCACCTGCAACTCTGCGAACCGCTGAAGTGGCTGTTCAAGGACGAGGTACGCCGTGTGGGCCGTCAGCTCGGTATGCCCGAACATCTCATTACGCGTCATCCCTTCCCCGGTCCTGGCCTGGCCGTCCGCATCCTCGGCGACATCACCCGTGAGAAGGTGCGTGTCCTGCAGGATGCCGACGACATCTATATCCGTGGTCTGCGCGACTATAAGGTACGCCTCTCTGGCGAGGAGGCCCGCAAGGTGCTGGCTGCCGGCATCCCTGCCCAGATGCAGGATGGCGAAGTCGAAGTGTCGCTTTACGACCAGATATGGCAGGCTGGCGCCATCCTTCTCAGCACTGTCCGCAGTGTTGGCGTCATGGGCGACGAGCGCACTTACGAGAATCCCGTGGCCCTCCGTGCCGTTACCTCCTCGGATGCCATGACCGCCGACTGGGCCCATCTGCCCTACGACTTCATGGCGAAGGTTTCCAACGAGATTATCAACAAGGTCCGTGGCGTCAACCGCGTCTGCTACGACATCTCCTCAAAACCGCCCGCAACCATCGAATGGGAATGATACAGTAACCCTTTGAATACTGATAGGAGTATTATTGCGGTTCTCAGTATAAAACTTGGTTCGCAGCGTACGCTGCCGATAATTTCCCCGCCCGCTGCCGATATTAGCAGCGGGCGCTGCTGATTATTTCCCCGGCCGCTGCGGACCGGCAAGCCTTAGGCTGTCTCCCGCTTTGGAACGTGCTAAATCCCTGTTAGCTTCATCGTCTCTCCCTGCTACAAATAGCGAGTCGGAAACTTTATTCTACACACGAAAATATAAGCATTCGTAGAAATACACGTTGTAACAGTTGTAGTTTCATATTCACCTTCTATAATTGTGCAAAATCCTGCATTTCCTGCATTTCCTGCACCAACGACGGCATTATAGAAAATTTAACAAAAGTATCAAAAACTAATATCTTTCCTTGATACTCTGAATATCCGGCCTTGATACTCCGAGTATCAGGGCTGGATACTCCGAATATCAGGGCTGGATATAAAATCGAAGCTGCATACTGGTGCAAGAAATGCAAGAAATGCAGGAAATACAAGCTTTATTCAAAGCGGGTGGCCCAGTCGAGGAATTTGCGGACGCCGTCGGTACCGAATTTCTCTAACGACTGTGCTGCTTCGGCCACGGTGAGCACACGCTCCGGGCGCGACTTGGAGTAGAACTTGTCGGCATAGCAGACAATCTGTTCTTCCAGTGTCTCGGGTATGAAATCCTGTGGAGGCAGGGGCAGTTGCTGGCGGACGATTTCCTCACGGGTGAGTCCCGTGCCGGTATGGCGCTCTGCCACACGGGCATGGCGCTCAAATCCCTCCGCACGTAAGAGTCCGGCACCGATGGCGCCGTGCCTGATGTATGGTTCCGTGCCATGGCAGTGGATGGTGGGGGCATTGCAGCGGAAAATGCCGATGTCGTGTAGCATAGCTGCCTCTTCAAGGAACTGTACGTCGACGGGCAGTTCCTGGTGCCGGCGTACAATCTGCAGGCAGCGGTCGGCCACCTGCCGGCTGTGATGTAGCAAAACCCTGCGGAGTTCATCGTCCGCAGGGTAATACTTGTCAATAATTGCTTGATAATCCATGAATTATCAATTATCAATTGTCAATTATCAATTTGCATCGCGCTCTATCCATCCGAGGTTGTCGCCACGGCGCACCTTGGCACCCTGCTTGGCAGCGACCTCGACGAGCTTGCCGCCCAGACAGGCCGGAATGGGAACGATTTCGCCCCAAGGAGCCTGGATGTAGCAGTAGGTGTCGCCCTCTTTATACTTCTGACCGATGAACGGTTCCAGACACGGCTCGCAGGCACCCTCGCCAGAGAATTCGTAGTACACCTGTCCGGCAACGGGGGCTGTGATGGGGTCGGCCTTGGCATGCTTGAAGGCAGCCAGCTCCTCGGGCTTCATCTTCGAGCCGCCCAGCTTGGCGTCTTTGGCCTTCTGGATGTCGGCCAGCAGCTGTTTCTTGGCCTGACCGCTCTTGAAGGGACGGTACTGCTCGGGGTGCATAGCCAGCTCGAACAGCTCTTCGTTGTCCTGACCGTAGTCCCAGCCGTTCTCGTCCATCTCCTTCTTGAAGCCGTCGAGGGCATTGGGGATGAGGGTGTGCGGGTCGGCATCAGTGAACTCGCGTCCCTGCTTCTTGGCCAGCTCAATGAACTCGGGATCGATAGTGCCGGGCACCTTGCCGCTCTTGCCGAGGATCATGCCCCAGATGGCGTCGTCCATCATGACGTAGCGGCCCTTGCCCTGCTCGATAGTCAGCAGGTTCATGAGGGCAATATTCTTCGTGTACTGCGAGAACGGTGTCACCAATGGGGGATAACCCACCTTCGGCCAAACGTACTCTACCTCGTTGAACAGCTTCACCAGCATGTCGTCCATCGAGAGTGTCGGTTCGCCCTTCTTCTCGCGCAGCTTGTTGATCATCGACTGGATAGGACCGAGGTCGGCCATCATGGAGCCCATCATGCCGCCGGGCAGGCCACTGCCGAGCAGCAGCGACGACATGTGCTTGTTGGCGGGATTGATGAAGCAGCCCAGCCAGTCGTCGATGAACTCCTGCGTCAGACTGCGGGCCTGCATGTAGGCGTTCATATTGATATCAGCCACCTCGAAGCCCTCGTTCTTCAGCATCGACTGTACGGAGATGATGTCGGGATGCACTTTACCCCAGCTGAGCGGCTCGATGGCGGTGTCGATGATGTCGGCACCGTTGTTACAAACCTCCAGGATGGATGCCATTGACAGACCAGGACCGGAGTGTCCGTGGTACTGGATGATGATGTCGGGGTGCTTGGTCTTGATAGATTTCGTCAGCGCACCGAGGAGTGCGGGCTGACCGATACCTGCCATGTCCTTCAGACAGATTTCTTCGGCACCGGCAGCAATCACCTCGTCGGCAATGGCGCTATAATACTCAACGGTGTGTACGGGGCTGGTAGTGATGCACAGCGTAGCCTGCGGAATCATACCGGCTGCCTTGGCCCACTTGATGCTGGGGATGATATTACGCGTGTCGTTCAGACCACAGAAGATACGGGGGATGTCCACACCCTGCGCCTTCTTCACCTTGTACATCAGCTCGCGCACATCGTCGGGAACGGGATACATGCGCAGTGCGTTAAGGCCGCGGTCCAGCATGTGTGTCTGGATGCCGACCTCGTTGAACGGCTTACAGAAGGCACGGACGGCTAAATTGGGGTTCTCACCGGCCATGAGGTTCACCTGCTCGAAAGCACCGCCGTTGGTTTCCACACGGGCAAAGCATCCCATGTCAATAATAGCAGGAGCAATGCGCTCTAACTGGTCCTTACGGGGTTGAAACTTTCCTGACGACTGCCACATGTCGCGGTAGACGAGACTAAACTTGATTTTCTTTTTCATACGTTATGAGAATAAGGTTTTTTAATTCGATATTGTTGCAAAGGTACGAAATAAATTTAAAACCGAAAATTGAAAAGTGAAAAAAATACTATTGGATAGTCTTTTTTCACTTATTCTTTGTAATTTTGCACGCAAATCAGACTAATTATGAAGAAATTCTTCTTTTTTGCCGCTCTGCTTGCCCTGTTGATGACAGCATGCAGCCAAAAGCCTCGGCCGACTGAGAATCATGATACCGACAGCATCTACGGACAACAGCCCGGCGACTCCACCCGCTATGGACTTGCCTGTGACGGTTGTACGGACTCGGTACTTGTATTGCTGCCGTACACAACCCACGAACTTGACACTTTCGACATCATAGATGCCTTTCAGGAACACCGTATCTACGGGCGTCCCAACATTGGCGACGACCTGGCGGTCATTGTCAATCCCGACAGTACCTCGCAGGCTCTGATGGTCATTAATCTCAGCAAACTCAAGGAACAATGGTGCTATCAGGTAACACCGACATGGAACCGTCAGCCTTCTGACCGCCCTGTCCGTCCGATTCCTGACAGCATCAGGCAGCGCTTCATGGCTCCCCGCGAATATGGTATGCATCTGAAGAATGGCGGTATCGTCATGTCGTCAGGTGCTTACCATCAACAGTCCAACGAAGCCATGAGCCCCGTGAAGTATCCGCCTGTCAAACGTTATGTGTCTTGGAAGTTCTTTAACGGCCGACTCATCCTGATACCCGATACCGCCAGCCATCAGGATCCGGACACGGCTGTTATTCAGCTCTTGCGTTCCGACAGCCTTGAGCTCCGCTTCCGTGACCACGTGCAAAGCTATTACCGGAAAAAGACCTTATAGCATCTGACGGTTCAGCATCCGCTGCTCGGCCATCTGCTCGTACTTGGTACCCGGCTGGCCGTAGTTGGCATAGGGGTAGATGCTGATGCCGCCACGGGGGGTGAAAATGCCTGTCACCTCGATGTACTTGGGCTGCATGAGGCGCACGAGGTCTTTCATGATGGTGTTGACGCAGTCTTCATGAAAGTCGCCGTGGTTGCGGAAGGAGAAGAGGTAGAGCTTGAGGCTCTTCGACTCTACCATGCGCTCGCCGGGGATATACATGATTTTGATTTCGGCAAAGTCCGGCTGTCCGGTAATGGGACATAGTGAAGTAAACTCCGGGCAGTTGAACTGCACCCAATAGTCGTTTCCCTGATGCTTGTTCTCAAACGTTTCCAGCACCTCGGGGGCATACGTCATCTTGTATTCCGTCTTGCGGCCTAACTGCTGCAAGCCTTCCTGTTCTCTGTTCATAGTCAATTAGATTTTCAGAATGTTAAATATGTTATAATTGATGTCATTGTCATAAACATCTTCATGGTCGTGTTTCTTGGTGAATTCCACCACTCGGATGGTGATGGGCAGCACAATGATTTCGTAAAGCGTCTTCAGCGTGACCTGTGAAATCATCAGCGACGGCATTTCCTCCCAAGGTATCACGCCGCCCAATGCCAGCGGGAAGAAGATGACGGAGTCTGTCGTCTCACCGAACACGGTACTGAGGATGGCTCGTGCCGAAAAGTTATGTCCCTGTGACGACAGCTTCATCTTCGACATGACGTAGGCATTGATGAACGAGCCGGCAATGAAGGCAATGAACGATGCCAGCGCAATGCGCGGTGCCAGTCCGAAGATGACGTGGAAGCCCTCTTCGCCGTGCCAGTAGGGCGCGCCTGGAATCCAGTCGGCTATGGCCCCCATGATGACGAAGAAAAAGTTCATGGCAAACCCCATCCAAATGAGCATGCGTGTACGCTGATAGCCCCACACCTCGCACACCACATCGTTGATGATGTAGCTGACGGGGAAAACAATGATACCTGCCGTCAGGTTGACGGGACCGAACGAGAGTTGCTTTGTTTCGAGTACGTTTGCCGTAATCAGGCAGACGCAGAACAGCGTACCGAAAAGCATAAATAGTACACTGACTTTGTTTCTTTCTTGCTCCATGATTATCTTGTTTTGTTAAAGGGGGTTTAGCCGTGTGCGGTCCTTCCGCCCTGGCCAGGTTCTTCAGTTAAGCCTGCAAGTACCCCTGCGCTAAGCGCCTGCAAAGGTACGAATAACTGATTGAAAAACAAAAAGAAATCCAAGTTTAACATTTTTTAGGGGTGGGGCGGCGGCAGTTGACAATTTATTTACTATCTTTGCAGTTGAAAGACCTAAAACAAGTACTAACAATTAAACAATTACTATTATGAAGAAACTATTCACAACTCTGTTGCTCCTTTTAGGGAGCGTGTCTTATGCCAATGCGGCAAATTATGATGTCAGAGTTGGCGATGTCCAAGTGACCGATGCCAACAAATCAAACATTACAGGCACTGGCATTTCCGGTACGGTGACGTTTGACGGAAACAAGACGCTGACGTTAAAAAATGCAACCATTAACACAGATCAAAATGCTATCACCAACAGGATAGATGGACTGATTATCAAGATTATCGGATCGTGTAAAGTCTCTGGTTTCTTAGGAATCAGAGCCTATGCGAGTACGACTATTCAGGGAGATAACTACAATGCCTCCTTATCTATAGAGGGAAAAAACTACGAAGGCGTGGGTGTTTCGGGTAATAACATAAACATTGTATTCAAAGACATTTGGGCCACGGTAAAAGGAAAAGACTATGCCTTGAACACGAATGCCAGTGCGACGGGCTGCACACTCGAGCTGAACAGGTGTGACGTTTCGCTCAGCCAAGACGGTAGTGGCTCATGTATCAATGGTTTTGACAAAGTAACATGCAAGTCTGTTACCTATTCGTACAATGGCAACAGTTACAATACCACCACTAAAAAACTGGTGGATTCTTCTGGTAATGTAGTGACAAGTGCAGGTTGCAGGGCCATGCTCACTGTGGGAAGGTACATTCTGAACGTCGTCAGCACCAGCAAGATGACTCTTGACAAAGACAACACAGGCTCCGGTATTACCAGCGGCGAGATAGAATATGATCCGTCAAACGGCATATTAAGCTTTAACAATACAAACATTAATACTGGTTTCAACACCATTATCCGCAACTATTGGCATACTTTGCTGGATCTCAAATTTAAGGGGACTTGCAACCTTTTGAATTATGGCGGCAACACCTTCTATTCTTATTCCAACATCGTCTTTGAAGCAGCGTCGGTCGATGACGCGAAACTTGTCATTAACAATACAGGACCTTCAGAAGCCATTAGTTTGTCAACATATTACAACAATGCTGGTACAATGAAATTCAGTAATATTTCGGTGTCAGTATCTTCAGTCGGGGCATGTTTGGGAGGTTGTGGAAATAAACTTGTCAATGTCGATTGTCGTCTTGATCTTACGTCACAGTCTGTTGCCGTCAGCAATTTCAGTTCCTGCAAATTTGAACGTTGTAACGTAAACACTTCTGAAACCCCTGTATTTTTCAACTCTACCATGAAAAGTTTTACGTATATCAGCAACACATACGCAGGCAGAGTTGTCATTGGCCTAGTAACCAATGAATATCCCTTGTGGGTCTGTGGTCAGATGGTGACCAATATGAATGCCAGCAATATCCTTGTAGAAGGATTGACGGCAGGAAGCATGAGGTTCGTATCCTACACGAACGAAGATTATTTAGAGCTGAAAGGCGTAACGCTTCAAAACAAAAGTAAAGATTCCGCCATCGAGATTATTGGCGGCTCCAAGGATTTCTATATCAGCTGTGGTGGGAAAAGCACCATTAATAGCACTCAATCAGCAATAGCTGCTTTTAGTTTAACTGGCACCCTATTTATACAAGGTCCTGGCGAACTTTATTTAAATAGCAGTGAAGCTGATGCTATTTATGTGCATGAAGGAAACATAGGCATGAAGATTGCGATTGCCAAATTAGACGCCGTAGGTTATGACAATGGCCTCTATTCTAAAGGCAAAATAGAACTCCTTAATTATAATCAAAACGGACATTCTTCGCAATATAGTTATCAGGGTTTCAATCATGCTATAGTCGCCAATGGAAAGCTGATTCTTAACAACATGGACTTTGATTCTGACAAAACCCCAGGATGCTATATCAAGCAAGTAACTGTTTTCCAGAATAATGGCACTATTGCCAAGAAAGTGTGCTTCTTGCCCATTACCAAGACTTACGACATCTTGGTAGGCGGAACCCCCGTTACCAACTGTAACAGCAAGGGCATCGGCAGCCCTTATATTACAGGTGGTGGAAATACTGCCGTCACATTCGACGGCGACAAGACACTGACGCTGAACAATGCTACCATCAACTACACCGATGAGAGCAACAAATCATTCTACCCTCTGCGGAACAGTGGCGTTGACGGGCTGACTATCCAGTTGGTGGGCGACAACACCATCAACACAGTGGGCTATACGGCCTTAACGTTAGAAGATAATGCCACAACCAAGATAGCCGGCGACGGCAAACTTAATGCCACGAGTTCGTGGTATGCAATACGGATTAATAACAACTGCACCCTTGACATCGGCGGCAATGTAGAGATTGACGCTGTAGGCAGCTCTTCGGGTATTGCCAACAACATGAATGGGACAAATGGTGAGACACTCATCATCCGCGACAAGGCCCTGGTAAAGGCACAAGGCTATTGCTCCATCGAGCGGTTGGCCTCCATCCAGCTGAAGGACAACATCGAGCTGAAGGCTCCCGACGGTGCCGAGATTAAGAAAGGTGAATACGGATGGGGTGTCTTCGTAGGTGATAGTGCGACCAGCAAGCAGGTTATCTTCGCCGACAAGTCAGTCACCGCCATCGATGCCGTCGAGGTTGACCGCAATGCCGACGTCCGCGACATCTACGATGCCAGCGGCCGCCAGATGGATGCCGCCCGCAAGGGTCTGAACATCATCCGCATGAGCGACGGCACCGTGAAAAAGGTCATGGTTAAGTAAGAGAAGTGAGAGCCCCACGCTCTCACTTCCGAACGTGAATGATTTCGAGCGATAAAAAAGCCGCCACCCCGAGGTGGCGGCTTTTGGGTTGAGTAGGTATGGCCGTTATTTCTCTGCTTTGGGGGCTGCCGGTTTCTTGGCAGCGGGCTTTTTGGCGGGAGCCTTCTTGGCCTTCGGCTCCTTGGCGGCGGGCTCAAGTTTCTCCAGGCGTGCCTTCAGACGGGTAATCTCCTTGTCCTTCATCTCAATCTCGTCGCCCTGGTTGCGAATGGTGGTGAGCAGGGCGTTGAGCTCGTCGTTCTCAATCTCGGGGGGATAGAGGGCGTTGACTCTGTTGATGAAGTCGCCGAGGATGTTCATGTAGTTGGTGAAGGCATCGAACGGTCCGCTGTAGATTCCGCGATCCAGTCCGACGTTAGACGGCTTGGTGGTCATGAAGCGGAAATTGTTGCTGGCCTGCAGGTAGTCCCAGTCCTGATTGATGCGCGGGTCGTCGGCAATGCGCAGACGGTCGGCCACAGAGTAGAGCTTGTTGAAGGCCTCGCGCTGCATGGCGTTGCCGAGCCAGCACGAGCAGTCGCGCTCCTCGTCGACCCAGCTGAGGGTGTCAGGTACGTCGATGGCTCCCATGCTGGGTACCTTCATGCAGATTTCCGTCGGTGTCGAGAAGGTGATGCCTTTCTCCTTGGCACATGCGGGCAATGCCTTCAGGAATTCGAGGATGTTCGACGACAGCGGCTGAGCAATGCCGAGTGCCGACAGTTCCATGAAGATGTTGATGATCTGCTCTTCCTCGGGGAAGCGGGCGATGCGGTCGATATAGTTGTCGGCAAACAGGGGATATCCCTCCCAGTCGGGATTGTTGAAGCGCAGCGAGATGTCGTCAGACAGCTCCACGTCGCGGAGCAACAGCTTCAGGTTGGGAGCGATGTTGCAGTTGTAGACGTAGTGCGGCGACTTCCATCCCAGCACGTGCTTGGCACCCTCGGTGAGCATACCCTTGAAGCCCATGGCGGCAATCTGTCCGCCGATGTCGTCAGAATAGATGAGCGATGAGTTGCGTGCTACAGTCGGCTTCTGTCCGAACAGCTCCTCAATCTTGGCGGCCTGCTTCTTCACGTCAAGGGCAAAGGTCTCCTCGTTGGCCAGCGACGACAGGCCGTGGCTGTAAGGCTCTGCCAGGAACTCGACGCAGCCGGTCTGGTTCAGTTCCTGCAGTTTGGCGATGACCTGCGGTGCATGGAACTCCAGCTGCTCGATGCCCGTACCTGACAGCGAGAAGGCAACCTTGAAATACTGGCCGTGCTCCTTGATCATGTCACCGATGGCAGTCAGGGCTGGCATATAGGAGCGGTTGGCGATGTCGGTGATGCTACGCTCGTTCTCGTAGTCATCGTAATAGTAATGGTCGGTACCGATGTCGAAGAAACGGTAGCGCTTCAGATGGATAATCTGATGTATTTCGAAATATAAACAAATTGTTTTCATAATTTTATCGTTGTTACGTTATGTCGTTATTACGTTATATCGTTATTACGAATGGGGGGCTAAGCCTCCCAGCCGAGAGTTCTTTTATAGAGGGTGGCAATCCAGGCACCGACTTTCTCCCATGTAATCTGGTCGACTTCGCGCTTGCCTTCCTCCTTGAGGTAGGTGAAGAGCGACTCGTTGGCGCAGATGGAGTAGATGGCGTCTGCCAGAGCGTGGATGTCCCAGTAGTCAACCTTGATACAGTTGGTCAGAATCTCGGCACAGCCGGACTGCTTCGAGATGATTGAGGGCGTACCGCACTGCATTGCCTCCAGTGGCGAGATGCCGAACGGTTCTGATACCGAAGGCATGACATAGACATCGGAGTCCTTCAGGCACTCATACACCTGTTTGCCGCGCATGAATCCCGGGAAGTGGAAGCGGTCTGCAATGCCGCGCTCGGCAGCCAGATAAATCATGGCATCCATCATATCGCCCGAACCAGCCATGCAGAAGCGCACGTTGCGGGTACGGCGGATGACCATGTTGGCAGCTTCGACGAAGTACTCGGGACCCTTCTGCATGGTGATACGTCCGAGGAACGTCACCACCTTGTCCTTACCCGTATGGTCGGGACGCGGAATGGCCTGATACTCTTCGGGCAGGGGATATACGGCATTGTGTACCGTATAGCACTTGCGCGGATCCTGGTGATACTGGTTGATGACCGTCTGGCGTGTCAGCTCCGATACGCACATGATGCAGTCGGCATTGTCCATACCGTTCTTCTCGATGGAGTAGACGGTTGGGTTCACCTTACCGCGGCTGCGGTCGAAGTCAGTAGCGTGAACGTGAATGCATAACGGCTTGCCGCTCACCTGTTTAGCGTGTATGCCTGCAGGATAGGTCAGCCAGTCGTGAGCATGGATGATGTCATAGTCAAGCGTGCGAGCCACGACACCGGCAATGATCGAATAGTTGTTGATTTCCTCGTGCAGGTTGCCGGGATAACCGCCAGCAAACTCCATGGCGCCAAGGTCATTGACGTGCATGTAGTTGAAGTCGGCATACAGGTGGTCGCGCAGACGGAAATAGAGGTCGGGATCCATGATGTTGCCCACACGCTCACGAACATAGTCAGCCGAGACGTCGCGCCAGGCAATGGGCACGGCATTCATGGCTACAATGTTGCAGGCCGAGCGGTCTTCGTCGCCGAAGGGCTTGGGCAGGCATAGCGTGATGTCCATGTCACCCTGTGCATGCAGTCCCTGTGAGATACCATAGTTGGCGGTGGCAAGTCCACCGAATACGTGAGGAGGATACTCCCATCCAAACATTAATACTTTCATAGCGTCTCCTCCTTATTTATTTTTTATAAGTATATTTCTCCAGCAGCTTCAGTGAGCGCAGTATTTCGGCTACGTTCATAGCGAAAGCCATGGCACCGCGTCCGTGGAACGGCGGGTTGCCGTCGAAGAGCTCACTGATGGTTCCGAGAGCATGATAGTCCATTTCTTCTTCATAGCCCACCATGTGGCGCTCGAGGAACGACAGGCGGGTGCGCTTGTAGAGTTTCAGGCAGGCCTCGATGTAGAAGCCTCCGAGCCACGGCCATGCCGTACCCTGATGGTAGGCGTAGTCGCGTTGTGTCTGCGGACCGACGTACATGGGGTTGTAGCCGCCGCTCTTGGGCGACAGCGAGCGCAGTCCCTTGGGTGTCAGCAACTCGCGGGTACAGATGTCGAGTACGCTCTTCTTCTGGTCTTGCGACAGCGGTGAGTAGTCGAAGGCCACGGGGAAAATCATGTTTGGTCTGACGCTCCAGTCAATCATGTTACCATCCACATAGTCAAGCAGATAGCCGTATTCGTTCATGAAGGTCTCGACAAACGATTTCTTGCACAGCTCGGCACGCTGCTCCAAGTCCTCGGCAAACTCCTTTTCGCCGAACTCAGCCTCTAAGGAGGCGCAGAACTTCAGGGCATTGTACCACAGGGCATTGAACTCTACGATATAGCCTGAGCGCGGAACTACCGGTCGTCCGTTAGCCGTCGAGTTCATCCAGGTGATGGCCTTGTCGCGTCCGTTGGCATAGAGCAGTCCGTTGTCATCGAGGCGAAGGTTGGGATGACCGCCGTCAAGAACATACTTCACGATGTCCTTCACCAGTTTGCCGTACATCTTGTAACCCTGCTCCTTGCCGACTTCCTTGACATACTGCTGGATGGCCCAAATGGCCCACAGGGGGACGTCGGGATGGTCAATCTCGTAAATCTTGCCGGAAATGGGCTTGTCTGCCATAAACTCGCGGAGTGCTTTCTCCGAGGTCTTCATCACCATCTCGAAATAGTCTACCTCGCCGATGCTCAGTGTCAGTCCGGGCAAGGCAATGAATGTATCGCGGGCGCGAGCTTTGAACCAAGGATAGCCTGCCAGCAGGTAACGCTCGTCCTTCTTGTCAATCTTCTCCATGGTGCCGCTGCGGCGATCGCGGAAGTGGAACTGGTGGGCAGCTGTCACAAGACAGTGGTAGAAATTGTCGCGAGGCACACGGTCTTCAACCTCTTCGTCGAACATCTTCTTCAACGTGGAAGGCTTGGCGGCTGACGTAGAAGCGGCGAAGACGATGCTCTCGCCCTTCTTGATGCTCATCTCGAAGTAGCCGGGTACGTAGAGGTCCTCGTTCGAGGCATAGCCGCGCTCCTGTTCCTTCGGATACTCCACGCCACGATACCAGTCCGGCTGGAAGATGAATTCGTTCTTCTTCGAGAACTGCATGTAGAGGTCGGGGTATCCGGCATACATACATGTCTTGATGCCATTGTCCACCTCGTGGTATTCACGCGATGCCGTTGAGTTCTCGTGGGTGAACTGGCGTACAGAACGGAAGGCGAGGAATGGCCGGAACCTCAGCGTGGTGGCCGAGTGGCCGTCAACGAGCGTGTAGCGGATGAGGATGCGGTCCTCATAGTGCTGGAACACCACTTCCTTCTTCAATACTACGCCACCCACGCGGTAAATCGTGGTGGGCACTACGTCGCAGTCAAACTCACGGATGTACTTGTGACCTTTAGGGCTGAAATTGTTGCCCTGGTACTTGTGGAGTCCGAGGTTGAACTCTGCGCCGTGTTGTATCACCGTACAGTCAAGCGACGACAAGAGCACATGGTTCTCGTCATCGAGTTCCGGCACGGGAACAACGAGCAGACCGTGGTACTTGCGCGTATTGCAATCCACCAACGTAGATGCACTATAGGCGCCCGAACGGTTAGTACGCAGCAATTCACGACGTAGAGACTCCTCCAAGTTGGTCATGACAGCTTTTTCTAATCGTAGATAACTCATAGTTCCTATTTTAAGGTGTTTAATATTGTTTTAATATTGTTTTAGATTTAAAATTTCCCTCAAAAGTACGCAATTTCAGCGTTACTGCAAAATAAAAAAGGCTTTTTTTTTCAAAAAGGCCTTTTTTTACGCTTCTTTTACATTTTTCAGTCGGGAATCAGGAAGTTTATGGCTTCTTGTTCGATGCTGATGTGGTAAGAACCCACGGGTGTTCCCAGCAGTCGTCCGTCTACACCTACCAGTGCATGTTTGGCTTCTATGACTTCAATTTCGCGGGTGCGGTAGGGGTGTACGCTGCGGTGATTGAGGAAACGTCCTGTTACCAGTAGCCACAGTCCTGCAAACACCTGCATGATTTCTGTATGGTAGATGACAGACACGTCCAACATGCCGTTATAGGGTACGGCACTCGGTGTCTGCCCATAGCCTGGTCCGCTGCCGATGCACATCGTCATGACCTTGCGGTTGATGACGTCGCTGTTGATTCTGACATGCATTTTATAGTCCATGCGGTGGAAAATCATCAGGAATATGGATGCAATGAATGACAGCGTCTTTGACCCTAACAGGGAGCGTGCCTGCCGTCGCAGGTTCATCACGTCGGCAATCAGTCCGATGTTGATGCAGTTGAGGAAATAGCGGTGGCATTGTTCTTCTTTTTTATTGACGTAACGTATGCAGCCGATGTCGATGCGGCGTACCCGATGCTTGGCGAGCCAGGCAACGGTCTGTTCCAGATTGCCCTCCTTGAAGTCCCAATAGCGGGCGAAGTCGTTGACGAGGCCATTGGGGATGACGCCTAAGGCAATCTCTTCGCGGACCTGTTTCTCCTCACGCATCAGACAGTTGACAGCATCGTTCAGTGCCGAGTCGCCGCCGACGATGACAATGGTTTTGTAGCCATTGTGGATGAGCATCGTCATCAGGCGCTCCACGCTGTCCAGCGACTCGCTTTGCACGAAGTCATACTCTATCTTGTGCTCGTCCAGCACGCGCTGAATCTTCTCCCGCTGCTTCGTTGCACGTCCTTTCGGGCAATATAGGATGCCCCAACGTTTATTTAGTTCATAGTTCATAGTTCTTCTTCCATATTTCGAGGATTTCTGCCACTTTGTCGTCCATGGGCTGCAGGGCGTCAATCCAGTGTATGGTGAAACCGCGGCGCTCCATGCCCCTGAACCACGTCATCTGGCGCTTGGCAAACTGGTGGATGGCAATCTCCAGCCGCGAAAACATCTCGTCGTAGGTCGTCTTGCCGATCAGGTATTCCGTCACGAACTTATATTCCAGACCGTAGTAGATGAGGTCTTCGGCGGGGATGCCCTCGTCCAGTAGCGCCTTGACTTCCTCTATCATGCCGTTTTCAAGACGTGCTTTCAGTCGGCTTGTAATCTTTCTCCGCCGCTCCTCCCTGTCGATGTCGACACCGATGATGATGGAGTCTGTCGGGGGTACGGTGGTGCGGTGGTACGGGGGCACGAGATGACTATCTGCGCTCAAACTATTCTCGTGCCCACGCACCTCCGTACCACCGTACCCCCGATTCTCTGCGACTGCCGTCTCTATCTCGATGGCTCGGATGGCCCGCTGGCAGGAGTCCACGTCCGTCTTGTTGTGCATGTTGGAACCGTTCTTCGCCTTCAGCGCTATCAGCATCTGTGTCAGTTCCTCTAACGACTTGCCCTCCAACTGCTTTCGCAGTTCAGGATTCTGGGGTACGGGCGACAGCTGGTAGCCCTTCAGTACCGCTTCAATGTACAGCCCCGTGCCGCCGCAAAGTATGGGTTTGTGCCCCGCTTCCGTGATGGCGCAGAAGGCCTCGTAGAAGTCACGCTGGTATTCAAAGAGGTTGTACTTCGTGCCAGGTTCCGCAATGTCTATGAGGTGGTATTTCACGTCGCCATAGTCCTCCAAGTCCTTACCCGTACCGATGTCCATGCGCCGGTACACCTGCCGCGAGTCGGCTGAGATGATTTCTCCACCGATTTTCTTTGCCAGGGCTGCTGCCAGCGGTGTCTTCCCGCTGGCCGTCGGGCCGAGTATGGTAATCATGGGCTTCATGCTTGATTTGTTTTCGCTTGCGAAGTTACGAATAATATTCTGAATATCCAAGAAAAAGCTTTTTCATTTTTCGTAAACAGCCTGATTTCAGTCATGCCAGCGTCATACTATCATGAGGTCTGCCATGATCATATCGCTGACAAAGAGCCCTTTGCGCGTCAGCACCATGTGTTGGCCGTCCAGGCGCAGCAGACCGTCATTCAGGAAACGCTGTGCTGCCTGTAGGCAGTAGGTGCGCTGCCGTTCTGATAGCGTGGTGAGGTCAAGACCCTCACAGGTTCTCAGGGCTACGGTGATGCGGTCGTTGTAGCGTGTGTCGCCGTCCAGCAGTTCTCCGTCAAAGGGTATCTCGCCCCGTTCTATGGCCTCCATGTATTGGTGAATATCGGCCACGTTCCAGTAGCGGCTCTTGCCGTCATAGCTGTGTGCGGCGGCACCCAGTCCGGTGTAAGGCACGTCGTGCCAGTAACTGCTGTTATGGCGCGAGCGGTAACCTGGCTTGGCGAAGTTGGAAATCTCGTAATGCTCGTAGCCGCTGTCCGTCAGCCGGTCCGTCAGCACCTCGTACATCATCCGCTCCAGCTCCTCGTCCATCTTTATTTTTTCATTTTTAATCTTTAATCTCCATAATGCCGTCCCCTCCTCAATGCTCAGACAGTAGGCCGACAGGTGCTCCACGTCCAGGTCAAGGGCGGCATCCATGTCGTGCTGCCAGTCGCCTAAGGTCTCGCCGGGGAAACCGTACATCAGGTCGATGCTGATGTTCCTGATGTCCGCCTCGCGTAAGCATCTGACAGCCTGCGGCACCTGTGCCGCGCTATGGCGGCGGTGCAAGAAGTTCAGGCGGTTGTCGTCAAACGTCTGGGCGCCCATGGAGACACGGTTTACGGGAAGCTCTGCCAGCAGTGCGGCAAAGGCCGTCGTCACATCGTCAGGATTCACCTCGATGGTGACTTCGGCATCTGGCGCGACGTCATATACCTTATATATATATAAGTATAGCTGGCGCAGTTGTGCCGGTGACAGTTGGCTGGGCGTGCCGCCACCGAAATAGATGGTTTCTATGCACTCCCTCATTGGGGAAGGGGCAGGCCGGGAGTTTCTCAGCTCCATCTCGCGACACACGGCATCGACATACCGCTGTCGCAATGCCATTCCCGTGGTGGAGTAGAAGCCGCAGTAGATGCAGCGGCTTTTGCAGAAAGGAATATGGATATAGAGTCCTGCCAATGCTGTTTGCCTTATTTTGTCGTTCGACGTTTGACGTTTTCTCTGCAAAATTACTAATAAAGTTTAATATTTGAAAGTATTCGTTGGTTTTTTGCTTGAAAATGCCTACCTTTAGCGTCGCTTTTGAAACAATAAACCTAAAAATATGAGTTATTATGAAAGTTTATCAGACTAACGAGATTAAAAACATTGCACTCATTGGCAGTGCGGGTAGCGGCAAGACTACTCTTGCCGAAGCAATGGTCTACGAGGCCGGCATCATTAAGCGTCGCGGCACCGTGGAGGGTAAGAACACCATGAGCGACTATTTCCCTGTTGAGCAGGAGTATGGCTATTCGGTGTTCTCTACTGTTTTTCATGTGGAGTGGAACAACAAGAAACTGAACATCATTGACTGTCCGGGTTCTGACGACTTCGTGGGTGGTGCCATCACCGCTTTGAACGTCACCGACCAGGCCGTTATTCTGGTTAATGGACAGTATGGTCCCGAGGTGGGCACGATGAATGCTTTCCGTAACACCGAGAAGCTGAAGAAGCCTGTCATCTTCCTCGTTAACCAGCTTGATCGCGACAACTGTGACTATGACCAGATACTGAGTCAGCTGAAGGAAGTGTACGGCAACAACTGCGTTCCCGTGCAATATCCTATCGCAACAGGCAACGGCTTCAACAGCGTCATCGACGTGCTGCTGATGAAGAAATACTCATGGAAGCCTGAAGGAGGAGCACCCATTATTGAGGACATTCCCGCTGACCAGATAGAAAAGGCTAAGGAGTGGAAGGCTGCTCTTGTTGAGGCTGCTGCCGCTGGTGACGACACGCTGATGGAGAAGTTCTTCGAGAGCGAGGACCTCTCTGAGGACGAGATGCGCGAGGGCATCCGCAAGGGTCTTGTCACACGCTCTATCTATCCCGTGTTCTGCGTCTGCGCAGGCCGTGACATGGGTGTGCGCCGTCTGATGGAGTTCCTGGGCAATGTCGTGCCCTTCGTCTCTGAGATGCCCGTCGTGAAGAATGCTGCCGGACAGGACGTGCCTGCCGACGCTACTGCTCCCACGTCGCTGTACTTCTTCAAGACCGGTGTGGAGCCTCATATCGGTGAGGTCCAGTATTTCAAGGTTATGAGCGGAACAGTGAAGAGCGGTGACGACCTGACCAATGCCGACCGTGGTTCGAAGGAGCGCATGGGTACGCTTTATGCCTGCGCAGGTGCCAACCGCATTCAGGTGGACGAGTTGCGCGCTGGCGATATTGGCTGCACTGTCAAACTGAAGGATGTCAAGACTGGCAACACACTGAACGCCAAGGATGTTGAAAACAAGTTCAACTTCATCAAATATCCTAACTCAAAGTTCTCGCGTGCCATCAAGGCCGTCAACGAGGCTGAGACCGAGAAGATGATGGCAGCACTGCAGAAGATGCGCCAGGAAGATCCTACATGGGTGGTTGAGCAGTCTAAGGAACTCCGTCAGATCATCGTTCACGGACAGGGTGAGTTCCACCTGCGTACCTTGAAGTGGCGCATGGAGAACAACGAGAAGATACAGGTGGAATATCAGGAGCCGAAGATTCCTTATCGTGAAACCATCACCAAGATGGCTCGTGCCGACTATCGTCATAAGAAACAGTCAGGCGGTGCAGGCCAGTTCGGTGAGGTTCACCTGATAGTGGAGCCTTATACTGACGGCATGCCCGATCCGACGTCGTTCACCATCAATGGCCAGGAGTTCAAGATGAACATCAAGTCGAAGGAAGAGAAGGACCTGGAATGGGGCGGCAAGCTCGTCTTCATCAACTCGGTCGTCGGCGGTGCCATTGATATGCGCTTCATGCCCGCTATTCTGAAGGGTATCATGGAGCGTATGGAGCAGGGACCGCTCACTGGTTCGTATGCCCGCGACGTGCGTGTCATCGTCTACGACGGCAAGATGCACCCCGTTGACTCCAATGAACTCTCGTTCATGCTCGCAGCCCGCAACGCCTTCAGTGCAGCCTTCAAGGAAGCCGGTCCGAAGGTGCTGGAACCCATCTACGACCTGGAGGTACTGGTGCCCGCTGACTACATGGGTGATGTGATGAGTGACCTGCAGGGTCGCCGCGCCATTATCATGGGTATGGACAGCGAGGCTGGCTATCAGAAGCTCAGCGCCAAGATTCCTTTGAAGGAGTTGGCCAGCTACTCTATCGCTCTGAGCTCGCTCACCGGCGGCCGCGCATCGTTCACCACATCGTTCTCCAGCTACGAACTTGTGCCGAACGACATCCAGCAGGCTCTCATCAAGCAGCATGAGGAAGAAATGAAGGACGAAGACTGATTCAGTCCCCTTCCCTCTATACACGACACCGCCCCGACCCACGCAAGGCCGGGGCGGTTGCGTTAGGGAAATTCTGACCTGATGGTTTGAATTATTGTGCACGTTGCTTGGCTCCGTGCTGAAGGGTGCTTGGCTCCGTGCTGAAGGGTGCTTGGCTCCGTGCTGAAGGGTGCTTGGCTCCGTGCTCGTGACTTTTCCTGATTTCACTAGACACTTTTTCTCTTCATTAGCTGATTCTGTAGACGGTTTTGTTGTTGTCGTACTGAATCGATAGACACAAGCGAAAAAGCTGTGCTGATTTTGTTGACACTTCG
>Ga0310691_10000468_pt1 | contig 76132 bp, 56 predicted proteins | sample 176DNAGHGlowgp2_FD_203887 | JGI IMG/M metagenome (GOLD analysis project Ga0310691, IMG submission 203887) | Sheep rumen microbial communities from Palmerston North, Manawatu-Wanganui, New Zealand - 1766 DNA GHGlow gp2 (v2) (version 2) | ecosystem: Host-associated > Mammals > Digestive system >...
AGACCTGCAGGCGCGACAGGCCCAACAGCCGACGGGTGGCCATCTCCTTCGACCGCTCGGTGGTGAGCGACACGCTCAGGTTCACGTAGTTGAAGATGGCGAACACCAGTACCAGTAGGGCAACAACAACATAGAGGTGTGCCATCTCCCGACTGCCGTGATTGATGTCTTCCTGACCTAACGAACACTCCATCGCGTCATAGTAGATGGTGGAGAACGGCGTGAGCGTCAGTTCCTTTGCAGCCTCCATCTGATAAAGCCAGAAGAAAGTCTTCAGATAGTCGCGCATATCGCCAGTTTTGCTTCGCAGGTCGCAGCCCTCGCGTTGCATCAGGAAGAGGACGCAGCACGACGCGTTGTTCATCTGCTCGTTCCAGGCCGAATAGTGGAAGTGGCGCAGGTTCTCTACGTTGAACACGCATTCATAGCCGTCGGGAACGATGGAACGGTCAAAGTCGTCCATGATGCCGCTGACGGTGTAAGTGATATGACCTTTCCCGTCGTTCGCGTCGCCTAACTCCATTTCGTCATCGCCCAGCACCATCTCCTTGCCTATCGGGCTCTCATCGGGCCAATAGCGCTGTGCGAACGACTTGCTCACCACAATCTGGTTGGGTGCACTGAGCACTTTCCGACGGTCGCCCGTCAGCAGGCGGTAGTCGAAGAACGTAAAGAAGTTCTGGCCCGTGACGAGCACTTTGGTTTCGGCCTTCTGCCCACCAATGCTGAACGTCATGCCGTAGCCAGCCATCGAGCACCAGTCCTCCACCTCGGGGAAACGCTCTTTCAGCCGCTCGCCCACACGGAAGTTCGACATCATACACATCTCGTTGCCTACAACGAACGTCCTGTCAGCCCGCGTCTGGTAGTTCTCCACCGTCGTCTGTCGGTAAATCAGGTCGCCTAACAGCAACAGGAATGCCATCGAGAGACACAGCCCCACGATATTGATAAAGGTAAACAGCCTGTGACGGCTCAGGAATCTGAAATAACCCTTCATATTTGATTTTGTCTATTTGATTACTAACACCTCGTTGTCCTTGAAGGCCTCGTAGCCGCTGGTGACTGCGCGCTCGCCTGGCTCCAGACCTTCGAGTACCTCGTAGTGCTGAGGGTTCTGGCGGCCTATGCGTATGGTGCGGCGATAGGCTTTCGAGCCGTCGGCGGAGAGCACAAATATCCACTGTCCGCCTGTGGTCTGGAAGAAGGTGCCGCGAGGAATGATAATGGCCTGCTCGGGCTGGCCCAGTTCGAGGTCGATGTAGTAGGTCTGGCCCGTGCGGATGTTCTCAGGGCGCTCGCCTCGGAAGGTGAAGTCGCAGCGGAACTTGCCCTCGCGCACCTCGGGATATACCTTGCGCACCTGCAGCTGATACTGCTTGTCGCCACGAGTGAAAGTGGCAGTCAGCCCTTGACGGACACGATCGATATAGTGCTCGTCAATCTGTGCCTGCACCTTATAGTCGCTGAGGTCGTTCAGCTGACCAATCTTCTGACCGGGCTGGATGCTCTGCCCCAGCTCCACGTCGAGCAGGCCCAGCTCACCATCAATGGCCGAGCGCACTTCGAGCTTGTCCTTGCGCTGACGAACCAGCACCACATTGCGGCGCATGTTCTGCAGATTGTCCTCCATCTGGTCCATCTGTACGGTGCGATAGATGCTGTCCTGCTTCAGACGTTTATTGACGAGCGAGCGCTTCTTGGCAGAGAGCTGGTAGTCCTCCTGCGACTTGATGTAGTCCTCGCGACTGATGAGCTTCTCCTGATACAGACGCTTGTTCTGCTCGAAGGTGCGCTGCTTGCGATGCGTGTCCATGTCCAGCTGTGCCTGCTCCGTCTGGTTGTTCAGCCGGTCTTGCTGCATGGCCACCTGGGTATTGCGCAGCAGGTTCTGCTTCTCGGCCAGTTCGGCCTCGGCATTCAGGATTTGCAGGTCGAGGTTGGAGTTGGAGAGTCGGACGATGACATCGCCCTTCTTCACATGCGTGCCCTCCTCTACTACTTTCTCCATCACGATGCCGCCTTCCTCGGGCGAGATTTGCACCACCTGAATAGGAAGCACCTGTCCGTTGGTGCGCACATAGTCCTTGAACTCGGCCCGCTGCACCTCGCTGACCGTCAGCTCGTCACGGCTGACCTTCAGTGTCGAGGCATGATTGCCCAATACGAGCCACAAGCCAATAGCTAACAGCAAACAGCCCATAGCCACATACGGCCAATACTTCATCAGTTGCTGTGTCTTTGTTTTTTCGATTACTCTGTCCACCCTAATTAAATTTACGATTTAACGATTTACTATTTACGATTTATTTACTATTTTACTATTTGGCTTTATTCCCATATCTGTTCGCCATGATAGTAGCGTACGAGATGCTCTTTTACCACCGCCATCAGCCGGCATTGTAACAGCGTAGCCTTTGAGTTCAGCAGTTGCGAGGATGTCGTGTGCAAGTCGATAGCCGTAGCCAGTCCTTCCTCAAACTGCCTGCGCGTCAGCTGATAAGCCAGCGAGTCGGCCTCTACCTTATGCTCCATTTGTGCAGCCTGTTTCAGATAGCCCTGCCAGTCTTGCCAAGCCTCGCGCGAGAGTTTTTCCAGCTCCAGCTGCTTCTGCTGATAGTTCTCGCAGGCTATGCGGTAGTTGTTCTTCGCCTTGCGGATGCTCGTGACGGTCTGCATGCGATTGAAGAGCGGGATGCTCAGCGTGACGCCTACATATTCGCCCATATTGTTCTTCAGCTGCGAGCGAAACGACTGTGCGTCATCCATATGCAGCGTGTGGAAGTAAGTGGTGTTCAGGCCCGCACTCAACGAGAGAGAGGGATAAAGGGCAGCACGGGCCTGATGCCACTCATGTCGCGAAGCCTGCATCTGATACTGGGCAACAAGGAGCTCTGGGACGAGGTTACGGCTCGTTGCCAATGAGCCGTAATCTCGTCGGTCACGAGCCGTAACCTCGTTGATGGTGAGCCGCAGGCTGTCCGTCAGTGGGTAGTTCATTGCTTTTTTCAACTCCAGCAGGGCGGAGGCCAGCAGGTTTTGCTGGCGGGTCAGTTCGTAGTCGGCCTCAGCCTGCTGCGATTCCACCTGTGCCACATCGGCAGCACTCTTGCGGCCCACCTCCTCTAATACGCGTGTCTGACGGAGCAGCAGTTCGGTCTCCTCCACTTTCTCGCCAGCCATTCTAACCATGCCTTCATAATAGGCGACACTGACAAAAGCCTGCAATACGGCTAAGGCCGTCTGGTTTTGCTTCTGGCGAAAGGCCTGATGCCCCATGAGTACGCTGGCCTTGGCGGCTTTCAAGGCATGCAGGCGGCTGAACCCGTCGAATATGGGTAACGAGGCACTCAGGGAATAGACATTATTAAACGTGCTGACATCGGTATAGATGTTGGTCTCCGGGTCGATGGCGCGTCCGAAGTTATACTGCGCACCGATTCTTGCACCCACCTCAGGCAGGAACCGCCCTACGGCTGCCGTCTTGTTGGCCTGGCTATTGTCCAGCTCCAGCTCGGCCCGCTTCACCTCGTGGTTATGCTCAACGGCATACTGCATACACCGCTGCATCGTCCAACCCTCCTGTGCCTGTATATCTACAGCACACCAAAACATGATGGCACCAAGAATTAACTGTTTCATTTCGCTTCTGTTTTTGCTGCAAAGATAGGGCTTTCCCTATATATCAGCAAGCATTTTAACACCCTCAGAAGCAGAACGTCTAAAAATTAGACACCTCACTGTATGATTTTTAGACATATTCTTCGTACCTTTGCCGAAAAAAGAAAGAATGAACAAATACGGAACCATACTGATTGTCGACGACAACACGTCTATCCTAACAGCCATGCGCTACCTGCTGGACGATACGTTTGAGCGCATCTTGACACTGAGCCAGCCTGATGACATCCTGAAGACGATGGCACAGGAGGAAATAGACATCGTGCTCTTAGACATGAACTTCACCCTTGGTGTGAACAGCGGGCAGGAGGGACTCTTCTGGCTTCGTGCCATCCGCAAGCAGCATCCACAGACACCCGTGGTACTGCTGACAGCATACGCCGATGTGTCGCTGGCCGTGAAAGGACTGAAGAGCGGTGCGGCCGACTTCATCACCAAACCCTGGGACAATGATGAGCTGGTGCGCAAACTGAAGGACGTGCTCGACATGCAGAGCGAGGTAGTAACCCTCGACGAGATGGAGAAGGAGCATATCCGCCGTACGCTCGATCGCTGTCACGGCAATCTCACGCAGGCGGCAGAACTGCTGGGCATCACGCGCCAGACACTTTATAACAAAATGAAAAGATTATGAACTACGAATTACACGAATTATACGAATTATTGTTCAGCGCAGCAATTCGTGCAATTCGTGTAATTCGTAGTTGAAAGATAGTAAAAGAATAATGTTATATATACATATAATAATAGGTGTAGGGGTGGTTGCGTTCGTCATTTGGATGATTCGCAGGCAACGCTCGCTGAAACTGCGCGCCCACCTGATGCAGGAGGCCATCCGCAATCATGATTTTACTTTCCGACTGCCCACCGATGGGCTGCTGCCTGGCGAACGCGCCATGCAACAGACACTGAACCAGCTGGGCGACACCATCCGCCAGCAGGTGAACCAAAGCGAGGTAGAGTCGTGGGAAAGGCTGACTCGCGTGCTGACCCACGAGATGATGAACGCTACCGCACCCATCACCAGCATCAGCCAGTCCATGCTGAATCGTGAGGATGTGAAAGGCACACCGCTCGAACCAGGCATTCAGGCCATCTACGACACCTCGCGCCATCTGAGCCAGTTTGTCGCCAACTATCGCAAGATGTCACAGCTGGAGAAACCTGTGATGACAGACCTGCCGCTGCGTCCACTGCTGGACGATGTCAGCAAAGCCTATCCAGCACTGACATGGGAAATAATTCTCCCTGACGACCTGACGGTCCGTGCTGATACCGGCATGCTGCGACAAGTGCTGATGAATCTGGCAAAGAATGCTGTGGAAGCCCAAGCCACGAAGATGGTCATAGTCCCGCAAGCGGAATCACTGCGTGACACACGCTCCAAAGAGAGAAAAACCTCACTTCCCACTCGTCACCTTTCCCTTTATATTGGCAACGACGGACTGCCCATCCCTGCCGAGAACCGCCAGTCGATCTTCGTCCCGTTCTTCACCACAAAGCGTAGCGGAAGTGGTATCGGTCTTTCCCTGAGCCGCCGCATGATGATTCAGCAAGGAGGCATGCTCGAACTGACTGAAAGGCAACAGACAGGTGCATCAGCAGGAGTCGGCCCGCTGTCAGAATGCCACACAGGATTCACCTTGAGCCTTTCTATTCCATAACGCTCTTCAGCGAATCCTGTGTGACAGTCCTTAAAGTTTCACTTCCGGCACCACCTGTCCGTCGAACAGATTGATGATGCGCTGGGCATAGCCGGCATCGCGCTCCGAGTGGGTCACCATCAGCACGGTGGTGCCCTCCTGGTTCAGTTGGGTGAGCAGTTGCATCACTTCGAGGCCGTTCTTCGAGTCGAGGTTACCCGTAGGCTCGTCGGCAAGAATGAGTTTCGGATTCATCACTACGGCACGGGCAATAGCCACGCGCTGCTGCTGTCCTCCCGAAAGCTGCTGGGGGAAGTGGTGAGCGCGGTGCGAGATGGCCATGCGGCGCAGCACTTCTTCGACCATTGTCTTGCGCTCCTTCTTGGGTACGCCGAGGTAGATTAGCGGCAGCTCTACGTTCTCTTCTACATTGAGTTCGTCAATGAGGTTGAAACTCTGGAACACGAAGCCTATCTGCCCTTTGCGTACTGCCGTGCGCTGGCTCTCCTTCAGTGTGCCCACCTCCTGTCCGTCGAGCCAGTACTTGCCGCCGGTAGGATTGTCGAGCAGGCCCAGGATGTTGAGCAGCGTGGACTTACCACAGCCCGACGGTCCCATGATGGCCACGAACTCACCTTTCTTCACTTCGAACGATACGCCCCCCAGGGCCACGGTTTCCACCTCTTCCGTGCGGAACACCTTCTGAATGTTTTCTAACTTAATCATCATATACGGTTTTTAATTGTTATTACTCTGTCTTGATGCTGTTGATGGGGTTCTCGTTGGCATTCTTCCAGCTCTGGTAGGTCACGGTCAGCATGGTGATCAGCGTGATGAGCAGGAAGGAGACCACGAACAGCAGGGGCGAGATGGCGGTGCGGACGGCGAAGCCTTCGAGCCAGTGCTGGCCCACCAGGTAGCCGATGGGAGCCGCCACCACGAAGCAGCCCAGCAGGATGTAGAGGTATCGCTTCCAGAACATCAACAGGATTTCCTTCGTAGAACTGCCGAACACCTTGCGGATGCCAATCTCCTTGCGGCGATACTCGCTCTCGAACATCGTCAGGCCAAACACGCCGATAATGCTGATGAGGATGGCCAGCAGCGAGAACAGCAGAATCTGCTGGGTGAAGAGCCTTTCCTGACGGTACGATTCCTCCAGCACATCGTCCACGTAGCGCAGGTCGCTGATATCGGGCTTATTGCCGTGTTCGTATTTCAGCACCACGTCCAGCACTTTCTCTTTGGCCTCCCGCTTGTCCACGCCCTTGGCCACACGCACTAAGAGGTGGTTGCGCCAGAAATCTCCCTTAAAGTAACCTTCACGGCTGGGCACCACGAAGGCTATGGGCTGCTGACTGTCATCCACGCGCAGGGTGGTGTACTTGATGTCCTCGCAGAAGCCGACGACGGGCATGTCTTCGTCGTTGATAGGCTTATCGACGGCGAGCCAGGGATATTTCTTCTTGGCCGACTCGTTGAAGATATACACATCGCCGTCGGTCTGGCGGAAATTGCGACCCTCCACGATGTCGATGCCCATCACGCTGAGGAAACGCCAGTCGACGAAGACGCAGGTAAACGTTATATGCTTATCACCTTCGCCCCTGCCCCACGTCTGATAGCGGTCGCTGCTGCCCAAGACGCTCTGGGCCAGGCAGGCTCCCTCGATGCCGGGAATCTTGCGCAGGTCGGCATCGATGGCATCGGCATGATTGCGCGTGTCGGGCGCTGTCGGCACCACCATTACTTCGTCCTTGTCGAAGCCATAGTCGGTGTGGAAGATGAGGTAACCCTGCAAGTACATGATGCCCACACCGATAACCAGCATGAACGACACGACGAACTGCAGGCAGATCAGCGAGGTGCGCAGAACGCGACCCTTGGGTGACAAGCCGAACGAGCCTTTCAGCACCAAGGCCGGCGGGAAGGACGTGACATAGTACGACGGATAGGCCCCGGCCAACAGTCCCACCACGATGCTGATGAGCAAGGTGACGCCTACCAGCCACAGGTTATCCTGCAACAGGATGCTGCCCTGCACCAACTCCTGCAAACCTAAGTCGTGAGCCAGATAGACCATCACCATTGCCCCCACGAATGCCAGCAGACTGATGATGACAGCCTCGGCCAGCAGACTGCCGCGCAGACTGGCCGTCGATGCGCCCAGCACTTTCTGCGTGTTGATGCTGCGGATGCGCAGCGGTGTCTCAGCCAGGGTGAAATTCATGAAGTTGACAGCGGCTATCACCACGATGAGCAGCGAGAAGCAGATGAGCAGATAGACGGAACTCCTGCTGACCGACTTGATGTTGGGCGAATCCTTGCTGAGGTCTTTTGCGAAATGGGTATCGGCAATAGGCGTCAACACCACTTGCAGGGCTTCCTCCTCTTGTGGAGTTGTCATGTTGAAATCATCTTTGAACAGATCGACGGCTTTCTGGCGCATGGCGGTAATCACGTTCGGCAGGTTGGCCACATCGTCCACACGGATATAAGCCTGATAGTTCCAGTTGCGGTAATTGCCTTCATTGTCATTGAGCCCCCTAAAACTGACGCCGTGCAGGAAGTTGTTTTCCGGATAGTCTTCTATCACGGCACACACATTGAAGATCCAATCCTCCACCCATTTGTATTTCAAGGTTTTGCCCACCGCATTAGTAGTGCCAAAAATGCGCATGGCTTCTGAACGCGGTAGCACGATATTGGGCAACTGGTTTAAGCCCTTCAAGTCACCACAGATGACGGTCGGCTTGAATACGCTCATAAAGTCGTTGATGCCACACACCAGATTGAGCGAATACTCCTGATTGCCCAACAAGAACTGGTCGATTCTTGTCCAGCCCTCTTCGATGCCATAGCCCTTGATATGCGGCGACGCTGCCGCCAACTGCTCCACCAGCGGGCGAGGCAACGTCACACCATAGTCCTCCATGCCAGGCCCTAACTTCAATGTCAGGCGGAACAGCTTCTCGTGCTCCGCAAAACTCTTGTTGTAGCCCAGGTCGTAGCTGACCTGCGTCATGATGACAAAGAACGAGGCAAAGGCCAGGCTCAGCCCCAGCAGATTCAGCAGGCTTGCCGACACAAACTTACGAAACATGGATGTGAAGTTTCTGATGATAGTCTTCATATCATTTACGATTTGACGATTTACTATTTACTATTTATTTACGATTTACGCTGCAAAAGTACGGCAATAAAACGAATCCGTCAAGGTTTTCAGCCCAGGCGGAAGCAGATTGTCTAAAAATTAGACAGTAGAGCGTATGATTTTTAGACACCTAAGGGTGTTTTAATGCACCCTGCTCATCAAGGTTTACGCAAAATTGAGGTCCGCCTCGTAGTGATCGAAGGCGAGGCCGTCGGTGGGGCCGAAATGGGAGAGTATCTGCATGATGTCTTGCTGCTGACTGGGCGTGAGCTTGTTCTCGCCGTGATGGTAGCGGTAGTATTTTTCATTTCAAGTTTGTTTTCCATAAGACCTAACGTTGTAAATTTGCATTTGTTTTATTTTCAGTTTGTTATATTCTTAAAACGGGCATTTCAGACCTAACTAAGACCTACCATAGAGGTAACATAGACCTACCGTCCGACCTACCATTCGGATGCCTAAGCAGCCTGCAGGGGGATGACCTTGTAGAAAGGTACATTGCTGCGTACAGCAGACTCATAGCCGAGGGCAGTCATTGCATTTCCTACGCGTACCTTATTGCGTTGAGAAACTGCTCGACAGCGAGCGTTGTCTCGAGGGCAGCATTCACAGCTCCCCCATTGATAAGATTTTTCTTACTCATAGGAAAATGTTTTTTTATGTTAAATAAAACTTTCCCAATCAGTTGTACTATACACTCTTTGGTTTCGGCTTTCGGCCTCTTTTCTTAGGCTCAGCCTTGGGGGATGTTAACAGTCCTAGCTTCTGGATGATTTCAGTGACAGAGGGAGCAACCTTGATGAGTTGCCACTCCTTACCGACGATTCTGATTTTCTTCGCTCTCTTCAGTGTGGCCATTACCTTCTTATAGAGGCTCCGTTGTCACATAACCGAGGCTCCGTTGCAAAATAGTTGTTACAACTTTTCTGAAAGTTCTTACAACTTTTCTGAGAGTTGTCACAACTTTTAAAAAAGCTGTAACAGCTTTTTCCTGACGAATCTTATATTACAGTGAAAGAAGGCATGACCTCATACCGCATCCAGTCTCTTTTGTAACTCAATACAGGCTCAGTCAGCGTCATCCGCCATCTCCCGTCATGGGGGTCGCTGCTTGGATCATTGGTGATACTAGAGAATAATTCCTTCAGAAAAGTTCGTGGAAAGTGGACAAATAAGTGTTTCTTTGTTTTGTGGAGCACAAAATAATTACTACCTTTGCATCCTAAAACAGAAGGAAAGAGATGTTAGAAGTACGTAACCTGCACGCCAGGATAGGCGAGAAAGAGATATTGAAGGGTATTAACCTGACCATCAACGACGGTGAGACGCATGCAATCATGGGACCTAACGGGTCGGGAAAGTCCACGCTGAGTGCCGTTCTGGTGGGCAATCCGCAGTATGAGGTTACCGAGGGTGAAGCCTACTTTAACGGCAAGAACCTTTTAGAGATGAAGCCCGAGGAGCGTGCCCACGCGGGGCTGTTTCTGTCGTTCCAGTATCCGGTGGAGATTCCCGGTGTGTCAATGACCAACTTCATGAAGGCCGCCATCAACGAGAAGCGTAAGGCGCAGGGACTGGAGCCCATGAATGCTGCCGAGTTTCTGAAGCTTATGCGTGAGAAGCGCAAGGTGGTTGAGCTGGACTCGAAACTGGCCAACCGCAGTGTGAACGAAGGCTTCAGCGGTGGCGAGAAGAAGCGCAACGAGATTTTCCAGATGGCCATGTTGGAGCCTAAGCTCTCTATTCTGGACGAGACGGACTCTGGGTTGGATGTAGACGCCATGCGCATTGTGGCTGAGGGAGTCAACAAGTTACAAACTCCCGAGACCTCGTGCATTGTCATTACCCACTACGACCGTCTCTTAGAGATGATTCGTCCGCAGTATGTCCACGTGCTCTACAAGGGTCGCATTGTGAAAACTGGTGGTCCGGAGCTGGCCAAGGAGATTCAGGAGCATGGGTATGATTGGATCAAGGAGGAAATAGGCGAAGAGTAGTTTTAATTAGTGATTATCAGTTAGTAATTATGATTACTTCAAGCGAACAACAATATATTGACCTGTACCAGCAGGCGCGGCAGACGATATGTGAGCACTCCTGCGATGCCATGAACAGTGTGCGCGACGAGGCTTTCAACCGTTTCCGCCAAGAAGGGTTCCCCACGCGCAAGCGGGAACGCTATAAATACACGGACATGCAGGCACTCTTTGCCCCCGACTATGGTCTGAACCTGAACCGACTGGAAATCCCTGTCAATCCTTACGATGCCTTTCGGTGTGACGTCCCCAACCTCTCCACGTTGCTATACTTTGTGGTGAACGACATGTTCTATGAGGGCGTACAGCCCAAGGGCCATCTGCCCGAAGGTGTCGTCATTGGCTCACTGAAGGCCTTTGCCACTACGGAGTACTATAACCGGCTGGCTGGCAAGGCCCCCGATGGTGTCAGTGACCTGAACGCCATGTTGGCACAGGACGGTCTCTACGTATATGTCCCCCGCCATACGAAGGTGGAACGCGCCATACAGGTCATCAACATTCTGCGTGCCGACGTGGACTTGATGGTCAATCGCCGAGTACTCATTGTGCTGGAGGAGGGTGCTGAGCTGAAGATGCTGTTCTGTGACCATACGGCCGATGACCGCCGTTTCCTGGCCACACAGGTCATCGAGGCCTTTGTGGGGAATGGTGCTTCGCTGGACCTCTACTGTCTGGAAGAGACCCACGCCAAGAACACGCGCATCAGTAACGTGTACATCGACCAGCAGACGGACAGTCGCGTGAACCATAATGTCATCACACTGCACAACGGCATCACCCGTAACCGGCTGGACCTGACGCTCTCTGGCGAAGGGGCAGAGTGTCAGTGCTATGGCTGCGTAATAGCTGACAAGCAGCAGCATGTTGACAACAACACGCTCATCACCCATCGGGTGTCCCACTGCACGTCGCACGAACTGTATAAATATGTGCTTGACGACCAGGCCACAGGAGCCTTTGCCGGCCGTGTGCTGGTGGAACATGGAGCGCAGAAGACCGTGTCGCAGATGACCAACCAGAACCTCTGTTCGACCCGTGAAGCCCGCATGTACACCCAACCCATGCTGGAGATTTATGCTGACGACGTGAAGTGTGCCCACGGCTCTACTGTTGGCCAGCTGAACGATGCCGCCCTTTTCTACATGCAGCAGCGTGGCATTGCCATGAGCGAAGCCCGCCTGCTGTTGCAGAACGCTTTCATCAACGAGGTCATCGACATGATGCAGCTGGAGCCCCTGCGCGACCGCCTGCACTACTTGGTAGAGAAGCGATTCCGTGGTGAGCTGAACAAGTGTGCGGGCTGTAAGCTGTGTAAGTGAAAAAGTGAAGAGTGAAGAATGAAGAATTTGCTGCCGCCTCATGAAGTACGATATCAATAAAATTCGAGCCGACTTCCCCATTCTGTCGCGCGAGGTATATGGCCGGCCGCTGGTCTACTTAGACAATGCAGCAACGACGCAGAAGCCTTTGTGCGTGCTTGACGCCATGCGTGAGGAGTATCTCAACGTCAATGCCAACGTGCATCGGGGCGTACACTACCTTTCGCAGCAGGCCACCGACCTGCATGAGGCTGCCCGCGAAACGGTGCGCCAGTTCATCAATGCCCGGAAGACGGAGGAAATCGTCTTTACCCGTGGCACCACGGAGGCTATCAACCTGATAGCCTCATCGTTCTGTGAGTCGCAGATGAAGGATGGCGACGAGGTGCTGGTGACCGATATGGAGCACCACTCGAACATTGTGCCATGGCAACTACAGGCCCAGAAACGAGGTGTAGTGGTAAAACACCTATCCATAACGGACGACGGGCGGCTGGCCATCACCAACGGAGATGGCGCTTTATGTAGCGACCTTGTTGCAACATATATTACGGAGCGCACCAAGCTCATCAGCGTCGCTCACGTCAGCAATGTACTGGGAACCATCAATCCCGTCAAGGAAATCATCGGCGTGGCCCACAGGCTCGGCATTCCCGTCTTGGTGGACGCAGCACAGAGTGCGCCCCACATGGGTATTGACGTGCAAGACTTGGACTGCGACTTTCTGGCCTTCAGTGGACACAAGATGTATGGCCCAACAGGCATCGGCGTGCTCTACGGCAAGGAGGAGTGGTTAGAGAAACTGCCTCCCTATCAGGGTGGCGGAGAGATGATAGACAAGGTGACGTGGGAGCGTACCACCTTCGAGCGTCTGCCCTTCAAGTTTGAGGCTGGGACACCCGACTATGTGGCCACCCACGGGCTGGCTACAGCCATCAACTATCTACGGTCGTTGGGTCTCGAAGCTGTCGAGCAACATGAGCACGAGCTCACCCGTTACTGCATGGAGCAGCTCTCTACCATTGAGGGAATCCACATCTATGGCCCTCAACTTACTACGCTCAACTCTCCACGCTCCGCTCCCAGCAAGGATGCCGTTGTTTCGTTCAATGTGGGTGACATTCACCATTTGGACATGGGTACACTGCTTGACCGCCTGGGCATAGCCGTTCGTACAGGTCACCACTGCGCCCAGCCACTGATGGACCGCCTGGGCATCAGTGGAACGGTGCGTGCTTCATTCGCCTTGTATAATACGAAAGAGGAGGTCGACATACTGGTTGCAGGAGTCCGCCGGGTCAGCCAGATGTTCTGACAGATTGTTTATTTGCAAGATAAAGCAGGACCATGAAGATTGTTGTCGACAACAAGATACCCTATATCCAGGAAAAGTTGCGTCTTTTGGCTGACGAAGTAGTACCACTGCCGGGAGCATCCATTACTGCCGCCGATGTCAGGGATGCCGATGCACTCATCGTTCGTACACGTACACGCTGTGACCAACAGCTTTTAGAAGGCAGTAAGGTGCAACTGGTGGCTACTGCAACCATAGGCTACGACCATTTAGACACAGATTATCTGGAGCATGCCGGCATCCGCTGGACCAACTGCCCTGGGTGCAATGCAGGGTCAGTGGCTCAGTATGTGGAGTGTGCACTGCTGTTACTGGAACGAGACAAACACGTCGAATTGCAGCAGTCCACCATTGGCATCGTGGGCTGCGGACACGTTGGCTCTAAGGTCAAGGCCGTCGCTGAACGATTAGGCATGAACGTGTTGGTATGCGACCCCCCGCTTCAGCAACAGGCCTCGACTACCACCCATCATCCTAACGACCGCTGTACGCAACAACCTACTATTGGGAATAAATGCGCCTTCGTATCTCTTGACGTCATCGAACGCCAAGCCGACATCATCACCTTCCACGTACCACTAACTCAAGAGGGGCCCTATGCCACTTGGCATTTGGGCGACGAGGCATTCTTCAATCGTCTTACGCGCGTACCTATTATTATTAATACGAGTAGGGGAGAGGTGGTTGACAATCAGGCACTGCTGGCAGCGTTAGTCCATGGAACGGTTCGTGATGCCGTTCTTGACGTATGGGAGGGAGAACCATTGCTCGACACTGCACTCCTGCATCGCGTCTTCATAGGCACACCCCACATTGCCGGATACAGTGCCGACGGCAAGGTGAATGCCGATAATATGGTCATAGAGGCACTATGCCAGCACTTCCAGTTGCCTCATCCTGGGAAGATTATACCTCCGGCACTGCCTGACAATAATGTTTTTGACGGGTCACCGCTGTCGCTGTATAACCCATTGAATGACAGCCAGCGACTGAAAAAAGCCCCTCAGGATTTCGAGAAGCTGAGGAACAATTACCCCATCAGACGAGAACGGTTTTGATTAGTTTTGATTAGTAGAGGTGTCAAAAGTACAATTTCATTCATCAATTAGTGCACAGATAGGGGTGGTTTGTGCAAAAAAGAGTGCTTTTTTCCTAAAAATATTTGCATACCTCAATAAAAATGTGTTACTTTGCACCCGCTTAGCGACTCTTGGTCGTTGGGCAATTGTAAAATAGAAATCATTATTAACATTTTAAAGAAAAAGATTATGTCAGAAATTGAAAGCAAAGTAAAGGCTATTATCGTGGACAAACTCGGTGTTGATGAGGCAGAGGTTAAGCCCGAAGCAAGTTTCACTAACGACCTGGGTGCAGACTCTCTGGATACCGTTGAGCTCATTATGGAGTTTGAGAAGGAGTTCGGTATTTCTATCCCCGACGACAAGGCTGAGAAGATTGGTACTGTTGGCGACGCTATCGCATACATTGAGGAGAACGCAAAATAAATAATATGCTTACTTAGCCCCCTAAGTTAGGGGGATGGGGGTCTGAACAAGTGTATTCCTGTATCAATCAGGGTCTGTTCAGACCCTCACCCCCTCACTTAGGGGGCTAAAGCAAACAAAAACAATAATTATGGAATTAAAAAGAGTAGTAGTAACAGGACTTGGCGCCGTCACGCCATTAGGCAACAACGTGGAGGAAACATGGAAGAACCTTCTGGCCGGCAAGAGCGGAGCTGCTCCTATTACGCTTTTTGACGCATCAAAATTCAAGACCCAGTTTGCTTGTGAGGTAAAGAACCTAAATGTCACTGATTATATCGACCGTAAGGAGGCTCGCAAGATGGATCGCTACACTCAGTTGGCCATCATTGCAGCCAAGCAGGCTGTTGAGGATGCTCAGATGGACTTGGAACAGGAAGACAAGAACCGCATAGGAGTGGTCTACGGTGTAGGCATTGGCGGTATTAAGACTTTCGAGGATGAGGTTACCTATTATGGTTCTCACCGCGAAGACGGTCCGAAGTTCAACCCCTTCTTCATTCCGAAGATGATTGCCGACATCGCTGCAGGACAGATAAGCATCATGTACGGCTTCCATGGTCCCAACTATATCACCGCTTCTGCTTGTGCATCGTCCAGTAACGCGTTGGCTGATGCCTTCAACCTGATTCGTCTGGGCAAGGCCAACGTCATTGTTGCCGGCGGCGCTGAGGCTGCTATCTGCGAGACTGGTGTCGGCGGCTTTAATGCCATGCACGCCCTGAGCACCCGCAATGACGAGCCCGAAAAGGCCAGCCGTCCCTTCAGTGCCAGCCGTGACGGTTTCATCATGGGCGAGGGTGCCGGTTGTCTTATTCTTGAAGAACTGGAGCATGCCAAGGCCCGTGGTGCCAAGATTTATGGTGAGATGGTCGGAGCCGGCATGAGTGCTGACGCTCATCACATTACAGCCTCACACCCAGAAGGTCTCGGAGCAAAACTCGTTATGCAAAACGCCCTGGAGGATGCCGGCATGAAACCCGAGGATATTGACTATATCAATGTTCATGGCACGTCAACACATGTGGGCGACATCTCTGAGGCCAAGGCCATCAAGGATGTCTTTGGAGAGGCTGCTTACAAGCTGAACATTTCGTCGACGAAGTCGATGACGGGTCACCTGCTGGGTGCCGCTGGTGCCGTAGAGGCTATGGCTACCCTGCTGGCAGTGAAGAATGACATCATTCCTCCCACCATCAACCACGAGGATGACGACAAGGACGAAGAGATTGACTACAACCTCAATTTCACCTTCAATCAGGCTCAGAAGCGCGAGGTGCGTGCCGGACTCAGCAACACTTTCGGTTTTGGTGGACACAATGCCTGCGTAGTATTCAAGAAGTATGTGGGTTAGTGATATTATTGACAGAATAAAGCTCCCTTTCCGACAGGAGAAGGAGCTTTTTTCTGCCCTTTACAACATTCTGGGCTTTTATCCTCACGACATTAGTGTCTATAAACAGGCGTTATTGCATAAGAGTGTCGGACGTCGCAACGAAAAAGGTCGCCCGCTGAACAACGAGCGACTGGAATTCCTGGGCGATGCCATCCTCGACGCCGTGGTAGGTGATATCGTCTTCCGTCACTTTGAAGGCAAGCGCGAGGGATTCCTCACCAACACGCGCTCGAAGCTCGTCAGTCGTGACACACTGGGTAAACTGGCCAAGGAAATGGGCATTGCCGACCTCATTAAGTCGGCAGGACACTCAACGTCGCATAACAGCTATGTGAACGGTAATGCCTTCGAGGCGCTGGTAGGTGCCATCTACCTGGACCGTGGCTATGGTGCTTGTATGCGATTTATGGAGAAACGTATCCTTGCCCAGCTTATCAACATCGATAAGGTTGCGTACAAAGAGGTAAACTTCAAGTCGAAACTTTTGGAGTGGAGTCAGAAGAACCGGGTCAATATGGAGTTTCGCGAACTGAAACAGGAGCGCGACAGTGACAACAACAGCCCGATCTTCACCATTCAGGTGTACCTTGAAGGCGTTGAAGGGTGTAAGGGTACTGGCTATTCAAAGAAAGAGAGTCATCAGAATGCTGCCAAGGAAACACTGCAGCGTCTGCGCCGTGAGCCTCAGTTCATCGATGCTGTCTTTGCCGCCAAGGCTGACCGTACGAAGATGGAGGAGGAACCGGTGATGAGTGTTCCCGACCCAGAGAAGGAACAGCAAGACTTCATTATCGAACAGTCCCAGCAGTCGGAAGCGCTGTCCATTGAGATGACTCCGCAGCTTGCAGAGGAATCAAAGCGCCCGTTGCAGGCAGTTAAGCCCTCGCGTGCAAAGCAGCGTAAGGAAGCAGACGATGAGTTTACCCTTGACGATATCTCTGCTGCACCACGTGAACGGAGTCGTGAGGAGATTATTGCTGAGGCAGAAGCCGCCGCTTTTAGCGAAGGATAAGGTTCGCGATTATGTCTTATTATATAAAAAAATCGTAAAATGTTAGGCGGTTACGAAAGTTTATGCTTACCTTTGTCGCCAAATTGGCAAAAATACAGAAAGGCTGATGAGCATTACAGATATAGTAAGACACGTATTTACAGGTAGAATGCGCGAGTTGGAGCGTCACCTGACAGAGGGTGAACAGCTTCAGCGGAAGGTGCTTCAGCGCCTGATAGTTGCTGCAAGAGATACGGAGTACGGTCGGCAGCATGGCTTCACATCCATTAAGAACTATGAGGATTTTGTGAAGATGAACCCTGTCAACAGCTATGAAGAACTGAAGGGGCAGATAGACCGTATGCGCCATGGCGAGCAGGACGTACTGTGGCCCGGGCGTGTAAAGTGGTTTGCTAAGTCGAGTGGTACCACCAACGACAAGTCGAAGTTCATTCCTGTCACCAGTCAAGGGCTTCAGCACATTCATTATGCTGGAGGCTTTGACTCGGTGGCACTCTATTTGCGCAACACTCCAAAGAGTCGTCTTTTCGACGGCCGTGCCTTGATTCTGGGTGGAAGTCATGCCCCGAACTATAATCTGCCTCATTCGTTGGTAGGCGATCTCTCAGCCATTCTGATAGAGAACATCAACCCATTGGTCAATCTGGTACGCGTTCCTAAGAAGTCAACAGCCCTGCTGAGTGATTTCGAAGTCAAGCGCGAACGTATAGCCCGTGAAGCCATGAATAAGAATGTCACCAATATCAGTGGCGTACCTTCATGGATGCTGTCAGTGCTTCATCGCATGATGGAGATTACCGGGAAAACCCATCTTGAAGAGGTGTGGCCCAATCTGGAAGTGTTCTTCCACGGTGGTGTGGCCTTTGCGCCTTATCGCAAGCAGTACGAGGAACTGATAGGGATACCAGACATGCACTATATGGAGACTTACAATGCCAGTGAAGGCTTTTTCGGACTACAGGACGACCCTGCCGACAAGGCTATGATGCTGATGCTGGATTACGATGTCTTCTACGAGTTTGAACCATTGGATGGCGGTGATATCGTTCCCTTGTGGGCTGTACAAAAAGACAAGAACTACGCCATGATTATCACGACATCGTGTGGTCTGTGGCGCTACAAGATAGGCGACACTATCCGTTTTACCTCCACTAATCCCTATAAGTTCATTATCTCCGGGCGTACCAAGAGCTTCATCAACGCCTTTGGTGAAGAGCTGATTGTTGACAATGCCGAGCAGGGACTGGAGTATGCCTGTGAGCAGACAGACGCTGAGGTACAGGAATATACGGCCGCACCCATCTTTATGGATTCCAATGCCAAGTGTCGTCATCAGTGGCTGATAGAGTTTGCCCGCATGCCAAACGATGTCCAGCAGTTTGCCGACTTACTTGACAGTCGTCTGCAACAGTTAAACAGCGACTATGAAGCCAAGCGGTATAAGAACATCACGCTGCAGCCGTTGGAGATTGTCGTAGCCCGTCGGGGACTTTTTAACGACTGGCTGAAGTTGAACGGTAAGCTCGGTGGTCAGCATAAGGTTCCACGACTAAGCAATGAGCGTACGATGCTTGACCAGTTATTGGCCCTACAGCAGAAAAAGGTCTGAGTGATAGGAATATCCGATTAGCGACATAAAGACAGGCACGATGAGAGACCGCATGAGGAGATATCTGAAGGAGAATGGGGTAGGACGACTCTTACCTTTCCTGTTTGTTGCCCTTTTGCTTATCCTTAATGCTTGTGCCCGCATGGGCAGTCCTGACGGCGGGTGGTACGACGATGACCCGCCGCGCATCATCGGCAGTACACCTTCCGACCAGGCAACCAATGTCAGCGATCAGAAGATTACCATCCTTTTTGACGAGTTTATCAAGTTGGCAGACCCGACCCAGAATGTTATTGTGTCACCGCCACAGTTGGAGATGCCCGAAATCAAGGCTTCTGGCAAGAAGATAGTCGTCGAGCTGAAAGACTCGCTCATCCCTAATACTACCTATACCGTGGACTTCAGCGATGCCATCAGTGACAATAATGAGGACAACCCCATGGGCAACTACACCTATACGTTCTCTACAGGCGAACGGATAGACACCTTCGAGGTAGGTGGCTATGTGTTGGATGCCTCGAACCTTGAACCCGTACAGGGCATCTCCGTAGGTCTTTATAACGAGATGGACGACTCCGTGTTCCGCACTAAACCACTTATGCGCATATCACGCACTGATGGCAACGGACACTATGTCATCAAGGGTGTTGCCCCTGGCGATTATCGTGTTTTTGCATTGAAGGATGCCGATGCTGACTATCGTTTCTCGCAGAAGAGTGAGATGATAGCCTTCGACCGTAATAAATATACTCCTTCTGCCAAGCCCGACATCCGTCAGGATACCATTTGGCGCGACTCGTTGCATATTGACAATATCATTCAGGTACCCTATACCCATTTCTATCCCGACGATATTGTGTTGCTGGCGTTCCAGGAGAAGATGACCGACCGCTACCTGCTCAAACAGCCCGAGCGTGTCAGTGCCGACCGCATCACGCTCTATTTCAGTTATGGTAACGAACAGTTGCCAGTCATCAAGGGCCTGAACTTCAAGTCCGATTCAGCCTTTGTCCTGGAGGCCAGTGAAAAGAAAGACACGCTGACCTACTGGCTTCGTGATACAGCACTCATCAATCAGGACACGCTGACCATTGCTTTGGAATACCTGAAGAGCGACAGTGCAGGCTTGCTGGTCAGTCAGACGGACACTGTCGATGTGTTGGCCAAGACCCCCTACGCCAAGCGCATGAAGGAAAAACAAAAGGAGATAGAAGAGTGGACCAAAGAGCAGGAGAAGAAAAAGAAGAACGAAGAGGCCTATGACAGTATCTATCCTGTTAAGCCGTTAGACCTGAAGGTGCTTATTCCCAATGTGATGACACCCCGCAGCCGTGTTCTCTTTGATTCACCCACGCCCTTGCAGCAGGTGGACACGGCAGCCATTCATCTTTATTCCAAGATTGACTCACTGTGGTATCGTGCCCCCTTCGACTTCCATCGTCGCGACTCCATGCTGCGGCAGTACGAACTCATAGCCGACTGGCGTCCCGAGACTGAGTATAGTCTTGAACTGGATTCGTTGGCTTTCGTTGATATCTATGGCATGGCGTCTGCTCCCGTCACGCAGGGCATTAAGGTGCGTTCGCTTGATGAGTTCTCTACTTTGGAAGTAAAGGTTGAGGGCGTTTCTGACACCACGCTGGTTGTCCAGCTGTTGGATAAGAGTGGAAAGGTGATACAACAAGTCAGAGCCGGTGCCGACCATGATGCTGTTTTCTACTACATCATGCCGGGATCCTATTATCTCAGTGCCCTTAACGACCGTAACGGCAATGGTGTATGGGATACGGGATTGTACGACGAAGGCCTGCCGGCCGAGGATGTTTATTTCTATCCCGATGAGGTAGAGTGTAAGGAGAAGTGGGATGTCACCAAGACGTGGAACGTAAAGTCCACTCCTCTCTATAAGCAAAAGCCTGGTTCGCTGATTAAGCAGAAGCAGACCAAACAGCAGAAGAGAAAGCAGAACCGCAATGCCGAGCGTGCCCGCCAACTGGGTATTGAGTACGTAAAGAAACAAAATGTAATGTAACAGAAAAACGCAATACGATATGACAGCAACGAAATCTTCATGGTTCAGAAGGATGCTTATGTGCTCAGTGCCACTGTTCCTCCTGACCTTCATGCCCTTAAACGCCAGTGCTCAATGTGGTATTGAGAACACGGCCTTCAAGTCTGGCGAGTTTCTGAGCTATGATCTCTATTTCAACTGGAAGTTTGTCTGGGTGAAGGTGGGCACGGCCTCCATGTCCACCGTGCAGTCTAATTTCAAGGGACAGAAAGCCTTCCGCAGCAATCTGATTACCCGTGGCAACAGCCAGTTGGACAATGTCTTCATGATGCGCGACACACTGCTCTGCTATACCGATATGGACTTGGCTCCTCTCTACTTCCGCAAGGGTGCCCGCGAGGGCAGTCGCTACTATGTTGATGAGCTTTGGTACACCTATCCGGGCAGTAACTGTCACCTGAAGATGCACCGCATCGACTCTGACGGCGAGCAGCACTGGAAGGATGCAGAATACAAGGATTGCATCTACGACATGATGAGCATCTTCCTTCGTGCCCGCAACTTCGATGCTGACAAGCTCAAGGAGGGCGAGAACATTCCCATGCCCATCAGCGATGCCAAGCGTCTGACCAACTCGTGGCTGAAGTACACGGGCAAGACGACACTGAAGATGAAGAACTCGGGCGACAAGTACCGTTGTCTGGTGTTCTCATTCATCGAGCGCGAGGACGGAAAGAACCACGAACTTATACGTTTCTACATCTCTGACGATAAGAACCACATGCCTGTCCGCTTGGACATGTTCCTCTCGTTCGGTTCTGCCAAGGCTTACCTGACAGGCTATAAGGGATTGCGCAATCCCATGGAGTCAAAGGTGAAGTAAATGTCCCGACTGCGTTGTATCGTCACCGGCTGGGACGCCGACACCATCCGTGCCACAACTGCTGACGGCGCGGTGCGTATCAAACTCTCCGACTCTTCCCTGCTGTCCCTGTTGACTGACGGCACGTCACTCAATCTGCTGGACTGCCAGAGCGAAGGCGATGTACTGTTGCCGGAGCTCATAGTCCTGGAACCAGACTATCTGTTAGACATCTCGGCCATTGCCGCCTGTTTTAAGGACTATGGTCACCATCCGCTGAACTATCTTGTCAACCGCATGAAGGCTACTGCCAACACCCAGCCCATTCTGCTGGGTAACTATGCCAGTGCCGTGCTTGACGACATCATCCACCATACCGAATACGACCCAGCCGACACCCTTCGCCAGACGTTCCGCCGTTATGCCCTGCAGTTTTGCACCTGTGCGGCTTTCAATGGCCAGCAGTTCAAGAGCGATGCTGCCGTCCAGGTGGCCAACATCCGCGATGCTGTCAACAAGTTGTTCTCCAACCATTACGACCGTACCAAGGCACTTCTGGAACCCTCTTTTGTCTGCGAGCAGCTGGGTCTGCAAGGCCGTGTCGACCTGATGACTACCGACCTGCGCCTGCTGGTTGAGCAGAAGTCAGGCCGTAATTGGAACATCGAGCGCCCCGACACCACTCCTTACCGTTACAAGGAAGACCACTACGTGCAGCTGCTGCTCTATTATGGCGTGCTGCGCTATAACTTCCATCTTGCTGCCGACCGTGTCGACATGCGGTTGCTTTACTCCAAATATCCTGCTTCACACGGGCTGCTGCCCGTCAGTTTCTTTCGCCAGCTGTTCCATGAAGCCATCAGTCTGCGCAACAAAATTGTAGCACAGGAAATCGGTATTGCCCGCCATGGCTTTGCCAGCATCATGCCTTTGCTGAAGGCCGATACCCTATTGGGAAACAGACAGCGCAGCGATTTCTTCGAGCGCTACATCCGTCCGCAGGCCGATGCCATCTTCCAGCCCCTTCATCAGCTCAGTGCCACCGAGCATGACTATGTGGAACGCATGCTTACCTTCGTTTATCGCGAACAGTTGGCACAGAAGGTTGGCGTGCAGGATGGGCCGGTCGGTGCCGTGGCCGACCTGTGGAACATGTCTCTCAGCGAGAAGCAGGAGAATGGTACCATCATGACCGGACCTATTGCTGACAAGAGCAGCGACACCATTACCCTGCGCATTGACACCTCCGAGGGCCTGCCTAACTTCCGGCGGGGCGACATGGTGTATCTCTATCATTACGAAGACGTGCCTGATGTCCGCAAGAGTATCCTGTTCAAGGGAACCATACAGCAGCTGACGGATACGGAGGTGACCGTCCGTCTGAACGACCGCCAGCAGGACACGTCGTTGTTTGTCGATGGTTTCTACGCCGTCGAACACGGAGCCTCCGACATTGGCAGTACGTCGGCCATACGGGCTATTCATGCCTTCTGTACGGCTTCGCAAGACCGCCGTGACCTGCTGTTGGGAGTGCGTCCACCCCGCCGTGACGTCACCCAGACGCTCACCCTTCCCTGTCATCCAAATTATGAAGACGTGGTGCTGCGCAGCAAGCAGGCCCGCGACTATTTCCTGCTGCAAGGTCCGCCGGGAACTGGCAAGACCTCGATGGCCCTTCGCCTGATGGTTCAAGAGGAGTTGCAGTCGCCTCAGTCGTCGTTGTTGCTGACGGCCTATACCAACCGTGCTGTTGATGAGATTTGCCAGATGCTGGAAGAAGCTTCTATAGACTATCTGCGCATGGGTAACGAGTCATCGTGCGACCCCCGCTTTGCGCACCGTCTGACTGACTATGCCTTAGGACAACAGCCTAAGTTGAGTAATGTGCAGCGGCTGTATGCTGAGGCGCGAGTCATTGTCAGCACTACATCCACCCTCCAGTCGCGCCTTTTTGTGCTGCAGCTTAAGTGCTTCTCGCTCTGCATTGTCGACGAAGCCTCGCAAATTCTGGAACCACAGATCATCGGTCTACTCGCTTCAAGCCATATAGCGCGCTTCATTCTCATTGGCGACCACAAGCAGTTGCCGGCCGTTGTGGCACAACCCGACGACGAACCTCGACTCAGCTCATGCCGGCAGTCACTCTTCGAAAGGCTGTTGCGGCAGGAACGCATGGCCGGACGCGATGCCTTTGTGGGACTGCTCAACCGTCAGGGACGCATGCATCCCGACGTGGCAGCGTTTCCCAACGAGATGTTCTACCCCCGCGAACAGCTGGTGCCCGTGCCCTGTCTGCACCAGACGGAGTCCCGTTTAGACTATCCCGAACCTGCCGAGGATGCCTTAGACACACTGCTGCAACAGCGCCGTGTACTCTTCCTGCCCTCAGCGCCTTGTTATACTGAAGGAGCCAGTGACAAGGTGAACATCAGCGAGGCCCGCATCGTGGCCGACCTCATGCGGCGCATCCATCGCCAGTATGGTCAGCGTTTCCATGCTGCCACCACGCTGGGCGTCATCGTACCCTACCGAAACCAGATAGCCATGATACGTCACGAGATAGTTTTATTAGGCATTCGCGAGTTGTTGGATGTGTCCATTGATACCGTCGAGCGCTATCAGGGTTCGCAGCGTGACGTCATCATCTATTCGTTCACTGTCCAGCAGCCCTACCAATTGGACTTTCTTACTGCCAGTTGTTTCCGCGAAGGCGACCGGGTCATTGACCGTAAACTGAACGTCGCCATGACACGGGCCCGCAAGCAATTGCTCATGACGGGACAGACGGAACTTCTCTGTCAGAATTCCATCTTTGCCGAACTCATCCGTCGTTATCAGGTAAATGCCGGCTAACGGCCACGTGCCGGAGTAAGTTAGTGTTACAACAGGGGCGAAGTAGCCTCGCGCAGCCAGCTACACTCCTCTGCCGTCAGGAAGGGCGAGAGCCGTTCGTAGACCATTTGGTGATAGTCGTCGAGCCACAATAGCTCTGCCGGGGTGAGCAATTCAAACATGATGGGTGTTTTGTCGATGGGACAGAGGGTGAGCGTCTCAAAGCGCAGGAAGCGTCCGAAATCAGTTTCCATGTAGGGCTGGATAAGCAATGTGTTCTCAATGCGCACCCCAAATTTCCCTTCAAGGTAGATGCCTGGTTCGTCAGTCACCGTCATGCCAGCGTGCAGGGCTGCGGGACGATACTCCATACGTATCTGGTGCGGCCCTTCGTGTACGTTCAGATAGCTACCTACGCCGTGCCCCGTGCCGTGCAGGAAGTTCAGCCCTTCGCTCCACAAGTCCCTGCGGGCAATGGCATCGAGTTGGGTACCGCAGGCTCCATCAGGGAAACTGAGTAACTGCAACTGTATATGTCCCTTTAATACTAAGGTGTACACCCTGCGCTCCTCGTCGCTGACTGGTCCAAGGGCAATGGTTCGTGTGATGTCTGTCGTACCGTCCTGATATTGTGCTCCACTGTCTATGAGCAACAATCCTTCCGGTTTCAGCGAGGCATCGCTCGCAGGCGTGGCTTCGTAGTGTACTATGGCACCATGCGACTTATATCCCGCAATGGTGTCGAACGACAGTCCACGGAAGAGTGGCTGCTCAGCACGCAGGGCCGTGAGCTTGCGGTCTATGCTCATCTCCGTTTGTCCGCCGGCATTCACGGCCGGCTGCAACCAGCAAAGGAATTTTACCAGTGCCACTCCGTCGCGCACCATGGCATTGCGGAAGCCTTGCTGTTCGGCTGTGTTCTTCACCGCCTTGAGGACTGGCACGGGCGATGCCTCCCTGACCGTTTGCGGTGCCTGTATGGCCTGCATCAGTGTGTAGCTCACCTCGTCAGGGTCTGCCAGGATGTTGTATTCGGGATAGTGTGCCAGTGCTTCCTTGATATTTTGGTAGGGGGCAGTGGTTATGCCATGGCGTAACAGACTATTGCGTGCGCCGGCCGTGAGTTTTTCCTCATGGACAAAGAGGGTAGCCGTCTGCGTGGTCACCAGCAGGTAGCTGATGAAAACCGGGCAGCAGTGAACGTCGCCACCGCGCAAGTTGAGTGTCCAGGCAATGTCGTCGAGTGCTGTCATCAGCATTCCGTCGGCATGTTTTTCGCGCAGTGCCTTGCGGATGCGTGTCAGTTTTGATGCCGTGTCCTCGCCGGCATAGTCTAACGATTGTTCGACGATGGGTGCCGTGGGCAGTGGCGGCCGGTTGGTCCAGATGCGTTGCAGCGGGTCGAAGTTGGTACGGACGGTGATGCCGCCCCGCCGGCGCAGGTCGCTGATGAGTTCTTCTACGGTGTTGGCTGTCGCTGTCATGCCGTCAATGCCAACCTCTTTGTCGTCCATGTCAGCCAGCTGCTTTCCCAGCCATTCTGCGATGGTCGGCGTGCCGTCCACCTTCAGTTTCATCAGTTGGTATTCTGTACCCTTCAGCTGTTCGGCAGCAGCAATGAAGTAACGTGAGTCCGTCCACAGCGCAGCGGCATTCAGGGTAACGACGGCTGTGCCGGCAGACCCGTTGAAGCCGCTAATCCACTCGCGGCCTTTCCAGTGGTCGGCCGTGTATTCGCTGTTGTGCGGGTCGGTGGTGGGAAAGATATAGGCACTAAGGTGTTCGCGGCGCAGTTCTTCGCGCAACTGTTTCAGTCGTTCTTCGATAGTCGTTGTCATGGGGCTTTTTCCTGTTAATAACAAGCTGCTGGGCAAGACGCGTCATGGTGACGTTGCCCAGCAGCAGTTCTGCCCGTAGGAATATGTCCTGGTGTGTTGCCAAGGCGGTTATCCCACGGTTTCTTATTTCACGTATTCCGAGAAGTCGGTCAGTCGCATGTCGCCCTTGCGTGCCAGCGTGTCGTGCATGGCAAAGGCCGCTGTCAGACAGTGGCGCGTATGTCCGCCAGTGCCTAACTTTAGGTAGTCCCACAGCAGTTGCTTGTAGTCGGGGTGTGCACAGTTCTCGATGATGCACTCGGCACGCTGCATGGGGCTCTTGCCGCGCAGGTCGGCAATACCCTGCTCGGTGACGATGATGTTGACATCGTGCTCCGACGAGTCCTGATGGGTGACGAAGGGCACCACGCTCGAGATGAGTCCGCCCTTGGCCACTGACGGGCAGGTGAAGATGCTGAGGTATGCGTTGCGGATGAAGTCGCCCGAGCCGCCGATGCCGTTCATCATCTTCGTGCCGCTGATGTGCGTGGAATTGGCATTGCCATAGATGTCCACCTCGATGGCTGTATTGATGGCGATGACACCCAGTCGGCGGATGACTGCCGGATGGTTCGAAATCTCGCTCTGGCGCAGCGTCAGGTGGTTCTTGAAGTAGTCCATATTGTCGTACACCTGCTTCAGGCACTCGTTGCTGACGGTCAGCGAGCAGGCAGAAGCGTCCTTTACGCGTCCGTGGAGCATCATGCCTACGACGGCATCCTGCAGCACCTCGGTGTAGATGTTGAAGTCGGGCACGTGTTTGTCCTCGCCTAAGGCCCCCAGGATGGCATTGGCCGTGGAGCCCACACCGCTCTGCAGGGGCAGGAACTCCTTGGGGATGCGACCCTTGTGCAGCTCGTCCACCAGGAACTCTGCCGTCAGGTAGCCGATGCGGTCGGTCACGGGGTCAGAGTCTTTAAAGGCGCGAGCCTCGTCGGGGATGTTGCACTCGACGACACCCACCACCTTCTCCTTGGGAATGGTCACGTAGGGCACGCCGATGCGGTCGCTGACGTTGAAGATGGGGATGGGCTTGCGGTAGGGCGGATCCAGCGGCTCGTAAACGTCGTGCAGGTACTTGGCGTCAGGGCTGTGGAACGAGTTGAGCTCTAGGATGACCTTTTTGGCCAGACGGGCAGCCGTGGGACTGATGCCTCCGGCAGCTGTCAGATAGACGCGATAGTCGTCACCCACCTCCTCAATGTCGCAGACCTCCAGGATGGCCCAGTCTACATCGCCGTAGAAACCATAGCGCAACTCCTGTGCCATGTGGCTCAGGTGCAGGTCGTTGTAGGGGATTTCGCCCGCATTGACGTGCTTGCGGAAGTCGGGGTTGGTCGTGTATGGTGCACGGTACTTGATGGCCTGGGCGTTAGCCAGCACGCCGTCCGTTGACTGTCCTGTCGATGCACCCGTGAAGATGCCTACCTTGAACTCGCGGCCGGCAGCATGCTCAGCCTCGGCCAGCACTGCCAGTTCCTTCGTTGTTGCCTTGGCCACACCGGCGGGTGTAAAGCCGCTCATGGCAATGTTGTCGCCATTCTTAATCATTGCCGCAGCCTCTGCAGCAGTAATACGTTTATAAGCCATATTAATACTATTGTGTGTAATTTGCAAATTTGCGTGCAAAGTTACTATAATAATGCGGGATAACAAAATTATTCCTGCCTTTTTTTTCGGTCGTATGCCCCCTTTTGCACGCTGGAATACACCATTTGTCAAACCAAAGTCGCCGAGTTTGCCGACCAAAGTCGCCGAGTTTGCTGACCAAAGTCGCCGAGTTTGCTGACCAAAATAAGTTAAATTGCAAGGCATAGTAACTTATATAGTGTTGAAATTTAGCTTTTAGCGCGACTTTTCGTACCTTTGAGACTTTTGTCTCTTAGGTACTATCGCTCGGAAATGAAAAGAAAAACTTGTTTTCCTTTTGCATTTCGCTCGCTTATTCGTACCTTTGCACCTCAAACGAAACAACTCGGAATTAAATAATAAGGTATTATGGCAAAGAAAGCATTACTGATGATTCTCGACGGATGGGGAATCGGAAAACATGGAAAAGGAGACGTTATCTACAACACACCGACACCGTATCTGGACCTGCTGACGGCTACCTCGGCTCACTCGCAGCTGGCAGCCTCGGGCGAGGACGTGGGCCTGCCCGACGGACAGATGGGTAACTCGGAGGTGGGACACCTGAACATTGGTGCCGGCCGCATTGTGTATCAGGACCTGGTGAAGATTAACCGTGCCTGCAAGGACGGCAGCATTATGGAGAATGCGCAGGTGAAGGCTGCCTATACATACGCCAAGGAGAAGGGCAAGAAGTTACACCTGATGGGACTTACCTCCGATGGTGGCGTGCACTCCAGTCTCGACCATCTGTTCAAGCTCATCGAGATCGGTAAGGCTTACGGTCTGAAGAATCAGGTGTTTGTTCATTGCTACATGGACGGCCGTGACACCGACCCCCACTCGGGCAAGGGATTCATCCAGCAGGTGAGCGATGTCTGCGCAGCCAACGGTGCCGCCATCGCCTCGATTGTTGGCCGCTTCTACGCCATGGACCGCGACAAACGATGGGAGCGTGTGAAGGAAGGCTACGACCTGATAGTCAACGGTGTGGGCAAGCAGGCTACCGATATGGTGCAGGCTATGCAGGAAAGCTACGACGAAGGTGTCACCGACGAGTTCATCAAGCCTATCCACAATGCTTCGGTCAACGGCTGCATAGAGGAGGGCGACGTGGTGATCTTCATTAATTTCCGCAACGACCGCGCCAAGGAGATGACCATCGCCCTGACCCAGGAGGACATGCCGGAGCAGGGCATGAAGACCATCCCAGGCCTGCAGTACTACTGCATGACGCCCTACGATGCCAAGTTCACGGGCGTTCACATCCTCTTCCCCAAGGAGAACGTCGAGGATACTTTAGGCGAGTACCTGAGCAAGAAGGGCCTGAAGCAGCTGCACACCGCCGAGACCGAGAAGTACGCTCACGTGACCTTCTTCTTCAACGGCGGGCGCGAGGCTCCCTACGAGAACGAGGACCGTATCCTCGTGGCTTCGCCGAAAGTGGCTACCTACGACCTGAAGCCCGAGATGTCGGCCTATGAGGTGAAGGACAAGCTCGTCGGTGCCATCAACACGCAGGAGTACGACTTCATCGTGGTGAACTTCGCCAATGGTGACATGGTGGGTCACACGGGAGTGTACAATGCCATCGCTAAGGCCGTCTGGGCCGTTGACAACTGCGTGCGCGAAGTCATCGAGGCCGCCAAGGCCAACGACTACGAGGCCATCATCATTGCCGACCACGGTAACGCCGACAACGCTATCAATCCCGACGGCACGCCCAACACGGCACACTCGCTGAACCCTGTGCCCTTCATCTACGTGACGAACAACAACTCCGCCACCGTGAAGGACGGACGACTGGCCGACGTGGCCCCCAGCATCCTGCACATCATGGGTTTTGAGCAGCCCTCCGACATGACGGGTGAATGCCTGATTCAAGACTAAGATGAAAGAAAAGATATTGGTGACTGGTGCCAGCGGGTTCATCGGCTCGTTCATTGTCGAGGAAGCGCTGAACCGTGGCTTTGAGGTGTGGGCTGCCGTGCGCCGCAGCAGTTCGCGGCAGTTCCTCAGCGACGAGCGCATCCACCTGATAGAACTCAACCTACAGTCAGAACGTGACCTGCAGCAACAACTGGCAGGTCACGACTTCACCTATGTGGTGCATGCCGCCGGCGTGACGAAGTGTCTGGACAAGCGCGACTTCTTCCGCATCAACACCGAGGGTACGCAGCACTTAGTGTGCGCCTTGCAGGCAATGCACATACCCCTGAAGCGCTTTGTCTACATCAGTTCGCTGAGCATCATGGGAGCTATCCGCGAACAGCAGCCCTACACTGAGATTCGCGAGGACGACACCCCACAGCCCAACACCGACTACGGGCTCAGCAAGCTGCAGGCCGAACAGTGGCTGCAGGGACAGCAGGGATTTCCCTACGTGGTGCTTCGTCCGACGGGCGTTTATGGTCCGCGCGAACGTGACTACTTCATGATGGCCAAGAGCATCAAGGCTCACACCGACTTTGCCGTAGGCTACCGCCGGCAGGACATCACCTTCATCTATGTCGCTGACGTGGTGCAGGCCGTGTTCCTGGCCTTGGAGAAAGGGCAGACGGGGCGCTGCTACTTCCTGTCGGACGGAGAGGTCTATCAGTCGTCGACGTTCAGCAACCTGATACGCCGCGAACTGGGCAACCCATGGTGGATACGTATTACGGCTCCGCTATGGCTGCTGCGCGTCATCACCTTCTGCGGTGAGTATGCAGGCCGGCTGACGGGCAAGGTGACAGCACTGAACAACGACAAGTATAACATCATGAAGCAGCGCAACTGGCGGTGCGACATTGAACCCGCCCGTCGCGAGTTGGGTTTCAATCCCCAAGTGAAACTGGAGGAGGGAGTAAGAAGAAGCATCAGATGGTATTTGGACAACGGCTGGCTGTAACACGCGACGAACATCTGCACAAGGGACTGTTGGCGGCGGAGTGGGTGGTTATGGGTTATCTGCTGGTGACGCTGGTGGTCATGGCCGTGCAGCACGACCGGCTGGTGGATGTCAACACGATGGTAACGCTGCGCATAGGTTATGTGGCTGCCACTATAACCATGTGGGCTCTCTACCGGTGGAAACCCTGCCGGCTGACGATGCTGGCACGGGTGTACACACAGCTGGTCTTCCTGTCGTGGTGGTATCCCGACACCTACGAGCTGAACCGTATGTTGCCCAACCTGGACCACGTCTTTGCTTCGTGGGAGCAACAGCTCTTTGGCTTCCAGCCTGCCCTGCTGTTCTCGCAGGTGGCCCCGTGGGGGTGGTGGTCGGAGCTGATGTGCCTTGGCTACATAAGCTACTTCCCGCTCATCACGCTGGTCACCCTCTACTATTTCTTTCAGCGTTACCACGAGTTCCGCATGGCGGCGTTCGTCATCGTGACCTCGTTCTTCGCCTATTACCTGATATTTATCTTCCTGCCCGTCACAGGACCGCAGTTCTACTATCTGGCCGTGGGTACTGACCAGATAGCGCAAGGCACGTTCCCCAACGTTGGCGACTGGTTCTACAGTCATAGCGAACGCATGGCATCACCAGGGTGGAGCGACGGGTTCTGCTATCACCTGCTGGACATTACCCACGATGCCGGCGAGCGACCCACGGCGGCTTTTCCCAGCAGTCATGTGGGCATCACCACGGTGCTGATGCTGCTGGCCTGGCGTACGGGCAGCCGTCGGCTGTTCTTTACAATGTTACCGTTCTATGTGCTGATGTGTCTCTCTACGGTCTACATACTGGCACACTATGCCATTGATGCTATAGCCGGTCTGTTGACAGGCGTGATGTGCTACTGTCTGTTGTCAGGTGTTTACAAAAGGGTAGGACAGACAGGCTGGAAAGTTCCGGCCATGGTAGAGTCAGACGATAGGTAACGATATTCCGTTGATTTTCTGATAGACGTCAAGGGCGTAGACATCGGTCATGCCCGAGATGTAGTCGATGACGGCCATCAGGCGCGTCTCTAAGTCATCGGCATCAATGTCGTACTGTGACGACACGCGACCGATAAGCTGTTGGGAGTAGTAGCGCTGTGGATTCATGACGGCCTCGGTCATCTTCTCCATCAGTGTGGCCATGATCTGATAACCGGACAGTTCCACATCGAGCACGGGACGGCTGCGGTAGATGTGTGCCACCGACTGCTTGGAGCAACGCTTGTAGGCATCGCACTGCAGGGGACTGATGTGGTCAATGAGACTACCCGTGAAGGTTCCGTTCAGGATTTCCTCCTCATGCAGCACAAAGGCATTGGCACACTCGTTCTCCAGCTTGCCGATGACGCAGGCCCGCAGGTAGACAATCTGCTCGTTGGCATCGGTGAGCTGTTCGTCCTTGATGCGTTGGCGGATGCGCTGCTGGGTGTCGGGGTCGAAGAAGTCTAACAGCAGTTGCGACACAGTGTCGAACGACATAATCTTCAGCTTGTGGGCATCCTCCAAGTCCATGATTTCATAGCAGATGTCGTCGGCAGCCTCTACGAGGTAGACCAGCGGATGGCGGGCATAGCGCAGGGGCTCGCCGTCGGCCGACAGGCGGACAATGCCCATCTCGTCGGCCAGACGTTGGTAGATGGACTTCTCGCTGTCAAAGAATCCGAACTTCCCCTTCTTGCCGGAAGCCATCGACGAGAAGGGATATTTCACGATGCTGGCAATGGTGGAGTAGGTCATGACGAAGCCGCCGGGGCGGCGACCCTTGAACTGGTGGGTCAGCAGGCGGAAGCCGTTGGCGTTGCCTTCGAAGTGAGTGATGTCTGACCAGAAAGCGGGACTCACCTGCTGTTGCAGGTATCTGCCGCCGCCCTCGGTGAAGAAAGTTTGGATGGCTTTCTCACCGGAATGGCCGAAAGGCGGGTTGCCCAGGTCGTGGGCCAGACAGGCTGTGGCCACAATCTGCCCTATCTGCTCGAACATGGAGTCCCGTAATTCGGGGCGGCGCTCGGCAATGATGCGTGCCGACACGTCGTTGCCTAACGACATGCCCACGCTGGCCACCTCCAAGGAGTGCGTCAGGCGGTTGTGTACAAACACACTGCCTGGCAGGGGAAACACCTGTGTCTTGTTCTGCAGGCGGCGGAAAGGTGCCGAGAAAATGAGGCGGTCGTAGTCGCGTTTGAACTCAGAACGGTCGTCGTGGCGTTCTGTATGGCGTGACTCCTGTCCCAGCCGCTTGTTGGAAATCAGTTTGTTCCACTCCATGATGTGTGTATATAGCTGTATATGTGTGTCTTTATCCTAAGGTAATGTTCCTCACTTCCACAGGTTCATGAAGGAACAACAGGGCCGACTCCTTGAACTTGTCGGGGTTCTCGGTGGTCAGATAACGCACCCGGCCGCCCTTGGTACAGTGCTGCTCGATGGCTGGATGGCGCTGGAAATACTGTTGCAGGCTGTTGGCTACATACTCGCCTTGCGAGACAATGCAAATGCCCCGGGGCATGTACTTGTGAATCTTGGGCAACAGAAGGGGGTAGTGCGTACAGCCTAGAATGACGGTATCGATGTCGGGGTCGATGCGGAGCAGCTGGTCGATGCGCTTCTTGACAAAGTAGTCGGCACCAGGAGAGTCGGCTTCGTTATACTCTACCAGTGGCACCCAGAAAGGACATGCCACCCCGCTGACCTTGATGTCGGGGTAGAGCTTGTGGATTTCCAGCGTGTACGACTCGCTCTTGATGGTGCCCTCGGTAGCGAAAATGCCCACGTGACCGTTGTGGGTGATAGAGCCGATGACTTCGGCTGTGGGACGGATCACGCCCAGCACGCGCCGTGAGGGGTCCAGCTGTGGAAGGTCGTTCTGCTGAATGGTGCGAAGGGCTTTGGCTGAAGCGGTGTTACAACCCAGTATCACTAAGTGGCACCCCATCTCGAACATGCGGATGACAGCCTGGCGCGTGAACTCATAGACTACCTCGAACGAACGGTTGCCGTAAGGCGTACGGGCATTGTCGCCCAAGTACAGATAGTCGTACTGGGGCAACAGCTGCCGGATGCCATGCAGGATGGTCAGCCCGCCATAGCCGCTGTCAAAGATGCCGATAGGGCCCGGAGCCGCAGGGAGTGTCTTCACTTCTTTACTCTCAACTTTCAACTTTCCTACGAGCTTTGACCTTCAGGTCAAAGAACTCTCCACTCTACTTCAGCGCAGCCTTTACCTCTTCGGTAACGTCCTCACCCATGGCGGGATTGATGAAGAGGGCACTGTTCTGGTCGGTGTTCAGAATGAAGGCATAGCCACGGTTCATGCCCAACTGAACCAGTACGGCATTGATGCGCGATGCTAACGGAGCCTTTGCATCGGCCTCGGCAGCCTCCAACAGGCGCTGACTCTCATGTTTGAAAGCAACGTTCTTGTCTAACAACTCCTGCAGCTCGCTCTGTCGTTTGCGGAGAATGGTCTTCGGAAAGCTGGCCTGGCCGTCTAAAAACTCTTCGTACTTCTTGTTGAACTCATCTTCGGAACGATGTTGTTCGGCCTCATATTGCTGGCGCAGCAGCTTCATGTTCTCCTGCATGACGGCATAGTCGGGCATCGACTGCATGACGGCCTCATAGCTCAGGAATCCAAAACGCACGGCCGTGGCCTGCTGCTGGGCATGAATCGTCAGCGTCAGCAGCGTCAGAAATAAGATAAGTGTTGCTTTCTTCATGTTCTCGCTTGTCATAATCGTTGGTAAATAAATCGCTGCAAAGTTAACGATTATTTGCCTAACGGCCAAACTTTCATATTAAAATGTGGAATTGAAGGGTGCTGTTTTTAAAGAGCATCGGACTGAAGGGGGCCTGCCACAGTTTGAGCTCGACTTCCTGCGCGAGCTACCCACCACGTGGGACGAAGTGCAGTTCCTTGACGGCTACCCCACCCGGTATGTCGTGCTGGCGCGCAGGACAGCGGACCGCTGGTACGTGGCAGGTCTCAACGGCACTAACCAAGTTAAGACGCTGACCCTACAATTGCCCATGTTTGCCGGCCAGACGGTGCAGTATTATATCGACGAACCCCAGCGTCAAGGCCCGTCCCTACCTGTGCTAAAAACCCTCAAGGTGAGCAAGGACGGCAAGGCCCGGGTGACGATGCAGCCCCTGGGCGGCCTCATCATCACGTCACGGCCCTGATGACATAACCCCCTGCTGTCCGTCTTATATATAGAATATAATATAGCTATATATGAGACGGACTTTTCTTTTGGCAGTGCTGGGGCTGATGGCTCTGGCGGTGCAGGCACAACAGGCTGTGGAGACGCAGCGGCAGTATCTGAGTGGTCACGGCTGTGACGACATGGTGCAATGGGACTTCCAGTGCAGTGACGGGCGAAACAGTGGCAAATGGACCAAGATAGGGGTGCCCTCGTGCTGGGAGCTACAGGGCTTTGGCACCTACCAGTACGGCATGCGCTTCTACGGCAAGGCCACACCAGAGGGTATTGCCGACGAGAAAGGCCTGTATAAGCATGAGTTCACCTTGCCCCAAGAATGGCAGGGCAGACAGATTCTGTTGGTCTTCGAGGCAGCCTTTACGGAGATACGTGTGCAGATTAATGGCCGCAAGGCAGGCAACGGCACCTATCAGGGCGGCTTTACCCGCCATACAATGGACGTCAGCGACCGCGTGTTCTTTGGCAAGAAGAACCGCTTAGAGGTGGAGTGCCTCAAGGAAAGCACAGTGCCGCAGGTGAACCTGGCTGAGCGACGCGCCGACTATTGGAACTTCGGTGGCATCTGGCGCCCGGTATTTGTCATCAGCAAGCCTGCCCAGAATATCAGCCGCGTGGCTATTGATGCCAAGCACGACGGAAGGTTCATGGCCGATGTCTTCCTGAATCGCGCCCTGCCTGGTTGTTCAGTAGGCGTTGATATTATCGACGCTAATGGCAAGAAGGTAGCGCAGAGCCCTGCCTGTCCCATCAGCAGCGATGGTGCCAAGGTAGACTTCAATGCGAAGGGCATCAAGGCGTGGAATGCCGAACAGCCTAACCTCTATACCGCTGTCTTCACCCTGAAAAACGCCGAGGGCAAGACGCTGCACATAGAACGTCAGCGCTTCGGTTTCCGCACTATCGAGTATCGCCATAGCTATCCTGCATCAACAGCCAGCAGAAAGGAGACGGGCAACCACGTCTACGGCTGTCAGGAGGACGGTCTGTTCATCAATGGGCAGAAGGTTATCGTGAAGGGTGCCAACCGCCACTCGTTCCGTCCTGAGACGGGGCGTACACTCAGCAAGGCGAAGAATATCGAGGACGTGCTGCTGATCAAGAGCATGAATATGAATGCTGTGCGACTGAGCCACTACCCTGCCGACCCGGAGTTTCTGGATGCCTGCGACTCGTTGGGTCTCTACGTGGAGTGTGAACAGCCGGGCTGGCACTGGGCACACAACACCATCATCGGAAGCCAGACGGTGGAGGAGATGGTGACGCGCGATGTCAACCATCCCAGCATCATCTTCTGGAGCAACGGCAACGAGGGTGGCTTCAACTACGAGCTGGAACCCGTCTTTAGCAAGTTCGACCCGCAGCAGCGCGTGGTGCTCTACCCCTGGGCCAACCGCAACGGCTTCGAGACGAAGCACTACCGTTCGTGGGGCGAGACGTCGGAGTATATGCGCCAGAAGGAAATCTTCATGCCCACCGAGTTCCTGCATGGTCTGTACGACGGTGGCCATGGTGCCGGACTGAAGGACTACTGGAAGCTGATGATGTCGAACCCCCGCTGTGCTGGTGGCTTCCTGTGGGACCTGATGGACCAGGGCGTGGTGCGGACCGACCAGGGCGGCATACTCGACCCTGTGGGCAATTTCGGCTCAGACGGCATCGTAGGGCCCCACATGGAAAAGGAAGGCTCGTACTACACCATCCGCGAGGTGTGGAGCCCCATCCAACTGACGCTGACCGACAGCGGCATCTGCCTCGACAACCGCTACGACTTCACCAACTTGAAGGACTGCAAGCTGGGCTACCGATGGATAGACATGCCCCACTACGACGGAACGGAAGAGAAGCCCGTGGCCGAAGGGACCATCGCATTGCCATCGACAGAGCCGGGCCAGAGCACCACCCTGCCGATGCCCAAAGGCAATGGTGCACTGCTCGAACTGACCGCCACCGACCCGCACGGCCAGCAGGTGATGACGTGGCGACACCTGCGGAAAAACCAATTCCCTTCGGACTTCACTCTGGGCGGAACGGCGATGGCCAAGACGGAGACCGACCAGGCGCTCACGGTGACCGTGGGCACCACTTCCTACGCTTTCTCAAAGAAAGACGGACGGCTCATCGGCGTCAAGACGGCCAACCACAGCTACAGCCTGGGCAACGGCCCGCGATTCGTGGCCGCCAAGCGCGCCGACCGCTCGCAGGACGGGTTCTACAACCACGACGACAAGGAGGCTTTCCAGAAGAAGACGCAATACACCGAATACCTGGACCAAGGGGCCTTTAGCGGTTTCGAGCTGGCAGACGGCGGCCAACTCACAGTGCGCTACCGCCACGGCAGTCTGCAGACCGTCTGCTGGCACTTCTTCAGCGACGGCAGCGTGTGGCTCTCGGCCGATGTGCACTTCAACGGCGTTGTAGACCTGATGGGCATCTGCTTCGACTATTCTGAGGAGAAGGTCAGCCACAAGCGGTGGGTGGGCCGCGGCCCTTACCGCGTGTGGCAGAACCGCATGGAGGGCCCGCAGTATGGCTACTACGAGACCGACTATAACGACCCCATCCCCGGCGAGTCGTGGCAATACCCGGAGTTCAAGGGCTACTTTGCCGGGGTGGAGTGGATGCAGCTGCAGACCAGCGAGGGCGCCATCGGCATCTCACCCTCGCACGCACTCCATCGGCCCCTCTACGTCGGCGTCTTCACCCCACGCGACGGCCGCGACCATCTGCTCTACGACCTGCCGCAGACGGGGCTCTCGCTGCTCAGCGTCATACCCGCCGTGCGCAACAAGGTGAACACTACCGACCTGAACGGCCCTTCGGCACAGCCACATTGGGCCAAGGGCAAAATCAACTTTAGCGCCATCCTTCGCTTCGAATGAAAAGAATCACTACTATACTGTCTGTGCTGCTCCTGGCGCTATCTGCCCAAGGGCAAGACACCACCCGCCCCTGGACCTTCTGGTACTGGATGTATGGCGCCGTATCAGAAGAAGGAGTGAAGGCCGACCTGAAGGCCATGAAGGATGTAGGCTTAGGCGGCTGCTACCTGATGCCCATCCGCGGTGCCATCGAGAAGCCTGAATACGAAGGAAAGGCCGATGCGCTGAGCGATAACTTCTGGCGCATGATAGACCTATCGCTGCAACAGGCCGACTCGTTAGGTCTGGACATGGGCATTCACATCTGCGACGGCTTTGCTTTAGCAGGCGGTCCCTGGATACGCCCAGAGGAGTCGATGCAGAAGATTGTCTACTGCGACACCATCATGGTTGGCAGCTTAGAAGAGATAATCCACCAGAAGGGCGGCCTGAAACTGGCTCGCCCGCAGGGCTATGAGGGCTACTACGAGGACATTGCCACCTACGCCATTCCCCTGACTCGCTCGTCGTTCCATCCCTTCCCCTACAACTTCAACCTGCAGCGCGACTTGGAAAAAGTGCCTATTACGATGTCGCCCACGATGACACGCAATGCCAAGGGCATCTTCGCTGCATCGGAGGATGCCTGGATAGCGATCGACATGGGAGCCAAGCGCCTGTTTACCAATATCGAGATAGCAGCCAACGGCACCAACATACAAGGGCAACGCATGGCTGTGGAGGTGAGTGACGATGGCATCGACTATCGACTGGTCAAGCAACTGGCGCCTCCTCGCCAAGGGTGGCAGAACTACGACCACAACACCACCTTCGCCATTCCTCCCACTGAGGGCCGCTACTGGCGACTATCGTGGACACCAAAGCGCACGGAGCCGGGCAGCGAAGACCTGGATGCCGCCAAGTGGCGGCCACGCTTAGGACTGAAGAATGCCACCTTCTACAGTCAGCCTCGCATCGACAACTGGGAGGGCAAGGGCGGCTACGTGTGGCGCATCGCTCCCAAGGCCAACAGCAAGGAACTGCCTGACAGCATCTGCTGGCAACAGCGCGAGATTGCCCGTCTGACACTGGATGGTGACAAGGTGACGGGCTTCAGCCTACAGGACATAGACCTCGACTATCAGGTTTATCGCATCATCCGTATCGGGCATACTTCGACGGGACACACCAATGCTACGGCTGGTGGTGCCAAGGGTCTGGAGTGCGACAAGTTCTCACCAGAGGCAGTGCGGAAGCAGGTGGACGCGTGGTTCGGACAGTTCAAGCAGCGCCCCCATGCGGATGTCATCAAGTACCTGCATGTCGACTCATGGGAGTGCGGTTCGCAGAACTGGGGCTACCAGTTTGCACAGGAGTTTCAAAAGCGTCGTGGCTACGACCTGCTCCCTTGGTTGCCCGTCATGGTGGGCATCCCCATCGAGAGTGCCGCCAAGAGCGACGCCGTATTAAAAGATGTACGCCTGACCATCAACGAGCTCATCAACGAGAAGTTCTTTGCCACCGTAGCCCAGAAGGCCCGCGACTATGGCGTAGGCCTTTCGTCAGAGAGCGTGGCCCCCACGATGGTCTCCGATGGTATGGACCATTATCGGTATGTAGACATCCCCATGGGCGAATATTGGCTCAACTCGCCTACCCACGACAAGCCCAACGACATGCTCGATGCCATCAGCGGAGCGCATGTCTATGGAAAGCAAATCGTTCAGGCAGAGGGCTTTACGGAGGTGCGCGGTGTATGGGACGAGACACCGGCGAGCATCAAGCCCCTACTGGACCGCAACTTCGCCCTGGGCATGAACCGTCTGTTCTTCCATGTCAATACGCATAACCCGTGGCTCGACCGCAAGCCGGGTATGACGCTCGATGGCATCGGACTCTTCTTCCAGCGCGACCAGACGTGGTTCCCAGAGGCGAAGGCCTTTGTCGACTATGTCACGCGCTGTCAGCGACTGTTGCAACAGGGCAAGGCCGTAGTGGACATTGCCGTCTATACGGGTGAGGAGATGCCCCGGCGCGCCTTCACTCCAGACCGTATCGTGCCCATGCTGCCAGGACTGTTCGGTGCTGAGCGCGTAGCTTCAGAGCGCAAGCGTCTGGCGAATGTGGGTCAGCCTATGGTGGAGTCACCCGTGGGTGTGTGGCACTCGGCAGGCATCGTAGACCTGAAGGACTGGGTGAACCCGCTGCATGGCTATCAGTACGACTCGATGAACAAAGACGCCCTGCTCCATCAGCCTTTCCACTACAAGGCATTGGTAGTGCCCCAGTGGCTTCAGCTTTCTCCTGAAGCGCAAAGCCGCATCAACGAGCTGCGCCAACAGGGCGTACACGTTATCGACCAGCCCTATCAACAGCCTACACTACCAGCGTTGGCCCCTGACATTGTGCTGCCCGAGGGCATTGCCTACGCCCACCGACAGACGACAGAGCAGGACATCTACTTCCTTACCAACCAAACCGACAAGGAGCTGACCTTCACCCCGACCTTCCGTACTCACGGTGGTGAAGCTGTGCTCTACGACCCCCTGACCAACCAAAGCTACGCCTACGAGAAGGCTATCACGCTGCCTGCTTATGGCTCCGTCTTTGTGCTGATGGGCGGGAAGGGAAGTTCCCTTGGAGGGAACAAGCTGTTCCCACGGAGGGAACAAACAGTTCCCTTGGAGGAAACAATGCATAAACTACGTTGGGACGTACACTTTAAAGAAAGCGGCATCGTGCTTAGCCAAAAGGAACTGTTCGACTGGAGCCAGGCTGACGATGAACGCATCAGGTACTTCAGCGGTCATGCCCTTTATACGACGACGCTGAAGCTGAAGAAGGACGAGGTGCCAACAGGGCGCACGTGGCTCGCACTGCCCAGTGTGAAGGACATCGCCCATGTATGGGTGAACGGCCGTGACTGTGGCATTGCATGGACGGCACCCTACGATGTAGAGATAACAGGTGCCCTCAAGAAGGGCAAGAACCAGATAAAGATAGAGGTGGTCAACACGTGGCATAACGCCCTGCGGGGCTGGGACAAGGGCAAGGCGCCATACGACGGCATCTGGACCAACGCCCGCTATCGCACAAAGGGAGAGGACTTGCTGCCCGCAGGACTGCTCAACACACCAAAGATTATAACGACTACGAATTAAACGAATTATACGAATTATGAATATGAAACGAACTGCTTTATTATATATTCTTTGTTTACTGTTCAGCCCTTTAGGGGCGCGAGTCAAGCTGCCTGCCTTCTTTGCAGACAACATGGTGCTGCAACAGCAGTCGGAGTGTAACCTCTGGGGATGGACCGAACCTGGCAAAAAAGTCTCCATCAGCACCTCGTGGGACAAGAAAGCCTATATGGTGACTGCCAATAAGGACGGACGCTTTGAGGTGAAGGTAAAGACCCCTGAGGCTGGCGGCCCCTACGACATCATGTTTGACACCAGTGCCAAAAGAGGAACCGTCATTCAAAAAGCCTCCCCTTCGGGGGGAGGTTTGGAGGGGGCTGTCACCTTACACAACGTCATGATTGGCGAGGTATGGATATGCTCGGGCCAGTCGAACATGGAGATGCAGATGAAAGGTTTTAAGCAACAGCCCGTGGAGGGAACGACAGAGGAGCTGCTGCGCTGCCGCGACTCGCAGCTGCGTCTGTTTACCATAAAACGCCATGCCTCGCTGACACCCGTTGACAGTGTGACGGGCCATTGGGACGAGGCCAACAGTGCCAGCGTGCGCGACTTCTCGGCAACGGCTTATTACTTTGGTCGAGCCCTGCGCTCCACCTTAGGTGTACCCGTCGGACTCATCTGTACCTCATGGGGCGGCTCGGCCTGCGAGGCATGGATGCAGGCGGACTGGCTGAAAGCATTCCCCAAGGTCAACCAGCATGTCACCCAAGACGATGTAGACAAGCTGAAGCAACGCTGTCCGACAGCTCTCTACAACGGACAGTTGAAGCCGCTCATTGGATACACCATGAAGGGCGCCATCTGGTACCAGGGCGAAGACAATATTCCACGCTACGACTACTACGCACCGCTGATGGCACGTATGGTGCAGGGCTGGCGCGACGACTGGAAGCAAGGCGACTTCCCGTTCTACTATTGTCAGATAGCACCCTACGACTACTCGCTCATAGGATGGAGCAACTCACAGCTGCTGCGCGAACAGCAGCTCAAGGCTGAAACCATCATTCCTAACGCCCGTATGGCCGTGCTGATGGATGCTGGATTGGAGTATGGCATCCACCCCAGAAAGAAGCGCCAGGCTGGCGAACGACTGGCACTCCTGGCCCTTAGCAACACCTACGAGGTGAAAGGATTGCCCGACTTCGCCACCTACAAGGAGATGACCATTCAGGGAGACACCTGCGTCATCAGCTTCGACCGCTCGAAGGAGTGGGTGTACTTCGAGCACGGCACCACGTCAAAGAACTTCGAGATAGCAGGCAGCGACAAAGTGTTCCACCCTGCCTCGAAAGTATGGGTCTCTCGCAATCGTGTCTATGTCAAAAGCGACCAGGTCAAACAACCTGCCGCCGTGCGCTATGCCTGGCACGACTGGGTTGAGGGCGACCTGATGCACGATGGCCTGCCCGTCAGCTCGTTCCGCACAGACAACTGGGACCCACAACCCGTCAACACTCAGACCGGAAAAGACTATAATAACCCACAATAAAATAGGCCCCCTCCCAACCCCCTCCCAAAGAGAGAAAGCCTCCCCCAACCCCCTCCTGTAGAGGGGGCTTATGGACCAAAGATGAATAAACCGTAGTATGAAAGATACATTTATTATTTGTATGAAAAAGAAAATTTTATTGGTTACGCTGACACTAATCTCCCCTATTCTATCCAACAGCCCCCTCTACGGGAGGGGGTTGGGGGAGGCTGCGAGTGCGTTGGGGGAGGCATCTTCCGTCGCCGGCTTCTTCCCACTGGAGAACAGCGGGCGCCTGGTGTGGAACTTCAATGCCGCCTGGCGCTTCCACCTGGGCGACATCGCCGGGGCTGAAGCAAAGGACTTTGACGACCGGTCGTGGGAGGTGGTCAGCACACCGCATACCGTACAGCTGATGCCTGCCGAAGCCAGCGGCTGCCGCAACTACCAAGGCATAGCCTGGTACCGCAAGCACTTCCGTCTGCCTGCGGAATGTGAGGGACGCAACGTCACCCTGCACTTCGAAGCCATCATGGGCAAACAGACCCTCTACGTCAATGGCAAAAAGGTAAAAGACCATGAAGGCGGATATCTACCTGTCACACTGAACCTCACCGCCCTTGGCTGTTCAGCAGGCGACGATGTCGTTGTCGCCATCAAGACCGACAACAGCGACGACAAGACCTACCCTCCAGGCAAGAAGCAGATGACGCTCGACTTTGCCTACCACGGAGGCATCTATCGTGACGTGTGGCTCATTGCCAAAAACAAGGTGGCCGTCACCGATGCTGTAGAGGAAGCCAAGGTGGCTGGTGGCGGACTCTTTGTCCACTATGCCAACATCAGCGAGAAGAGCGCTGAGGTCCTTGTCAATACAGAGGTACGCAACAGCGACAGCCGCCCTCATACCGTCACTATAGAAAATGCCCTGCCCGATGCAACATTGTATCGGACTACCAAGGTCACCCTGAAGCCAGGCGAGACGCGCACCGTCAGCCAGCGCCTCCTGGTCAAGAAACCACACCTCTGGAGTCCGGAGTCACCTTATCTATATACCCTTGCCACACTCATCCTTGAAGGCAAGAGGTCGGTCGACGGAGGTATCACCCACATTGGCATCCGCTCCTTCGAATTCGTCCGTACCGACGATGCCAAAGGCCGCCAGCCCGGCTTCTATCTCAACGGCAAGCGCTACCACCAGCTGGTGGGCGCCAACCGTCACCAGGACTTCGCCTATGTGGGCAATGCGCTGCCCAACTCGCAGCAATGGCGCGATGCCAGGCGACTCAGGAATGCAGGCTTCACCATCATCCGTACAGCCCACTACCCGCAAGACCCCTCGTTCATGGACGCCTGCGACGAGCTGGGCCTCTTCATCATCGTTGCCACACCAGGCTGGCAGTACTGGAACAAAGAACCCGGCTGGGACAAGAAAGTACACGAGAACACACGCGCCATCATCCGTCGCGACCGTAACCACCCCTCAGTGCTGATGTGGGAACCCATCCTCAACGAGACACGCTATCCAGAGCAGTTCGCCCTCGAGGCACTGCAAATCACCAAAGACGAATACCCCTACCCTTATCGCCCTGTCGCCGCTGCCGACATGCACTCTGCTGGCGTGGCTGAGAACTATGACGTGCTCTACGGGTGGCCAGGCGACGACTATAAGATAGCAGAAGGCACTTTGCTGATGCCCAATGGCTATCGCCCAAAGCAGCCCATCTTCACCCGTGAGTTTGGCGAGCTTGTAGACGACTGGTACGCCCATAACAACCTGAACCGTGCCTCACGGTCGTGGGGCGAACGTCCCATGCTGACACAGGCTCTCTCCCTGCTGAACAGCACCAACGAGCTCTACAAGACAACAGGCCAGTTCATCGGAGGCTGCCAGTGGCACCCCTTCGACCATCAGCGAGGTTATCATCCCGACCCTTACTGGGGCGGTATTTACGATGCCTTCCGTCAGCCAAAGACAGCACTGGATATGTTCAGGAGTCGACTGATTCCTGCCAGCGAAGAACCTGTCATCGCCATAGCACATGAGATGACGCAGTTCTCTGAGGCCGACATCACTATCTTCTCCAACTGCGACAGTGTACGCCTGACCATGTATGATGGCGAACACTGCTGGACGGAGCCCGTCACAAATGCCAAGAGTGTCTTCAAGGATGCCTGGAACTTCTTTGAGGCTCGCGACTGGAGCTATACGCGTCGTAACTGGCAACAAGTGAAGATGGTGGCCGAAGGCATCATCGGTGGCAAGGTGGTATGCCGTGAGGAGAAGATGCCGTCGCGTCGCAGCACCAAGCTACAGCTACGCGTCGACGAAATGGGCAAGCAACTGGTGGCCGACGGCTCCGACTTTATTGTTGTCATCTGCGAGGTGACTGACGACTTAGGACATGTTCGCCGTTTGGCCAAAGAGAACATTCGCTTCACCGTGGAAGGGGAAGGCGAAATCATTGGCGATGCCAGCATCCTGGCCAATCCGCGTACCGTAGAATGGGGCTCGGCACCCGTTCTCATCCGCTCCACACGTCAGGCTGGCAAGATACGTATCAAAGCTGAAGTACAGTTCCCCGGTACTCATGCCCCCACTCCTGCTGAACTGGAGATTGAAAGCGTGCCCTACGACATGCCCATGTGCTTCGACATCAAAGAAACCCCCTCCACCCACAACACCCCCTCCACCCCCTCCACCCACAATACCCCCACTCTCTCAGATGCAGAAAAAGCCAAGATGCTGCAGGAGGTGGAAGCCCAACAGGCTGACTTTGGAATACAAAAGTGATGAAACAATGCGTTGGTCCGTTCTTCGGATCAACGCTTTCTTAAAATGCTGACTATGCCATACGTATCACATCGTCGCATAGCAGACTGACTTCCGGACGGTGGGTAATGAATATCATGGTCTTCTCCGGGTAGGCAGCAAACAGTCTGCTGAAGAGTTCGTGCTCCGTCTTCTCGTCCAGCGAAGAGCTAATCTCATCTAAGAGCAGGATACTTCCTGGGCGTAGCAGTCCACGGGCAATGGCTATGCGCTGTGCCTGTCCCTCGCTCAGTCCACCAGCGCGTTCACCCAGTTGGGTGTCTATACCGTCAGGCAGTTCATAGACAAAGTCAGCCATAGCAATGTGCAACACTCGCCGCAATTCTTCGTTAGTGGCTTCTGGTCGTGCTAATTGTAGGTTATAACGTATGCTTCCGCTCATCAGTGTGTTCCCCTGAGGAACGAAGACAAAGTTTTCACGCGTTTGTTCGCTGATGTCCATTTGCTTGCCATTGCACTCCAGTGACAGCCTTCCCTCAGTGGGCTTGATGAAAGCCAGCATCAGTCGGAACAGCGTTGTCTTACCGATGCCTGTCTGTCCCATAATGGCTGTCTTACTACCTGCAGGAAAGTGGTGGGTAAAGTGGCTTAGCACCTGTCGGTCGCCGTTGGCATAACTGAAGCATACATTGTCAACATGCAGGGCAGTCTTACCTGTCAGGCATGGTGATGCAGGTTCCTTATCAGCCTTTGCTGCTTGTGTCTCCAGTTCCTCCAGACGGTCAATGCTCGCCGTGGCGTAGAAGAATTGTGGCAGCATGTTCAGCAATGACATGATGGGCTGTTGTATCTGACCCACCAACTGCAGGAATGACGTCATCACACCAAAGGTGATAGCTCCTGAGCGTAGTTGCAGACCACCCCAGATAAAGGCTAACAGATAACCCAGGCTGAATGTCGAAGCCAACAGCAGCCGGGTGATAACGGTAAAGCGCGTACGGCGCAACACACGTCCCATCAACTGGTCCTGCATCGTACTCAGACGGTCGGTCACCCATTGCTCACTTCCCAGCGAGCGCAGTACGGCATTATGTTCCATGCCCTCCTGCACCTGCATCTGTATGTGGCTCTCCTTCTGCCGGATGTCCAGTGTCATATTACGCAAACGGCGTGCCAGCAACTTACCTAAAACCGCAATGAATGGTGTGGCCAACAGCAACAGGACAGCCAGACTGCTGTCCATGGAGTACAACAGTAGGAAGGCTCCTGTCAGTTGCACGCCTGTTACTGCACATTGTGGCAACAGTGTTGTCGTGACGTCAGCCACGGTATCGATGTCTTTCGACAGTCGCGAGGTAACATCGCCCGAATGCAGCTGGTCTTCAAACATCTGTCTTCGGAACAGACTGCTGAACACTCGCAGACGAATGCTATTTGACTGACGAGTGCTGGCCTTGACGGTCATATAGTAGAAGAACTGTCTGAGTACGATAGCTACGGAAACTATCGCTATCAACAGGATGATCATCCGGACAACCTCCTCGTCAGTACCTGTACGGATGGTGACATCGATGAACTGCTTACTGAACCACACCATCAGCAGTCCCATCGACACCTGCATGATGCCTGCCAGAATGCGCGTCAGAGTGTTGGCCCTGATGCCTTGCATGTTATGCCATATCCATACGATGTACTTCACAGCACTATTATTTTATACTGTTACTATTTTTACTCCACGATGCCTATCTGCTGCCACTGCTGCACCATCTTGGTGACATCATCGTGAGACTGCTGGGCGGCAACTTCATATTCGCTGCACAGTGCTTCCGTCAGACTGTCAACAGTGAATTCACCCTGCTCCTCTGCCTTCTTCCACAGCCAGGCAGCCGTCTCGTTGAGGCTGATGAGCTTACCAAAGTCGATGGTTCTAAGCCCTTCACCTACTATCACATTCTCGCCACATACCTGGCGCAACACAAATCCTTCTTTAATCTTCATAGTCTTATCCTTAATATTATATTAGTTTCAGATACGTTCGCCGATAGATGGCCAGTATCCAGCGACGGACAGGTAGCAGGTGCCACCACAGTCTGCTGGCACGCACCTGCCACGGCGAATATAAAGGATGGTGCTTCCCTTTGCGGTCTACCACATTGATGGCCTTGGCTGCCACCTCTCCCAGCGTGCAGTGTTCCACGCCGGCAATGTTGCCATCGCCCATCAGTGTCACCCGGTCGCCCTCCATGCGAATGATGCGATGCACCACGTATCGGCATCCTTCCACCCATGCCAGCACCACGTCGCCCACCTGCAGTCCTTCCGGCTTAACCAGGTCGACACTCTCCTTGCTGCCAATGATAAACGGAAGCATGCTATATCCCTTGACGGGGAATGTCACGCACATGCCTTCGTTGACCAGAGCCACAGCATTCTGGATAATCTCGTTGTCGGAAATGGTGGTCATCGTTCTGTTATGGTTTCACACGACAGACGAGCGGCAGCCTCGTCGGGCAGGCACTCCAAGTGCCACACACGTACCTCGCCGGCCATCTTGTCCTCAGTCTCATGCAGTCCCTCGGCCACCTGCTTGTCCCATCGCTTACCGGAGATGGAAGGTACCAAGGCAGCGTATGCCTCCAACGGGCGCAGACGGCGGATGGCATTATAGGGTGCCTGGCTCAGCTGTACCACGCCCCCCAGCGGATAGCTCACATTACGGTAGCACGGCGTCTTGCCGCTCCAGGGTGAGCCGAACACGTAGAATCCATCAGCCATGCGTCTCACCACGGGGTTGTCATCGTTCACCAGTGCAGTGCCCTCAATGTGTTTCAGCCACAGACTGGAGTGCGTGCTCTTGCCCGTACCGCTTTTTCCTAAAAACATATAGCCGCGGTCTTTGTAGCTGACCACCGACGAGTGGAACAGTGCCGTCTGCCGGTTTGCCGTTGCCAGTGCATACATTACCATCAGTGCATTATTGATACCAAACAGTGCATTCTCCTCTACCACCACTTCGGCCTCGCGGTAGTCGCCGTCAGTCAGCATGCGTGCCGACCGCTTGCCCCACAGCAGGAACTCAAAATAGGGGCGAGCACCTATGTGGCCAGCCATAATCTGCGAACCGTCATCGTCCTGATTCATCTCTGTCGTCACCTCTCCGATAGCCGACAGTGCCTTGACAATGCGGACATTGAACAGAACGTTGTCAGTATTCTCAATGGCAAAAGGTTCATATTGTCCCATCTCCTCGAGGACAGGAATATCTTCGGCATATTCCAGTGTGAACACATGGTGAGCTACTTTAAAGTATTTCTTCATCATGCCTGCAAAGGTACGAATAAGTGAGAGAAAAGCCAAATTTATTTGAGCTTTTCCGAACGAAAGTACCTAAAACCACCGGTTAAAGGTACGAATAAGTGAGAGAAAAGCCAAATTTATTTGCGTATTTTAATAGCTGTAAAGCTTCACATGCAATATCTGCCACTGTCCACAACCGATGCGCACATGACGCCCCTGATGGTTCTGGTCGCCATTAAGCCTACGCAGAAAGTGCATCTGTCCGTGCTCGTCGATGCTTACCTCATCGACATAGCCGATGCCGATGCGTTCACCATGGAAACGTTGAGTCTTCCGCGCGGAGCTTGTTGACGTTTGTGCCTTCACCGCTTGGTTTTGTGGCTGCTTCCCGTTGCCCATAGCCACAAAACCATCCTCGCCCAACAGTTGCTGCTGTTCACGGCTCTTCTCGTAGTCGCTGGCAAAGGCCACCACTACTCCCGTACCAGCCAGCAGGTATTCGTCCTTGTCTATCTGAAGCAATATGGCACCGCCCTCCGGCCATGGTGTGCCGTCAGTGGCCCGTGGGTCCCAAGGCAGGGTGAGGTAGTGTCGGCAGGTGATGACGATACCGTTGTTGTTGATGATACGCTCACGGTCTTGCTGGTCGAAGAGCAAGCCCCATTGAGTTTGAAGTTTGGAGTTTGATTTTCTATGTTGATGATAAGCTATCTGACGTAGCAGTCCGTAAGCCTTGGCGATACTTTCGGTCTCTTTCTCCGAAGCCTGGTCAATGGCAAACGGCGAGAATCCGAGGGCCTGATGTTCGCCAAAGGCATACATTGCCCTGGCTCCGCTGTTCTCGCAACAGCGACTTTCAGGAATGAAAAGCCGGTTTGGGGGGAGCGCATACTGGTCGGCCCACGACTTGAAGCCTGTGTCGTAGATGTCGGGGGCCAGACACAACAGTTGCGGGGCACCGGCATGCCACAAGTCGATGAGGTGGGCCAGCGGGCCTGCCGACGGATATTGTCCGGGTTTCCGCCCGCGACTGTTCATGGCAGCATTGACGTAGAGCGGCATCTGCGTGTACTGACGTGCCGTCTCGCACAGCCGTCCTACATACAGGGCATAGTGGTAAGCCATGAATATCTCATCGGTATAAATGTCGTCGCCAAACACTTCCTTCCATGTCTTGCCTTGCGCAGTGAAGCGCTCAGCCAGCCAGGGGTGCAGCTTCTCTTTCTTCAGGAATCGGATAAGCTGCTGGGGTACACCTTTATTATATATGGCGTTGGCCACTGGCGAATGGTCTCGTGCCGACTCCAGCATACCTATCTCGTTCTCTACCTGCACCATCGTCACCACGTCGGTGGCCGTCAGGCTGAGGTGTTGCATCAGTGCTCCGAAGGCACGGTTGTCAGCCTGGAACACTTCTTCAGAGAAACAGCAGGCTATCTCCAGAGGCTTGTTGTCCTCGGTCATGGCTCGTGGAAACCGTTTGGTGTCTTGCTTGAACCATAGGGGAGCATAGCACGACATGGAGTTTTTCCATGCACCAAACCACAGGAAGACCACCTTCAACTGCAGCCTGCGTGCCTGTTGGACGGTGTGGTCGATGAGTGTGAAGTCAAAGTGTCCCTCTTCGGGTTCCATCAGTTCCCAGTAGGCAGGCACCAGTACTGTGTTCAGTCCTAACGCCTTCATGCGGGGCATCACTTCGTCGATGTCCGCCACCGATGTTGCTGCCGAGTTGCTCAGTTCGCCACCAAGGATGAAGGGGAGGCCGTTCTGTTCATCAGCCAGTTCGAAAGAATCGTTGTCAGCTTCTATAGTCAGCATGCTTATGAGCATGCCGACAAGTAATAGTGTTCTTCTCATGATGTTGTGTTAGTAGTTCTCTTTACTTATCTTTCATATATTCCGCGACAGCTGCCAGCAGGGCGTCGTTCTCCTCGCGTGCCTGTGCCGCCACTCGGAAGTGGTGGTTCGATAGTCCGTAGAAGTTGCTGCAGTCGCGAATCAGTATGCCGTGCTTGTGGATGAGCCATTGCTTCAAGTCGGCGGACGTTCCCTTGTCCATCTCGCACAGCATGTAGTTAGTCTGGGTCTCAAACACCTGGATGCCTTCAATCTTTCCCAGCTCGCTGCGCAGCCGTTCAGCTTCCGTCAGGTAGTCGTCTAATGACGGTATGGCTACCTGCCCTTGCTTTAGCAGGAAGATACCGGCTTCAATGGCCAGTGCATTCACCGACCAAGGATTCTGGCGTTCTTTCAGCAGTTGGATAATGTTCGGGTGGCCCGTAACATATCCTAGTCGCAGGCCCGGTATGGCGTATGTCTTGCTGAACGAGTGCAGGATGATCAGGTTCGTCACATCCTGCATCTCGCGGGCCACCAGCAGTGGCTCTTTGGTATAGCCTTCATACGACTGGTCGACCACGAACATGTAGCGTGGTGAACGTCGCACCACGTAGTTGACAAAACCCTTCATCAGCACATTGCCTGACGGATTGTTAGGATTACATATCCAGTAGACACGGTCGGCAGGCAGCGTCGACAGATCTTCCGTGTTCTCGAACGAGATGATGTGGTGGTTCAGTCGGCAGGCGTCAGCATACTCATTGAACGTGGGCTGCGGAATGATGGAGGCACTATGGTGAAACTGCTGTGCTATCAGGTAGATGGCCTCCGTGGCCCCGTTAGTCACCATCACGCATGCTGGCGACATTCCCTCGTGAAGGGCTATGAGCTTCTCCAACTCGTAGGGCAGGGGTTCCGGATAGTTGCCTATCACGTCGAATCGTTCCATCAGATGCTCTTTCAGTGCCGAGTGGTCAGCATGCTGATAGACGTTCGAGCTGAAGTTCATCTTCACCAGGTCGCCATAGCGGTAGATATCGTCACCGTGTCCTTCTGTCATCTCTTGATTCTTATTGTTAATGTCTCTCTGTCAAACAGTATTCCCTCGCGCTCTATGAAACGGCTCAGCACACCGTCCTGTGCTAACTCTTTCGGGCTGCCCACGCTCAGGCCGTCAGTCGTCATGAGCCAGATGCGGTCGGCCACCTGCAGCGACAGCTCCACGTCGTGAGTAGACATGAAGATGGTTTTTCCTTCCTCCACGGCAATGCGCCTCAGCAACTGCAGCGTTTCCACCTTACTGGGAAAGTCAAGGAATGCCGTAGGCTCGTCCAGATAGATGACCGGCGTCTGCTGTGCCAGCGCTTTGGCTATCATGCATTTCTGCCGTTCGCCATCGCTCAGCGTATGCACCAACCGGTGGGTAAGAGCCGTGATGCCCACCATACTGATGGCCTCCCTGACCACCGTCTTGTCGTCGTCGTCCAGAGTCCCCCAGAAGCCGGTATAGGGCGAACGTCCCATGGCTACCAGCTCCCAGACGGTCATGTTCTGCACGTCGGGCTTCTCCGTCAGCACCACGCCAATCTTGCGGCTCAGTTCCTTGTCGGTATAACCATCCAGCGGCCTGTCCTCTAACAGAACCTCTCCTGCCAGTGCAGGCTGAAAAGCCGACAGCGTGCGCAACAGCGTCGACTTGCCGATGCCGTTCTGACCTAACAGACACGTCAACTCGCCACTCTCTATGGTCGCGTCCAAACCTTTGGCCACCACTTTCTCATTACCATTAGTATGGTAGCCAATGCTGAGGTCGTGTAGTTCTACCGTCTTCATTTTTGATTGCAAAGATACGAATAATTTTTCATTCTCATTTTTTATTTTTATTTTTTTTCTTATCTTTGCAAACGTTATGGCTATCAGATACACGAAACTGGAAGAGCGATGGAACTCATGGAGCCATGCTGGCGGCATACTGTTAGGCGTCGTCTTCGGCATTGTCTTTTTGGTCATGGCCTTTCGTGGCCACAACCCGTGGGCCCGCTTAGGCGTCTGTCTCTACCTGTTCGGCATGCTGGCTTCGTACATCGCCTCCACCGTCTATCATGCACTGCCCATCTACGAACGTTCAACGACGGGGGGTATGGTGGGGCACCGTTCCGTGTGGAAGGAGCGACTGCGCCGTTGGGACCATGCCGCCATCTACTGGCACATTGCCGGCTCCTACTCGCCACTGACCCTTGTGGCCCTGCGCACCCAGGGTTATTGGGGCTGGAGCCTTTTTGTCTTTGTCTGGGCATGTGCCATTGCCGGCACCATCGTCAGCTTCATCCGTCTGAAAGAACACTCCAACATCGAGACCTTCTGTTTCATCGGCATGGGACTCAGCTTGCTTGTTGCCTTCAAGCCCCTCATCGAATCAGTGTCCACAGCTGCCGTCGTTTGGATCATTGCCGAGGGAGTGTGCTACATCACGGGAGCCCTGTTCTACTCGCTCAACAAGCGACGCTACATGCATTCTGTTTTCCACCTCTTCGTACTTTTGGGCAGCATCTGCCACATCATTGCCGTCTGGGACGTACTGATGGAATACCTTTGAAGCCGAGCACTCGCCTGACACTATACCTTTCCCCAGTACGTAGAAGTTCCCCAGCCTTCTCACACGGGGACAGACCCCGTGTGAACCAAGCGTCAATGACACTCCGTCGGAGGCTCCGTTGCAGAAAAGTTGTAACAACTTTCAGAATAGTTCTAACAACTTTAAAAATAGTTGTAACAACTTTTCGAAAAGTTGTTACAGCTTTTCTCTGGAAGAGTGCTGATTCTATGGTCATTCAGCCTCCGTTACCCTTTTGTTCAACGTGCACCGCAGTCTGTAAGGGCATGGGATGTCCTTCCTGAAAGGTGATGTTTCTTCATAAAGTGCTGGTTTGCTGAGTTCAAGACCTACGGCAAGATGAAGGCTGGGAGCTTCACCCTGACTTCTGTATCACATCGTCCATCGGACACTATGAACAAGCAGAAAAGGCTTCCCTCCACCGGGGGAAGCCTTTTCTGCTTGTTTCCTTTTTTCTTCTCAAGAAGAGGGAAGTTCATCCTTACTTCACAATGATTTTACGAATGCTTCCGTCGCTCATCTTAACGATGTTCAGACCGCGCTGGGGAGCAGCAATCTGGCGTCCGTCCAGCGTGTAGCGAGCCACGGCTGTTGCATGGGTGTCGCCCTTGACGCTGGCGATGCCGGTAGCGTCAGTACTCACCTTTGCCTTGGCAGCATTGACCACACTTCCATCACTGTCAGTAAGGATGGCAATGACGTAGACATTGTCTTGCTGGATGGCATTCTTCAGCTTTTCATAGGTGGGCATGTTCAGCGTGTAGCTCACTTCGGTGGCCACTCCTTTGGTCAGCGTCTGAGCAGGCACCTGGTTAGTGCTGCTGTCGTACGAGCTTGCGATGGCTACGTCGTTGAAGGTCATTCCCTGAATAACCGACGTTCCTTGTGCACCGCCATTGGCAAATTGAGCAAGGTCGTCTGGCAGTTGTGAGGCATTGTACTGAGCGTAGTAGTTGGATTGGTTCCAGCCAGTTCCTGTACCCCTCAGACCGTCGGCAATCAATACGAACTCCAGCTTGTAGTTGCCATTAAACAGTGTACGGACATTTGCCTTGGCATCCACCTTAGTAAGATCTTCGCTGAACGTTCCGCTTACCTGTACATCGGCCAGTGCGGGGATGTCCAGTTCGGCCTGCACGTCTGCCACGATGCCATAGCCAGTGCCACTGTAGGGATCAACAACAGCACCACGGTCGATACGTGCACTGGGTGCTCCGTTGAAGCTGATCGGTGCATATTTGGAATTTGCAATATACATGGCATCGCTGCTTTGTGAAGAGTATTGGTGCAGTGCCACGCCCACGAAGCGGTCACCGAAAGCCTCACGCAGTTTGGCCATACCCACATGACCACGCGGACACCAGCCACAGGTGGTGCCAGTAAATTGCTCTACGAGGACGTTGCGGCTGATGATTTCACTCAGCGTGACCAGCGTGAACGAGGCTTCCTTGTCAGCAGCCTGGTTGGCGTTACCATTCACCTTGGTGACGGTCAGCGTCTGTTCGATAATGTCTTGTACAGCACCGGTGGGCAGGACAATGTTAGCCCAACCACTTGAGAAGCCTGCTATAGGTGTATCCAGCGTAGCGGTGTATTCCGGACTGGTGTCGCCGTCGGTACTGATGGTATAGTTGAAACTGGTGACGGGCGAATAACCCTGGTTGTCCAGTTTCACAGTTGCGCCCACAGTAGAACTGGTCTGCCCGTACACAGGGCCGAAGTCCATGGGAGTCAGCATGTTGTCATCAAACTCGCCTTCCAGCAGAACCTGCAGGAAGAGGCGCCCGAAGCCCTCTCCGTTCATGTCGCTCCACGAAGGCACTTTAGTGTCGGTCTTGATAAACATGGTGTTGGGCGCGTCATCATCTGTGGTGGTTGCAACAGGGTAAACATCGTCATCGCTTGCTACTTTGGTGATGGTGAACGAGTAGCCCACATAGATACCCTCAGTCCCAATGGTATAGGGAGTAGACAAGGCTACATCATTGATTCCAGATGCTAACTTCACATCCTGTGCCCCTTCGCTTGCTGCTCCGGCAGATGCAGGCAGGGTAGTCGACAGCCATACCTTCACGTCGGTGGCGTTGGGGGCATTCAGAAAGAAGCGCACTGCTTTGATGGTTTTTCCTGCTGCCACTTCATGGTTGCCGGGAATGAAGATAGCACAATGGTAGGTGTCGGCTGCATTGACCCCCAGTCCTACCAGTTCTCCGTCCGAAGACGCATAGCCCCACCATGCCTGGTTTTCGCCAGGGGTGATAGTAGCACGATTGGTTGTTTTTGTTTGAGCAGGCTTCAGGGTGTTGCCTTTCTGCCATCCCTGAGCGTTCACACATGTTGCCACCAGCAGGGCAACCACGATGAGTAATTGTTTCTTCATACGCTATATTCTTTAAATTCTTTAATAAGTAAATAGTTGTTGTAATTCTGGCTGCAAAAGTAATAAAAAAAGAAAGAATCTGCAAATTATTTGCAGATTCTTTCTAAAATGTTCTTTTTATTGATGTGATTGCATCACACCCCGAGGTTTTACTTCATCACGACCTTACGGCCATTGACAATATAGAGACCCTTTGTGGGCTTCACGACACGGCGTCCGCTGAGGTCGTAGATGGCGTTGTCGCCCTTTGGCTTGTTGTTCACCTCGACAATGCTGATGCCTGTGGCCTCTTCGCCTATCTTTGCCTTGTTGGCGTTGACAACGGCACCGGTGGTCTTGTCGATGAGCAGGGCTACAACTTTTACCTTGTTCACATCCTGGATGACAGGCATGGAACTGGTGTTTACGGCATCAGCCAGTGTGAATGTGTAGCTCAGCACTACGGGCTCATCGGCAGTAGCCGTCGTGATGGTCTGGTTGGCACCACCCAGAATCTCCGAAGTCAGCACGGCCACGTCGTTGAACTCCAGGCCTGCCACGTTGCCGGTAGCGGTGGTGAACTGGTCCATAAACTCATGGTATCCGTCTGCGCCATTGGCATAGTAGTTGCTTTGTATCCAGCTGTCGTCCTTCAGTCCGTCGGCAGTGAGGATGTACTCCACGGCAAAGTTGCCACCGGTCAGGTCGTAGGGGAAGATGATCTTGCTGTTGATGGTTACCTGCGACTCGTCGTCGCTCAGCTTTGAGGTAAAGGTGACGTCAGCCTGTCCGAACTGTTTGTTGCATTCGGTCATCTGGTCGGCAATACCCATATCTTTTTCGCCATAGACGGCACCAAAGTAGGCATCAGTAGACTGCACACGGTCAATCCATGCATCGGGGAAACCTGCCACTGGCGAGGGGAAGTTATAGGTGATCTCCATGTCGTCAGCATTATGGTAGCTCACGAGTACGAAGTCGTCAGGATAGAGCTCGGCAAGCTTCTCCAGACCCACATAGCCTCGCGGACACCAGCCACACCACAGACCTGTGTACTCCTCGAGCAGTGTGCGCTTTTTGGGCACCGTGTTCAGCACCATCACGGGGATGGTAGTGCTGCTGATGGCATCCTCGTTGGCAGCACCGTTCACCTTGTCCACCTTCACCACCAGCTCGTAGTTACCCTTGTTGCTGATGGCAGGGATGTCCAGATTGAAGGTGGCCGACTTGCCAAAGAATCCGTCGACGCTTGTCGTCACCTGCTTCGAGCCGTCCTGTCCGTTGATGCTATAGAGCACGTCGAGCTTCTGGATGCCCTTGGCACCATGGTTTACCACCGTGACAGGGACGGTGAAGACATCGCCCGTCTTCACATACTGTGTGTTGCCGTCAGCTACTGTAGCAGCGTTGGCCTTGATGGCACTGCCTGCCAGCGTCACCTGAATCATGGCGCTGCCTCCGAAGCCTTCAGCGACGTCGAGCCACTTCAGGAATCCGTCAGAGGTATGCAGATAGAAGCCACCCTCGTTCACCTTGTTGGTGATGGTGACGGGAAGCCGGTTCTCCTCGCTGGTGGCATCGTCAATGGTCATCGAGTAGCCCACATAGACACCGCCCTCTGGAATCTTGTATGCCTTGTCTAACTTGACAGTGATGAAGCCGGCCTCTGCAGGCGTGACGTTCTTTACCACTAAGTCGGCAGCATTTTTGCCATTCTCAACGCGTAACTGTGAGGTCAGGAAGACATTCAGGTTGCTCACACCCTCTACCGACTGCAGGGGGAAGGTGATGCTCTCAATGGCTGTACCCACCATGGCGGGGGCGTTCAGGTGGATGGCCACATCGTAGGTTTCCTCCTTGTAGTTGTTGGTGACGGTGTTAATACTTTCATCGCCTGTATAGAAACCATAGTCGATTCGGTTGTCGCCATCAGCGATGGTCACGTCAGTATAGGAAGGTGTAGCAGCAGCAGGCTGCACGTCAGCCCCTAACTCATAGGCATCAGCCCATGCAATCTCAGAGGCGTGCTCCTCGCCGGCACCACGATAGATGGCCTGTACGCCGTAAGCCTCAGGACCAATGACATAGTAGTACACGGCAGTATTATTGTCAGTAGCATAGATGTCCCAGCCATCGTTGTAACCATAAGGAATCTCCGTCATGGTCTCTGTTTCCTGGTATGCATAGTCATTCCATGACAGCGTCAGGGGCTTCACCTCTCCGTTCACCTTGGTATAGAGCTTGTAGCTCATCTTTTCAGGCATGATGTAGTTGCCATCCACATCCAGGGTCTGCAGGTCAAAACTGAACTCGCCCCAGCCATAGCCCGACTGGAAGTAGTTCCAGCCACCCTCGTAGAGCAAGAGATTGGTGGGGGTGGCAGGGGTGGCAGCCACCTCGGTGAAGGGCTTCATGACGGCCTTGTCGAAGGCATAGAGATAATACACATCAGTCTTTCCGGCATTGAGCAGGAACGGCGTGCTGTTGGACAGTGTCTTTGTGCTTGCATCGTAGTCGAAGGTGATTTCGCCATCCGACAAGTTGTAGGAGTTGTAATACTCGTCATAGTACTCGTCGTACTCCTGGGTGACTGTTGCAGCCATCAGGTACTGGTGATATCCGACTACCTCGTCAGCACCAATGTACTGGCCGCTATTGAAGGTGACCTTCGTGCCGCTGATGGTACCCTTGATCCAGGTGTCAGGCAGGTTCTTGTCGATGCCCTGCACATAGACATCGCTACCGTCAAAGCCCACGTTCACCAGCGAGCCTGCATAGCCGTCGGCAGTCAGCGAGTACTGTGTTGTGCTCAGTCCTGCGGGTGCCTCCACTAACGGGTCGGTCACAGCCGTCATTGTGATGTTCCAGTCGCCATAGCCCATCCAGCTGAAGTCGTCGTCGTAGATGATACCAATCAGGGTGTTGCCATCCTGCAGCTCTGCAGACGATGTGATCTCGCCTGTCGAGGCATTGTAGTTCAGCGTGACGGTCTGGTCGGTCGACTGTACATACCAGTCCTCAGCATCATCGTATTCCATCTTTGCAGCCAGGAAACCATAGCCATAGTCTGAGTCGCCAATGGGCTGAGGCAACTGGATGGTGATGGTGGAGCCGCTGATGGTTCCTTCCACCCACGTGCCCAAGCCGGCCTGCGAGACAATGTCCTTGATGTACACCTTGTCGCCATCGCCAAAGACGACAGTGCCCACTGCACCTGTCACCTCCGTGTAGGTCACGCCAAACATGGAGCTGGCATAGGCCTCGCCACTGCGCATGTATCTCTTCAGCTCTCCGGCAGGCTGGTCGTAGATGACCTCTGCGCGGCGCGGGGCGCGCTTGGTGGTCTTCACGTCAGCTTTCTTGTGAGCAGCCATGACAACACGCCCGCCCTGCTGGTGCATCAGGTCCGTCTGGCGCTGCATCAGCTTCTTGGCAGGCTGCTTCTTCAGCTGCTTCTTACCTGGACTCTTCGTCAGAGCCTCCATCTTCTTCTGCGACAGGACACGCTTGGCAGTGGCCTGTGCATAACTGCCGACTGTCATGAAAATGACAGCCAGCAGAATCATTGCAATCTTCTGCTTCATGAATGTTAGTTTTTGTTGTTATACGATAAATGAATGTATTAGCGTGTGCGCTTCACCGTTTTGGTGGTCCCATCAGCGTAGGTGGTCTTGACGATGTACATGCCTCGCTGGGGTGTCTTTACGTGCTTGCCCGTCAGGGTGTAGTATTCCACAGTGCTCACCTGCTTGCCATTGACTACGTTTTTCACAGCAGTAGTGCTATAGTTGAAGTTCAGCGTAATCTTGGGACCGTCTTGGTCTTTGGACCACTTCTTCGTGACGGGGTTCTGCTTGTACGAGCGCAGCTGGTAGGTTACCTTACAGGTGCCCTCAGTCTCGGGGAACCACTCAGACATAAGGAACTGCAGTTCGCCGGCGGTCATCTGTCCGTTGGCTGTTTCATACTCGCCAGGAGTGCTCTGGGCAGTGCATGAGTTAAAGGGACACGACTGGAATGAACCGCTGCTGATGCTGACGATGGTATAGACGCCACCAATCTGGACTGCTTGGTCGCTGGTGTTCTTCACATACAGACCCGTAGGCATCTGTATCATGCCAAAGGCGTCTGTCTCTGTTTCGGTAAGTGTCAGCGTGCTTCCGTCAGCAATGATGTTGCCATTCTTGTCTGCAAACTGGGCAGGGAATTCACTCTGGGCGTGAATGGTCATGGTAGCCATCAGCCCAAATAACAGGGTAATCATTTTCTTCATACGCAAATATTTTATTTTTTAACTATGAACTATGAACTATGAACTCTCAAAGAACTCCAGCCTTTACGGCCTGCTGAACGCCCTGGTCGTTATAGACGAAGACTACGATGCTGAGCGCCGCGGGGTTCCACTCGTCGCTGAGTGCTTGCGTCATGGTGACCGTCTTGCTTTCGCCCTCCCGGATGCTGAAGTCCTGACCCCATGTGCCATTGACAGGCGTGCGCAACACGTGGTTGTGTACGTATTCGCTGTTCGAGCTACCGTCAGGCATCAGCTGTAGGGCCGTGATGCCGTCTTCCAAGAGCCATACCTGCAGTTTGCCGGTGGTGTTGTCAGTGCCCATGGCATCGACAGTGATATTGATAACGCCTTCGCTGAGTGTGGCTGTGGCACTGAGTTTCAGGGGGGCCGGCTGTGTCAGTGCCTCCTTCACGCGTGCTGTCCAGTCGGTATAGTTGACGGCACCATGCCTGTTGACCAATCCCACAGGCTGGTACTCCAGTTTCCAGTAGTTATAGTACTCGTCGCCCACATCAGTGGCCAGTCCCATTACCCTGGCATTGCCATGGAATCCCAAAGGTCCTCCATGAATGCCCACGGCCACCACGTTGTCGCCGTAGTCACGCTGTAGCTGTTCGATGACCTCTGTGCCTCGGGGGCAGTTCACACAGCGCTGACCCGTAAAGTCCTCCAACAGCACCACACGCTTGGCCGGCTCCATCTTTACGTAGATGAGTCGTTCGTCCTCGCTGATGTTGCTGCAGGCGCAGAGTAAGGCAAATACGGAAAACAGGTATAAGGGTACAAGTCCCTTTGCCCATCGTCCCACCTTATTATATATAATAGTGTTCATACGATTCATGTTTAGAAGTTGAAGTTATACGACACGGTAAATCCCTTCTGAGCCGGTATCCAACGGCACACACCACCGGAGCAGTTATAGCCCGCACGCGTGCGACCATAGCCCACCTGCAGCCGGTGCGCCCCGGTGTTAAAGGTGACCAGTCCCTGATAGTAGTGGATGTGCGTGTCGCCCACGTTATACATGTCGCTCAGGGTAATCATCCAGTGTGGCACCAATGAGAGTTCCAGCAGTCCGTAGGCCCAGTCGCCCTGATCGTCCTTGGTGGTCAGATACTGCACCTCGCCACGCAGTGTCACCTTGCGCGAGAACTGGTATTTCGCGTCAGCAATGAAGATGTTGCTCTTGATGATGCCTCCATGTCCCTCGACGATGGTCTTGTTGTATCGCTGGTTCATGTACATCAGGTTCAGACGGAAAGCGTTGCTCAGTCGCTTCGTCAACTGTACGTTCAGGTCCTGATAGTAAGTTTCATCGCCCCACTTGAAGAACGATGTCGTGTAGCCGTCGGTTCCTCCCAGCATGGTGGTTCCTGACAGCGTGTTGTAGCTGTTGCCGTCTGCGAAGTCGCGCTGGATGGCACGGACGTAAGAGAAGTTGACCTTCACGTTGGTACCATAGCGGCCACCCAGTGCCGTGCCCCGCTTGAAGTTGTAGCCCGCCTCAGCCTGATAGGCCCACTCGCCGTCAGCCAGCTGGGTGGCGTATGGGTAGAGTGCTGCCAGGGCGTAGGTGTGGTCTTGTGTAAAGGCAGGCAGGTGGTTGACGGTCGACGAGATGCCTATGGCCTTGTTGGCATTGGCTGTGCTCTTGAACGACATGTTTTCCGAACGCTTGGCCTGCAGCAGAATGCTCAGTCCCTTCTTCGTGAACGATCCAGACAACATGGCAGTAGACCCCTTGCGGAAGATATAGCCATTGGCAAACGAGGGGTCGTCGGTCTTCTGTGCATACTCTGCCAACAGGCTCCACGGTCCGTGGTTCAGTTGCAGTCGCACGTCCCAGGCGTTGACGTTATGCGGAATGTTCACTTTGTGGGTGGGGTCGACGAAGACCTCCTCGTTGACATCCTCATATTTGTTCACCCAAGAGGCTCCCAGCATGAGGTGTGTACCACCCTGCTGCATGGCGGGTATCCACTCGTCTAAGCTGGCTTCCACGTCAGCCCCCGTGATGAGTGCGGGGTTCCAGTCGAAGTAGCGGCGCTGTTTGCCGGTGAGTGCCTTCAGGCGCAGCCCCTTTACGGGCGATGCCACGATGCGTGCCCCTAACAGTGAGTTGTCAATGCCTAAGGAGCGTTCTTCGTAGGTGCGCAGGATGAATCCGGAGCCAAACTGCTCGTAGAATGTTCCTGCTGTGAGTTCAAAGTCCTGCAGCTTTAGCTTGGCCCAAAAGTTAGGAAGGCCCCAACCCTTGAAGTCTTTCTCAAAGCCCGGCAGAGGGTGCTCCAGATATTCCACGCGCGTGCCGGCATCGATGTACTTGCTCTGCAACATCAGGTCGACATAGGTGTTGGTCTGGAAGTCTTCCGTCTTCTCAGCGCCAATCTTGCTGTCGTTCTGTGGAACAAGCATGTCGCTCTGTATGCTTCCCGACAGTGTGATGCCTTGATCGTCCTGGGCGCAGACTGTCGCACAGCACCATAGTGTCAGCGCATATACAATGATCCTTTTCATACGAGATTACTTGATAAGTTCGCGCACCTTCTCGATGAGTTCCGTTTCAGCCCCATCGGTATAGCCATTGTGCTTGTAGACAATGTTGCCCTTACCGTCGCACACCAGCACAAAAGGTATCATCTGGATGCCCAGTGCGCGCTTCAGGTCGCTGTTGGGGTCCAGCAGGATGTCGTACTCCCATCCGTGGTTGCTGACCAGGGGTTTAACCTTGTTGATGTTCTGGGCCTGGTCTATGCTCACGGCATAGATTTTCACACCCGTCTCCGCCTGCCAGTCCTCATAGACCTCGGCAATGGCATCGAGCTCGCGGTTGCAGGGCTTGCACCAGGTGGCAAAGAAGTCGATGATGAAAGGCCGTCCGTTGTTCGACAGTGTGTCAGTCCGTACGGTCTGTCCGTCCATGGTCTTCAGCTCTACAGCAGGCAGCTGTGCCTGGATGGCCAATAAGGGAAATGTCAGCAGGAATGCTAATGTAAGGAAATGTTTAGAAGTCATAAGTCCATTTGTTGTTTCATTTCGTGTGCAAAAGTACGTATAAAATAGGAAATCACAAAGAATTTCCATTAAAAAACAGCAATTTGTTACTATTTTGTGCTTTGTCTTTATTTCTCGTTACACGGGGTCTACGTCGTAATAGATTTGCAGCGACGCATAGCGCTTGTCTGCCAGCATCTGCTGCTGGGCTATGAGCAGATACCGGCGCACACGAGGCATGTCAATGCCGTTCTCCAGTTTCAGCACCAACTTGCGGATGTTCTGTGACTTCACACGCGCCACCGAAGGTTTGTCAGGTCCCAGTACGCGACTGCCAAACCACTGGCGCAACAGGCTGCCAAGTTCAGTAGAGGCTGTCTGGACCGTAGCTTCCTGGCGATGGCGCAGGTAAACGTAGATGAGCCGGTAGTAGGGTGGGTAGTGGAATGCCTGACGCTCGGCCATCAGGTCTTTGTAGTGGGCAGCATAGTCGCCCAGTACCACGTGGGCGACCACTGGCAGGTCGGGCTGCTTGGTCTGCAGGATGACCAGTCCCTGGTGCTTCTTGCGGCCTGCCCGTCCCGCCACTTGCGACATCATGGTGAAGGCGTGCTCGTAGGCACGGAAGTCGGGCATGTTGAGCATGGTGTCTGCATTGATGATGCCCACTACGCTGACACGGTCGAAGTCGAGTCCCTTCGAAATCATCTGCGTGCCTATCAGAATGTTGGTGCGCCCGGCGGAAAAGTCGTTGATAATGCGCTCATAAGCATTACGCGTGCGTGTGGTGTCTAAGTCCATACGGCTGATGTGTGCCTCAGGAAACACCTCGCGCACCTGCTCCTCTATCTTCTCCGTGCCGTAGCCATGGGTGCGCAGGTCGGTGCTTCCGCAGCAGGGGCACTCCGTAGGTACGCGGTAGGTAAAGCCACAGTAGTGGCACGTCAGTTGGTTCAGCTGTCGGTGCAGGGTCAGCTTCACGTCGCAGTGCTGGCAGGTGGGCACCCATCCACACTGGTGGCACTCCACCTGGGGGGCAAAGCCGCGGCGGTTCTGGAACAGGATGGCCTGTTCGCCATGCTGGAGGGCTTCGCGCACACGCATTAGCAAGAGCGGTGAGAAAGGTCCTGCCATCATCTTCCGGCGCTGCAGGTCGGCCGTGTTCACCACCTGTATCTCAGGCAGTTGGATGCCCTGGTAACGCTCCTTCAGTTCCACCAGTCCGTATTTGCCAGTCTTGGCATTGTGGTAACTCTCTACCGAGGGAGTCGCAGTGCCTAAAAGTACTTTGGCACTATGCATCTGTGCCAGCATGATGGCTACTGAGCGTGCATGGTAACGGGGGGCGGGGTCTTGCTGCTTATAGCTGGTCTCATGTTCTTCGTCGACGATGACCAGCCCCAGTTTTTTGAAGGGCAGAAAGACGGCAGAGCGTGCACCGAGGATGACATCGTAGGGATTCTCTGACAGTTGTTTCTGCCATATCTCCACACGTTCTGCATCGGAATAGCGCGAGTGGTAGATGCCTAACCGATGGCCGAAGATGCGTTGCAGGCGTTGCATCATCTGTACTGTAAGGGCTATCTCTGGCAACAGGTACAGTACTTGCTCGTGACGCTGCAGTGCCAGTTGGATAAGGTGGATGTACAACTCAGTCTTGCCGGACCCCGTGACCCCATGCAGCAGGGTGACAGGCCGCTTCATCATCGACATCAGGATGGCGTTGTAAGCATGCTGCTGAGCCTCGCTGAGGGACTTTATCAGGTCCGGACGGTAGTCGCCGCCATGGTTCAGTCGTCCCACCTCTACTTCATAACACTCTAACAGTTGCCGCTTCTCCAGTTGGCGGATGGTCTCTGCTGAGGCCTGGCTGGCATTCATCAGCTCCTCGCGCGACACCTCGGTAATTGTTTCGTCTTGAGTCCTTTCATTCCCTGCATTTCTTATTTCATCAATGAGGTCCCAGTGCGACAGCGCCAGATACGCTGTAAAGGCGTCAAGCTGCTTCTTGGCACGGCTGAGCATGTTCAGTGCAATGTGCAGGGCAGTGGCATTGCGGTACTGGGCAGTCAGGCGGATATAGGTCTCTGTCTTGGGACGATAGCCTTCCTCTGCCTTCAGACCGGCAGGTAGCGCAGCCTTGTAAACATCGCCAACGGGCGACAGGTAGTAGTCGGCTATCCACTGCCACAGCTTCAGCTGGCTCTGGGTGACGATGGGCTGTTGGTCGATGACCTGAAGGATGGTCTTCACCTCGTAACCCTCAGGCTTCACGTCGTGCAGTCGGGCCACCAGTCCCACATACTGCTTTGTGCGTCCAAAGCTGACAAGCACGAGCTGACCCATACCGACCTGCTGGCCGGAGGCTACCGCATAGGTGAACATCCCTTGCAGCGGCACTGGTAGTATGACATCAGCATAGCTCATGGTTCACCCCTTCAGCATCCAAGAATCTTTCGTAGCGTATCGATGTCGTCGTCGGTCGTGGCCCAGCTGGTGACGAAACGGCAGATGGTGCGGTGACCGTCGGCCTGTCCGAAGTGTGTGAACCCCACGAGCTTCGACAGCTCATCCACCTGCTGGTCAGGCAAAACGACAAACTGCTGGTTGGTGGGTGAGTCGACATAGAACTCGTAGCCCTTCTGCCGGAACAGTGCCTTCATCTTCATGGCCATCTCAATGGCATGGCGAGAGAGTTTGAAGTAGAGGTTGTCAGTGAACAGGGCTTCGAACTGAAGCCCTATCAGTGCGCCCTTGGCAATGACGGCACCGTGCTGCTTCTGAATGCTGAAGAAGTGCTTGTGGGCCTGCCGGTTAGTGAATACCACAGCCTCGCCGCACAAGGCGCCTATCTTGGTGCCACCAATGTAGAACACGTCGCAGTGGCGAGCTAGATAGGGTAGGGTGATGTCACACCCTTCAGCCATCAAGCCATAGCCCAGACGTGCACCGTCAATGTACAGCGGAATGTCGTAGTGGCGGCACACCTGGTAGATGTCGTCCAACTCTGCGGCTGTATACAGGGTGCCAAACTCGGTGGGGAAGGTGATGTACACCAGTCCGGGGTGGACGGCATGGTCGCGGTTGCCATCGTGGTAGAAGTCGTCCAAATACTTGTTCAGCACGCGGGCCTCCATCTTTCCTGCTGTGTCAGGGATGGTGATAATCTTATGCTCCGTAAACTCCACGGCACCGGCCTCGTGTACATTGATGTGGCCAGAACCCACGCAGATGACACCTTCGTACTGGTAGAGCATCGAGTCGATGGTCGTGGCATTGGTCTGTGTGCCGCCCGTCAGGAAGAATATTTGGGCATCGGGCATGCCGCACGCCTCACGGATACGGGCCTTGGCACGCTCCGAGAACTCGTCGAAACCGTATGGTGTCGTGCGCACATCATTATTCTTCACCAGGTTTTCCAGCACCTTGGGGTGCGCACCGTTGTTATAGTCGCAGTCAAAAGAAATCATAATACTGTCACTGTTTTCATTTTCATTTTGGCAGCAAAATTACGAAATAATTATCCGCTCTTTTCCAACAACATGTTAAATAACTATAATTGCACATTCAGTGGAAAGATTTTTTGTACCTTTGTAGCCGTATAACATTTATACCAACACAATGAACCGCATTACACTGACATACCGCCACGCCGCAGCGCCCTGCCCTACACTCGGAGGTAGGACGGGTGAGACCGTTGTTGACGGTAGGGAGCGAGGCAAAAAATACCCCCCCCCATTTATTAGACTTCATCGTTAACCCATGCCGTTCCGATGCCGCCGTAAGGCAGTGTCGGGCGCATCTGTTGCTGCGGAGAGCTATGCTCCTTCGCAGCCGCTTCTTCGTGTGCATACAATAGTATTTATCATTAATAATAAGTTTAACAATTAAAAAAACAAAACAAGTATGAAACAAAAACTACTTTCAATTCTCGCCCTGCTGCTGATGACAGCGACGGGCGCGTGGGCACAAGGTGTGTATTATGATATTAATGTCTCCTTCGACCCTTATTATAATCCTTATGAAACACATTTTAATTGTATGATTGATAATTGGATGGATCCTAGTGCAGAAATTAAAGGTACGCTCGACCTATCCGTCGATGGTGATTTAAAGGGCAGTTTCCCCGTTAATAGTAACATGTTTGATGGTAGTATTCCCGCTATAGATGCGGGAAATCATACTTGGTCTGCCGAGTTTAAACCAGATGGAGGCGGTTCCTTTAACCGGAATGGAAATTTTACAATAGACAAAGCGTATACTTCTATCATTTATTATGGCTCTACTTCAATTAATATGGGTGTAGGTGAAAGTACTGAAGTTGATGTTTATTTAAATCCTATGGAAGCAGGCGAGTTAAGCTATTCATCAAGTGACGCTTCTGTTGCTTCTATAACCAAAAAGGAATATAGTTATAATACATATATTATTCAAGCTAAAGCTGCAGGCACTGCAACAATTACATTTTCATTCGCAGGCAGTACAAATTATAATGCTGCCGATGAAGATAAAACAATCACTGTTACTGTCGTCTGGCCGGCAATCGACGTGACGGCCAACGAGGGCGCATCGAGCGAATTTTGGGCTACGTTCTATAGCAATGGAATGAATTATCAGGCTCCCGAAGGTACGCAGGTGTTCAAGGTGGCACTCGCTGGCTCGGCGATTACAATGACCGAAATAACGGACCGCATCGTGAAGAGCGGCCAGGGCGTGGTGCTGAAGACGACTACGTCGGGCAGCATCACCATGACCCCGACCAGCTCGAACAGTTCCGACGACTACTCGGGCAACAGCCTCGTGGGCACGATGACCAACATCACGAACCCGGGCAATGCTTACGTGCTGAGCAAGAAGAATGGCGTGGTGGGCTTCTACAAGCTCAGCTCTGGCGGTACCATCGGTGCCAACAAAGCTTACTTGGTGAGCGGTGCGGGTGCTCCCGAATTCTTCAGCCTTGACGGCGAGACGACGGGCGTAAACGAGGTAAGAGGTAAGATGGAAGATGTAAGTGGCGAATACTACGACCTGCAGGGTCGCCGCGTCAGCCAGCCCACGAAGGGTCTCTACATCGTGAACGGAAAGAAAGTTGTAATCAAATAAAAAGAGGAGGACACAACTATGATTAAGAAAGCATATATGAAGCCCACGATGCAGACGGTGGTACTGACACAGCGCACGGCGATTCTTGCCGGCAGCCCCGACGCAAATGGTATGAACGAGAACCTCATAGACGAAGAGGTGACCGAGGGCTGGTAGGCCAACCTAGTATTTGTAAAATCAAGAAACGCCTGCGGTGGTCACCGCAGGCGTTTCCTTAGTCCCAGACGGACAATTAAGAGTCGTTATACGTGTGCCTTTACAACACTTCGAGCATGCGCTTAAGGACCACCGAACAGCTGATTTCGCGATTGGCAGCTTCTGGAATGACGATGCTGTCGGGACTCTCGATGACATCGTCAGTAACGATGAGGCCACGACGTACGGGCAGGCAGTGCATGAACTTTCCGTTGTTGGTCCACGACATGTGTTCCGTGTCTACGGTCCACGACATATCCTTCGACGTGATCTTGCCGTAGTCGGCAGGATTCGTCACACCGGGATTCGACCAGTTCTTGGCATAGATGAAGTCAGCACCCTCGAAAGCCTTGCGCTGGTCGTACTCCACACGGGCACCTGCCACAAACCGGGGGTCGAGTTCATAGCCCTCAGGATGAGTGATGACAAAGTCGACATCAGCAGCCATCATCCACTGGGCAAACGAGTTGGGCACGGCCTGGGGCAGGGCACGGCAGTGGGGAGCCCAGGTGAGCACCACCTTGGGCTTGGCAGCAGCTGAACCGCTGCCCACTGGACGGCGCCAGTACTCCTCAATGGTGATGAGGTCGGCAAAGGCCTGCAGGGGGTGGACGGTAGCCGTCTCCATAGCAAAGACCGGACGGCCGGAGTAGCGGATGAACTGCTGCAGGACAGTCTCTGCATAGTCGTACTCACGATCGGTAAGTCCGGCAAACGAGCGCACACCAATGATGTCGCAGTAGCATCCCATCACCGGAATAGCCTCTAACAGGTGCTCGCTCTTGTCACCGTCCATGATGACACCACGCTCCGTCTCCAGTTTCCAGGCTCCGGCATTGATGTCGAGCACGATGACGTTCATGCCCAGATTCATGGCAGCCTTCTGTGTACTCAAGCGCGTGCGCAGCGAGTTGTTAAAGAATATCATCATTAGGGTCTTGTTCTTGCCTAAGTGCTGATATTTAAAACGGTCGTTCTTAATCTCAAAAGCTTCGGCCATGGCTTGCTCCAAGGGGCCGATATCCTTAACGTTGATAAATGTTTGCATAATTATTTTTGTGGGTGATGTGGGTGTTGTGGTTAGGTTTTTTAAGGACGAGTTTGTCCTTTGCCCTCGATGATCCACTTGTAGGTGGTAATTTCTTCCAGTGCCATGGGGCCGCGAGGTCCCAGCTTCTGCGTGGAGATGCCTATCTCGGCACCCAGTCCGAACTGTGCTCCGTCAGTAAATGAGGTAGGAGCATTCCAGTAGACACAGGCCGCATCGACAGCCGTCAGGAACCGATGAGCCGTGTCAGCATTCTGAGTGATGATGGCTTCGCTGTGTCCGCTGCCGTAACGGTCAATGTGCTGGATGGCTTCATCGAGAGAGGTCACTGTGCGGATGGCCATCTTATAGTCCATGAACTCTGTGCCAAACGACTCGTCGGTGGCTGGCTGTAGCAGGATGGAGGGATAGTTGCCGGTCAGCAGCTGATAGGCTGGGGCGTCAGCATAGAGCGTTACCTTATGGTCGAGCAGGGGTCCAACCAGTTCCACCAGGTCGCCTAAGCGCTGTTCGTGGATGAGCAGACAGTCCAGGGCGTTGCACACAGAGACGCGTCGCGTCTTGGCATTGCAGACGATGGCCTTGCCCATCTGCAGGTCGCCCTCTGCGTCGAAGTACGTATTGACTACGCCGGCACCTGTCTCAATGACTGGAATGCGGGCCGTGTCACGTACGAAGTCAATGAGACGGCGCCCACCACGGGGTATGCACAGGTCGACATACCCCACAGCGTTCAGCAGTTCGCCAGTAGCCTCGTGGGTAGCTGGCAGCAGGGTGACGACATCAGGATTCACCTTGTAGCGCTCCAACACGCGGTGGATGAGTTCTATGGCAGCCTGGTTTGACAGGTCGGCATCACTCCCGCCCTTCAGCACGCAGGCATTGCCACTCTTAAAACAGAGCGAGAATACGTCGTAGGTGACGTTGGGACGGGCCTCATAAATCATGCCAATAACCCCGAAGGGTACTGACACCCTGTGCAGGCGCAGCCCGTTAGGCAGCGTTTTCTGCTTGGTGACAAGTCCTAAGGGCGATGGCAACAATGCCACATTGCGCATGTCGGAAGCAATGTCCTGTAGGCGCTTCTCTGTCAGTTGTAGGCGGTCGTATAGCGGATTCTTCTGATCCATCTTGGCCAAGTCCTTCTGGTTGGCATCGAGAATGATGTCTTTCTGTTCCAAGAGATCATCAGCAACAGCATTCAGGATGTCGTTGCGCTCAGCATCAGTCAGTCCGTTGAGGGTCTTGCTGGCCACCCTGACTCTTTTAAATGTTTCTTTAAGTTGCATGGTGTGAATTCAGTATGTGGTATGTTTTCTTTGTTCTCTACAAGGTCTATCAGGATATTGTCGCGTTCACCGTTGGCAATGATGACGCGGATGCCTTGCTGCTGCACCTTTTGTGCCGTGGTGTACTTGGAGTGCATGCCACCACGTCCGAAGGCACTCTTCTCCTCCTTGATGTACTGGCTGAGGTCCTTGCTGGGAGCCACCTCACGGATGAGTTCTGACTGAGGGTCGTCAGGGTGACCCGTAAAGATGCCGTCGATGTTGGAGAGCAGGATGAGCGTGTCGGCCTGCATCATCTGTGAAATGAGGCCGCTGAGCTCGTCGTTATCCGTAAACATCAGTTCGGTGACGGAAACGGTGTCGTTCTCGTTGACAATGGGCAGTACGTCGTTCTCCAGCATCACCGTCATACAGGCACACTGGTTCTGATATTGCTCGCCGGGTTCGAAATTTTCCTTCATGGTAAGCACCTGACCCACATGGATGCCGAACTCGCGGAACAGGTCGTAGTAGAGTCCCACCAGCTTCACCTGACCCACGGCGGAATATAGCTGCCGCTGCTCTACGGAGTCGAGGGTGTGGTCGACAGTCAGCTCCCTACGGCCACAGGCCACTGCACCGGAACTGACGAGGATGACCTCGAAGTCTTGACGACGAAGCCACGCCACCTGGTCGACAAGAGCCGACATACGCGTCACGTCAAGTTTTCCGTCCTGCCGTGTCAGCACGTTGGAACCTATCTTGATGACAATACGTTTCTTCATGTAAATCCGTTTTAATCCGTGAAAGCGGTTATCCTATTTCTGTTTGTCCTTGTTTCTGATTTCAACGCGGCGGATTTTTCCGCTGATGGTCTTGGGCAATTCGTCGACGAACTCCACAATGCGGGGGTATTTATAGGGGGCTGTCTCTTTCTTGACATGTTGCTGTAGCTCCTTGGCCAGTTCATCGCCGGCCTTGTCCTTCCACTCCTTGCCCAGCACTACGGTAGCCTTGACCACCATGCCGCGGATGTCGTCAGGTACACCGGTAATGGCACACTCTACCACTGCAGGGTGAGTCATCAGCGCACTCTCCACCTCAAAGGGACCTATGCGATAGCCCGAAGATTTGATGACGTCATCAATGCGCCCCTCAAACCAGTAGTACCCATCCTCGTCGCGCCATGCCATGTCGCCGGTATGATACACACCGTCATGCCAGGCCTGGCGGGTGAGCTCCTCGTCGCGATAGTAGTACTTGAAGAGTCCGATGGGCTTCTTGTCGCCCACACGAACCACTATCTCGCCTTTCTCACCGTCTTCGCACGAGGTGCCGTCAGGGCGGACAAGGTCAATGTCATATTGTGCATTCGGAATGCCCATGCTTCCCGGCTTGGGTTCCATCCACGGGAATGTGCCCAGCGTCATGGTTGTCTCTGTCTGTCCGAAGCCTTCCATCATGCGGATGCCCGTTTTCTCCTTGAACTTGTCAAAGACGGCGGGGTTCAGCGCTTCGCCTGCCGTAGTGCAATACTCCAGCGATGACAGGTCGTAGTGCGACAAGTCCTCACGAATCATGAAGCGATAGATGGTAGGAGGAGCACAGAAACTCGTCACGCGATACTTCTCAATCTGACGCAACAGCGTGTCGGCATTGAACTTCTCATGGTCGAAGACGAACACGGTAGCACCGGCAAACCACTGTCCGTAGAACTTACCCCACACGGCCTTGCCCCAACCCGTATCTGCCACTGTCAGGTGCAGGCTTCCTTCATGCAGATTGTGCCAGAACACTCCCGTTGTAAGGTGTCCCATGGCATAGAGATAGTCGTGTGCCACCATCTTCGGCTCGCCTGAAGTTCCGCTGGTGAAGTACATCAGCATGGTGTCGTCGTTGTCGTTGACAAAGGAGGGTTTTACAAACTTGGGAGCCTGACGCCATTCTGACTGCCAGTCATGGAAACCCTCGGGGATAGGCTTACCGTGGTCAGTGATGGCGATATACTGCTTTACCGACGGACTCTCAGGTATTGCCTTCTGTATTTCACCCACCACATAGTCATCGTCTACGCAGATGATGGCCTTGATGCTGGCACGTGTGTTACGATAGACAATGTCGTGCTTGGTAAGCATGTGTGTAGCCGGTATCACGATGGCTCCAATCTTATGCAGTGCCAGCATGACCACCCACCACTCGTAGCGGCGCTTCAGAATCAGCATCACAGGGTCGTTCTTGCCAATGCCCAGTGTCTGCAGATAGCTTGCGGCTTGGTCTGTCTGCTCCTTCAGCTGGGCAAACGTAGTGCGTATCTCAGCGCCATGGTCGTTGGTCCACAGAAGTGCCAGACCATCGGGCTTTTCCTCTGCCCAACGGTCCATGACGTCATAAGCAAAGTTGAAGTTTTCAGGAATAATGAATTCCAAGTGTTGGTTGTAATCCTCTACAGAGGTGAAGCTCGTCTGCTTCAGAAATCTTTCTATCATCGTTATTCTACTGTAAAAGCTAAGAATTTTACTGCCTTGTTACCAATGGCCAGCATGCCGTGAGGCTTCGTGGAGTCGAAGTAGATGCTGTCGCCCTCCTCCAGCACGATGGTCTTTCCGCCAATGTAAAGCTCCATCTTTCCCTCTAAGACCAGGTTGAACTCCTGACCCGAGTGGGTGTTTTTATAAATGGTATGTACGTCGGGCTTGGGCTCAACAGTGACAATGAACACGTCAGCCTTATGATTGACAAAGCCTGACACCAGCGATTGGTACTTGTAGGCCTTTGTGCGCTCTATGCTCACCCCCTGACCCTTGCGCACCACGAAGTACGATTTCATGTGGGGCGTTTCTGCAAATATCAGCTCCTCGGTAGAGATGCCATACTTGTGAGCTATCTTCATCAGGTTCGAGATGGTGATGTCTATCTCGCCCTGTTCAATCTTCTCATACTTCTCTGCCGGGATGCCAATGGTCTCAGCCATCTCGCTGACAGGGATGTCCAGCACCTCGCGCAGTCCACGCAGGCGCTCGCCTATCTGTTTCAGTTGTTCGTCCATATTCTTGTTTTTTTTTGCAGTGGATGTTTTCGGGAAATCCGTACTCGTCCGTGTCAGTCCGCTGCTTATTATTTCGCTCCTGCCTTAAGTCCTCTTATCACTGCCGAAGTAAAACCGGCATGTTCCATTTCGTTCAGTCCCTTGATGGTAACCCCACCAGGGGTGGTCACCAGGTCGATGGCTGCTTCAGGATGCAGCTTGGTGGCTTCCAGCAGTCCGACAGCTCCCTTCATGGTCTGCATCACAATGCGCTTGGCATCGTCGGCCTTAAAGCCCAGTTCCACACCACCTTCCGATGCGGCACGGATGTAGCGCATGGCGTATGCGATGCCACACGAGGCCAACGTGGTTCCTGCCGCCAGGTGTTGCTCGTCAGTGACGATGCTTTGTCCCATCGAGTTGAACAGAGCCTTCACTTCGTCTGTATGCTGTGCATCGGCTGCAATTGCGGGCACGATGAATGTCATGCTTTGCAATTGTGCGATGGCAATGTTAGGAATCACAAGGAATGTCGGAATGTTGTCGCCGCCCTTGTCGAGCCAGACCTTGATGCTCTCTGACGACACACCTGCTGCCACCACGATAAGGGTCTGCTGCGCGTAGTCCAGCACGTCCTTGATGCCCTTCAGCACCTGTTCCACCAACCACGGTTTGACGACGACACACACCACGTCAGCACCCTGAGCAGCCAGCTGATTGCTGGGTGTGGCCGTGATGCCCATGTTTGCAAACTTGTCACGGGTGGTACGCACGGGGTCTGCTATGCAGATGTCTTCGTTCTGGATATAGTCGCCCTTGATGAGACCCTCGGCCAGGGCTCCACCCATGGCTCCGGCTCCGATAATCGAAATTTTCATACGGTCTTGAGTATTTTTGTCAGTTTGTCAATGAACTGGTCAGCCTCTGTCTTGCTAAGACATAGCGGCGGTAAGAGTCTGAGTACGTTGGTGCCAGCACAGCCCGTAAAGCAGTGCTCCTGATAGATGAGCGGCTGGCGTACCATCTTGTGAGCCACGTCGAGGTCGATGCCTATCATCAGGCCCCGACCACGCAGGTCTTTAATATGGCTCACGCCCTTGTCCTTCTGTTCTGCAGCTTTTACGTTCTGCAGCTGTTCCATCAGGTAGTCGCCCACCATGCGGGCATTCTCAACCAGTCCCTCGTCCTCGAAGACGTCGAGCACGGCCAGGGCTGCTGCACAGGCCAGATGGTTGCCGCCAAACGTCGTGCCTAACTGTCCGTAGACCGGCTCGAAGTCGGGACTGATGAGCACACCACCCATGGGGAACCCGTTGGCAATACCCTTGGCTACCGTAATGATGTCGGGCTTGATGCCCAGCCACTGGTGGGCAAAGAACTTGCCACTGCGGCCATAGCCACACTGAATCTCGTCGCAAATCAGCGTTGCACCATAGCGCTTGCAGGCATAAGCAAGGTCCTGGGCGAACTTCGGCGTAGCCATCTGTATACCGCCAACACCTTGTATGCACTCCAGAATGACTGCTGCCACCCCGCCTCGCGACAGTTCACGAATCCATGACTCTATATCGTTCAACGGCAGGAAGCGCACATGATGATTATCATTCAGCGGAGCAACTATCTTTGGATTATTAGTCACCTCGACGGCCAGTGACGTACGACCGTGGAATGCCTTTTCGCACGACAAGATGCGCGTGGCTCCCGGATTCTTGAACGAGGCCAGCTTCAGTGCGTTCTCGTTAGCTTCGGCACCGCTGTTGATGAGGAACAGCTGGTAGTCTTCGTACCCACTGATGCGGCCTAACCGTTCAGCCAGCTGCTGCTGAAGCTTGTTAATTACCGAGTTGGAGTAGAAACCAATCTGGCCTAACTGCTCCGTCACCTTCTGGATGTAGTGGGGATGGGAGTGACCTATCGAGATGACGGCATGACCGCCATACAGGTCCAAGTACTCCTGACCCTTGTCGTCCCAGACCTTACAGCCCTGTCCCTTGACGATGTTCACGTCGAACAGGGGATATACGTCGAATAACTTCATCTTTGTCAAGTCTTAACGTTAAAACGTGGCAAAGGTACGAAATAGTGAGCAAAAAGCCAAATAAAAATGAATAAAGATGAAGGCGGGAAGCGTTTTTAATGCCTCTTCCCGCCTTCCATGCACGTATTAATGCATAATCATACATTCATCTAAATGAATGCCATAATCTTTCAGTCTTATTTTTCGTACTCGAATTCGAACTCAATACTGAGCTTTATTTCGTCGTTTTCTTTAAGGTACCACCGTTTATTATTAGTTCATGCTTGAGACACGAACAGCCCTTGTTCCGGACGTCAGAATGCGGAAGCCTTGAGACGGAGTCCTGCGGTCTCGTCGATGCCGAACATGAGGTTCATGTTCTGAACGGCCTGGCCTACGGCTCCTTTCAGTAGATTATCTATGGCAGAGGTTACAAGCACCTTGCCTTCGAACGTATCAACGTGCACCAGTGCTTTGTTGGTGTTGACCACCTGTTTCAGGTCGATACCTTTCTCAGAGTAGTGGGTAAATGCAGCTTCCTTGTAGAACTCCTTGTACGCCTCGATAATGTCTTCTGCTGGTGCCTTTGTCTTGATGACCGCCGTACAGAAGATTCCCCGGGCAAAGTCGCCCCGATAGGGAATGAAGTCGATGCTGG